>ENA-ORNT01000144-ORNT01000144.1-human-gut-metagenome-genome-assembly--contig:-NODE-144-length-52795-cov-8.399678_pt1 | contig 52795 bp, 60 predicted proteins | sample MGYA00242120_ERZ509032 | MGnify/ENA primary metagenome ERZ509032 (study PRJEB26280, sample SAMEA2338729) | human gut metagenome | biome: human gut; feature: human-associated habitat; material: faeces...
ATCGCCAAAAGTCAAAGATTTTTGACGTGCAAAAATGAAACACTCCGGGCTTTTCCGGGAGAGAAAAACATGGTATAATGGAACCTATAAAAGAGAACGATGGCAGGTCTGGTTACAAAGCTGCAGAAATGAATCCCGTAAATCATGCGGACGATATTGAGGTGGAACGATATGGACATCAAAAAAGTTGCAGTTCTGGGAGCCGGTGCGGTCGGCTCTTATGTTATCTGGGGGCTTTCGGCCCGCAGGAACATTGAGCTTGGCGTGGTGGCCGATGGCCCGCGCGGCGAGCGCCTGAAGAAGGATGGCTGTGCCATCAACGGCAAAATCTACCGTCCGGCGGTCTGGACGCCGCAGGAGGCGCATGACGCTGACCTTCTCATCGTCTGCCTGAAATACGGCGCACTGCCCGGCGCACTGGACAGCATCAAAGCCGTCACCGGCCCCCATACCACCATCATGAGCCTGATGAACGGCGTGGACAGCGAGGAGATTATTGCCGGTGCTGTCGACAGCAAGCAGATTCTGCCTGCTCTGATTAAGATTGCGTCGCGTCACGAGGGCAACGGCGTGCGTTTCAACCCGGAAAAGACTATCGGTATTGTTTTCGGCGAAGCGCAGGCACCGTTTGAGAGTGAGCGTGTGCTGGCGATTGAAGCGCTTATGCGCAGTGCCGATATCCATATCCGTCATACGGATTGCATTAATGAAGAAATCTGGTGCAAGTTCCGCCTGAACGTCTGCAACAATCTGCCGCAGGCTGTTATTGGCGCAGGTCTTGGCTGCTATCAGGACAGCGAGCATATGCGTGCTATTAAGGAAGGTCTGCGCCGTGAGCTGGAGGCCATCGCTGCCGCCAAAGGCATTGATATGAGCAAATGTCCCGCAAGCTCCGGCCGTGGCAGTGCCGTTCCGCCATCTGTACGCTATTCCACGCTGCAGGATCTGGACGCAGGCAGACACACCGAGATTGATATGTTCTCCGGTGCTCTGATGGCGATGGGCAAGGAGCTGGGGATTCCCACTCCCTACAACGAATATACCTATCATATTATCAAAGCGTTGGAGGAAAAGAACGACGGTCTGTTCGATTATTCCGGACAGAATAAAGAAAATACCTGCGCGCGTTGAGTGCGCATTAAAGGAGGCAGAAAGCAGATGAAGAATTTGCTGACGATTGCCGGCAGTGATTCCAGCGGCGGCGCAGGAATTCAAGCCGATTTAAAGACCTTTGCCGCTCATGGCACCTTCGGTATGAGCGTCATTACCGCCGTTACGGCACAAAACACCTGTGGTGTTACCGCAGTACAGAATATTGACTGTGATATCGTCGAAGCACAGATTGCTGCCGTTTTTGACGATATCCGTGTGGACGCAGTGAAAATAGGCATGGTGTCACAGCCGGAGATTATCCGCACGATTGCCGCCTGCCTGCGCCGTTATCAGCCGCGCATTATCGTGGTGGATCCGCTGATGATTTCCAAAAGCGGTTATCCGCTGCTGGCACCGGAGGCCTGCGAAACGCTGATTAAGGAGCTGCTGCCGTTGGCTACACTGGTTACGCCCAACCTGCCGGAAGCAGAGGCGATTACCGGCATGCAGGTTACGGAAAAGGCGCAGATGCGCGCCGTTGCGGAAAAAATTATTACTCTGGGGGCGAAGGCTGTGCTCGTAAAGGGCGGTCATTTAAGCGATACGGCGGATGATTTACTCTTTGACGGCAGCACGGAAACATGGTTCCCCGGCAAGCGCATCCCTACGAAGAATACGCATGGCACAGGCTGCACGCTCTCGAGCAGTCTGGCGGCGAACCTGGCCAAGGGGCTGGAGCTGACGGATGCAGTACGCGCCTCCAAGGCCTACGTTACCGAAGCCATCGAGCATGGCATCGAACTGGGCAGCGGTTGCGGACCGACGCATCATTTTGTTGATTTATACAGAAAGGCTGGTATCTTAGACTAATGGATTTAAAAAATACTTTTGGCGAGCTGGTTGACAAGCTGCGTAAGGCAAGACCTGTCATTCACGAAATTACTAATTACGTTACGGCGGAAAGCTGTGCAGATGCTGCGCTGGCAGCAGGCGCTTCTCCTGTGATGGCCGATGAGCCGGAGGAGGTTATTGAAATTACTGCCGGTGCCGACGCACTGGTGCTGAATCTCGGTACGCTGAGCTTTAATAAGCAAATTGCTATGGAGCGTGCGGCGCAGGCTGCCAAAGCCAAGGGCATCCCCGTAGTACTGGACCCAGTGGGGGTAATGGCTTCTACCGTACGCCTGAACTTCGCGCTGAAGCTGCTGAACGCAGGCTATATTGACATCGTGCGTGGCAACCACAGCGAATGCCAGGCGCTGCTGCTGGGTGCAACTGGCGGCCGTGGTGTGGACAACATGGAGCAGGGTACTGAAGAAGGCGAAGCATTGCGCACCGCTAAGGATGCTGCTGCCAAATTCGGTTGCGTGTTCGCTGTCACCGGCCCGATTGACAACATCAGCAACGGCAAGCAGGCTGTTGTGCTGAACAACGGTCACCCGCTGCTGCAGGACATCACCGGCAGCGGCTGCATGACTACTACCTTAGTTGCCTGCTGCGCCGCTATTACCAAGGATATGCTTGTTGCTGCAGCCTTGGGCGTTGTTATTATGGGCCAGAGCGCCGAGCTGGCTGCCAACTTCCTCGAGAAGAAGGACGGCCCCGGCATGTTCAAGGTACGCCTGATTGACGCAATTTATCATGTAACTACGAAGTGGAATCTGGTGAACCTGAAGCCGGAGGAAAAGGTGTCCTGATGAAAGCACAGCCTGATTACAGTATTTATCTGGTTACGGACGATGGCTGCCTGCAGGGCAGGGCGCTTATAGACTGCGTGCGTAAGGCGCTCGATGGCGGCGTGACGCTGGTGCAGTACCGCGCCAAGACAGCATCCAGCGCGGAGATGTATAATGAAGCGCTGCAGCTGAAGGCACTGTGCGACAGCTTTAAGGTACTGCTGATTATTAACGACCGTCTGGATATCGCCATGGCAGTGGGTGCAGCAGGCGTACATTTGGGACAGGACGACCTTCCATGTGCTGCGGCACGCAAGCTTCTGGGCGAGGATTACATCATCGGCGTTTCGGCGCACAATCCGGCGGAGGCTAAAGCGGCATTGCAAAGCGGTGCGGATTACCTTGGCTGCGGCGCTGTCTTCGGCACTGCTACGAAGGCAGACGTCAAAAAGCTGGGTACGGACGGACTGGCGGCGATTTGTAAGGCTAAAGGACTGCCTGTTGTCGGCATTGGCGGCGTGACTGCGGACAATTACCGTGAGGTGCGCGCGGCAGGCGCTGACGGCGCAGCCATAGTCAGCGGCATACTGGCGCAGCCTGATATCCGCGCTGCGGTAAGAGCTATTGCCAGGGTAAGCCAAGAGTTTACCAAATAATAAACGTTATAATAACGTTCCTTTTCAATAAAATTATGGTCATCTTTTAGGGTGGCCATTCTTGCATTATGGCCGATTTTCCGAATTATTTTTAGCTAAAACTGAAAAATGTTCACCAATTTGCCTGGATTTATCGCTATCCATATTGGATAAAACGCCAAAGTGTGTTAAAACATTTTCTTTAGAGCCTGTAAAGCTCATGGTTAAGCCATTCTTTAAATCATGGTCACTATTTTAGTCACTATTGATTCAGAAGACACCTATTGATGTACTTATAGACACTATCCTCATCTATAAGCCACCTTTTGCCACATTTGAAACCCGACAAGCATTTAGACCTCACTAGCAGGTAAATCTTGTCGGGTTTATTTTGTCTTAGAATCTTAGCTGCTTCTTGGGCAGTTATAAGCTTTACTTTATCAGCCATTTGTGTTGTACCATAGCACCCTTAGCTTTACCATCTGTATCTACAAGTACAGTAAGCTCTAGTGCTTTATCAGCCTGATAGTTCCTTTGGATAGAGATAGGAACATATGCACGTTCGTTCACATAAGACACACCAGCACCCAGCTCCCAAGAGGGGCGCAGTTTAGACAACACAGGAGTGAGGTCTACAGTCTGTTCTACAGTAGCCTTTACTCCCGGTGGTGCATCATCAGCAGAGCCACTAGTGCTATCAGGTTGATTAATAGTACCAGCAGTTCTTTTAACAATCGGCACACTCACTTTCTCGCCATTAATAACAGCGACGTATTTGTTAGACAACACCAAGTCCTCTTCTTTGGGGTTGTCTTTGGTCTCAGCATGGATTCCTGTGGTAGACAAAAGTCCACCCTTGGAATCTGAGCTGGACACAGGGGGTTCTGAAGCTTTGTTGTCTCCTCTTAGATATAAGTAGCAGCAACCAGCTCCAATAGCAAAGCTCAGTAAAAGAGCAATTATATTCTTAGTTCTCGTGGTAAACATAGCGTCACATACCTATAATGGTTTGCAGCAGACTGTTTGCAATCTGCAAGAAGCCAAGTAGGGGTCTATATTCGGGATTGAACGATGAGGATAGCGTATCCACGAACCACAAGAAGACAAACAGGGGGATGGATATTAAAAGACCATAAAGGAAGAAGGTCTTTAGTTTCATTAAGGTTTCTTTCATGGTATATAGTCTCCTATAAGAAGGTTATTTAAGGTAATAATAAAAAATACCCTAAGGAATCCTTAGGAGGTATAGGAAACCTTAGGGTATCTATAAGTATCTATTAATTAGGTTTATTAGTAATAATAACAATTACCCTTAGGTATCTATAGTATCTATAGAACCAAGGGTATCTAAGGGTTACATATGGAATCATATAAGGTCATATGGTATCTATAGTAACTATAAGGTATCTATAGTTATCTATAGGTATAATATAATGTCCCTTTCCTACTCTTATCGAGTATGTGACCCATTAGTTTCACAGGTTTATATGACCCATTAGCTATAAAAGTTATCAACCACAGTAGCTCCTCCGAATTGTGGTTGTCTTTTTCTATAGCGTTCCGGCACAAGCTCAGGATTATATTCTTTGTGTAGAATACCAAAGTCAGAATCCCACCATTTCATAAGCTGTTCTTCTTCAAGCTCATCAATACCCTGTTGAGCATCCCTGTCTAAGCTTTCCAACCAAAAGGCAACAGCCATGGTCACAGCATCAAGTCTATCATCGTGAGCAAGTGCACCCTTATCTCTAGTCAGCCTTGTGAGCTGATAGATTAAAGAATACTTTTGGTCATTCTCATACACCTTATAATCATCATAGATAACAGAGGTGTTAACAATGAGTTTGTGACGCATCATAACAGGTTCAAGCGTATCAATGATACGAGCTTCTTTCTGTTTGTTGTTTTTGACTTCCGTATAGGTACAGGGGTGAACTTTATTCAGCACAGGCTTAAAGAGCTGTCCCCACATACCATCACCAAAGTTGGCTTCAGAGACAACATCATTCACACCCCAAAACTTACACTTATTAGCTAAGATATTGAGGGTATCATCACCGTAGCCATCACGATAGCCACCAACTTCCATGAGGAACAGGTAACCATTGAGGATTTTGATAACAGCATAGGCAAGCTCATCCGCACCACGTCCTGAGGGGTCAATAGCCATTACAGTACCTGTATATTTAGCAGTCTCTTTAGACCTGTCAAAAGGAGCATAGAAGAAGTCACCTTTAAGGGCAGTACAGGGTACATCCTTTAGGCGTTGTTCATACCCACTTGCCCATGCCCACTTCATAGATGCTTCATCCATATCAAGGTCAGCCACAATAAAGTCAGCCACTTTGAGGGGATATTTTTCAGCATCCGAGAGGTTGGTGTCTAGCAGGAACTGCAAGGCGAAGCCAGCTTTACCATAGGACAGCCTACGTTTGAAAATCTCTTCATCATTGAAGCGTAAAGGGTCAGTAGGTTTACCTGCTAATGTAGGGTCTTTATCAAGAGCATCAGCAATGAAGGTATGCAACCTGCTGCCATAATTATCACGAGCCTTTTTATCCTCAGGGTAAATAACAGGGATAATGGTGCAGGAATAGCCACGATTTTGCAATTCATTATAAAGAGACATCTCACATTGAGGTGTACCTAAATAGACAATCTGCCCATTAGGTTTAAGGATGGAATCAAATTCCTTAACAGCTTCACCTAACTTATCTCTCTGTACCTGCGTTGCAGAGTTTGAGGGAATCTCAATATCATCAGCAATCAGCAGGTCAGCACGAGAGCCTGTAATCTGACCATAGATACCAACAGACTTTACAGAAGGGGAGATGTCAGGGACAGCCGGGGCAACATCAAACAGGTTCATTGTATCTCTGTTACCTTTGGTTGTATCAGGTCTTAAATGCTCTAAAAAGGGCAAGACATTAAGGATACGCTTAATAAAGACAGCGTTGGCATCCGCACGTTCCTTTGAAGCAGACACAATCTCTACTTTAATCTGAGGGTTATTCCATAAGCTCCATCCGGCAAAGGCACAGGTAATAAAGCTCTTTGCAGCACCACGGAACGCTTCAAGAATAATGCGGTCACTAGGGGGATACTGCAAGTAATGTGCCATTGCATATTGAATAGGGGTGGGTGGAGGAAGACCAATCATTTTCCACAAAATAAAAAGGAAGACCCTGAAGTCCTCCTTAGCTTTGGCAACCTGTTCATCTGTCCATTCAGACATTAGCTCACCTGCCCATCAAAATCAAAGGTAGGAATCTCTTCCACTACCTTCTGAATCTTGTGCACCCCTTGCGTTTCGGGGGTAGTCTGTAATTTGTTCTGCTTTAAGAACTCACGCACCTTAGCAAGAAAAGCAGGATTGCGACGCAACTCCGGGTCATCAAGACCCTCTAAAAGAGCATTGACTTCACCTATAGCAAGCTTATCAAGCAGTTTCTCATCTATCTGCATAGTTTATCACTCCTTTGTATTCATAAATCAATTCTCACACGATTGAGAGGGGGTGGGAGTGCTATTTGAGCATTGAAACACTCCCATAGGTATAATTACATAGGCAAGAAAATTAAAATGTTCAGATAGGCTCTCAGGCATTACTGAGGGCGTTTTAACTTCTTACCTTTTAATTCTTCAATGTAATCTGTTTTATTGGTATCCACAAGACATACATCATATGTCTTAGATAAGGCACGGATAGCAGCAGCAGTTCCTTTACCAAAACGGAAAGACCACAGAGGACACTTGCATATATGGCAATCTCGGATGTTATCAGAAGTACCTGCACAATCCATGCATTTTAAACGGATAGCACGAGTGAGTGAGGGGTTCTTAATATCAGCGATATACACCTTTTTAGCCATGGAAGTCACCTCCTAAATGAATAAAGCGGTCTCTAATTTCCTCAGTGCGCCCCTGATTCCAAAATTGACTGCCCAAATATCCACAGGTTCTACGTGTCACGTTCATCTTGGTTTTGTCTCTATTGCCACAATTCGGACATTGCCACTCCAATCTACCATTATCTGTGACAATCTTAATTTCACCATCATACCCACAGACCTGACAATAGTCACTCTTGGTATTCAGCTCTGCATACATAATGTTGTCATAGATAAATTGAATAACAGCCATAACTGCATCAATGTTTTTGGTCATATCAGCACACTCAATGTAACTGATAGCACCACCCGGACTAAGCAGTTGAAACTCAGATTCAAATTGCAGTTTGGTGAAGGGGTCAATAGGCTCACGTACATTCACATGATAGCTATTAGTGATATAGTCATGGTCAGTGACTTCTTTAATCACCCCAAAGCGTTCACGGAGACATTTAGCAAATTTATATGTAGTGGTCTCCATAGGAGTACCATATACACTATAGCCTAAATGCTCCTTAGCTTTCCATTCAGCACACTTATCATTAAGGTGTTGCATGACAGAGAGTGCAAAGGGTTTCACAGCAGGGTCAGTATGGGATTTACCAAACATTGCCATACAACACTCATAGAGACCTGCATAACCAAGGGAGATAGTGGAGTAGCCATTCTCCAAAAGTTTGTCAATCTTCTCACCCTTCTGCAGGCGAGCAATAGCACCATACTGCCAATGGATAGGGGAGACATTGGAGATTGTACCTTTAAGATTTTGGTGTCTTACACGCAAGGCTTTGTGGCACAACTCTAAACGCTCATCAAGGATAGACCAAAATTTATTTTTGTCTTTACCAGCAGACAACGCCACATCCACAAGGTTGATGGTGACAACACCTTGGTTGAAGCGACCATAGAATTTGGCTTTACCATTTTCGTCAAGATATGGTGTCAAGAAGCTTCTGCATCCCATAGGAGGGTAGCAATGCCCCATACCATCTTCGGTCTTCTTATTCTTTAGCATAATCTTCTCAGACAAATAGTCAGGTTGCATACGCTTAGCAGTACATTTAGCACACATCTCTGTAAGGTAATAATAGGGAGTACCCTTACGGATGTTGTCTTCCTCTAAGACATAAATCAGCTTAGGAAAGGCAGCAGCAATCCATGCACCCTTTTCATTCTTGACACCTTGATAGCGTTGACGAATGATTTCCTCAATAACCATAGCAAGGTCTTTCTTTTCCTGCTCATTCTTAACTTCATTGAGATATAGGAATAAGGTAACAAAAGGTGTCTGACCATTGGAAGTCATAAGGGTGTTAATTTGATATTGCATGGTTTGAACACCTCTAGTGATTTCAGCTTTCAGTCGCTTTTCTGTGATACGCTTAATATCATCATAAGAATAGTCTCCTGCTCCAATAGCTTCTAGTTCTTGTGCAAATTCTTCTCTAATTTTTTGTCTAGAGATATTGACAAATGGAGCTAAATGTGCTACCGACACACTTTGACCACCATATTGATTAGAAGCAACCTGTGCCATAATCTGAGTAGCAATATTGCACGCAGTAGCAAAGCTATGTGGCTTTTCAATCATAGTACCATTGATTACAGTGCCATTTTGCAACATGTCTTCCATATCTAAAAGGGCACAGTTGTACATCTTTTGGATAGCATAGTCCATATCATGCACATGGATGATACCCTCTTTATGAGCTTTCATTACATCCGGAGGGAACAACAGCTTTTCAGAAAGTTCTTTAGAGACCATACCTGCCATATAGTCACGTTGAGTAGACAGGATAACAGGGTTCTTATTAGAGTTCTCCTCATTCACATCTTGGTTGCTGAGGTTGACAATATCAAGCACTTCACTCAAAGCACCTTTGGTATTACGGATAAGCTCACGTTTATAGCGATAGCGGATATATTCACGAGCAACATCAGCATAATGGCGCAACATTAAATCATGCTCAACATAATCTTGAATATCTTCTACACCCATAGCACACTCATAGCTATCCCCATAGAGATAGTGACATAATCCTTCAATATCCTGTGCAATCTGCTTTTTTGTGTCTTCATCAACATAGCCAGCCTTAGAGATGGCATTAATAATTTTGTCTTTATTAAAGTCTACGAGAGACCCATCACGTTTTTTAATTTTCAAATTGATACAGACCTCCTTTAAAAATAAAAAGAGGGAGACTAAGCTCCCTCGTAAATCTTACCAGCGTGCAGGATAGCCACGGACATCCACATGGACACCCCAGCTATAAATACCAATACCATCAGCACCAGCAGTTACCGCAGCATCATACAAAGACTGCAACATAACACCATCAGGGCACTGCACATCCGCAGCAGTTCCGTAGATATGCTGGCTATTAGACACACCGCCTACCTCAGCATTGTGGGCAGGGCAGCGATAACCACAGGACAGCACTAAAGGCTTACCGATGATAGCACGCATACGCTCTAATACCTGTACAAGCCGTGGGTTGATGTCAGCACCATTGTGGAGACCACCACAGCCACACTTACAGGCAAATTCACTAGAATCAAAATGAGCTGATAATTTCACTTATTACACTCCTCCTTTTTAAAAAAGGTCTTATACAGCAAGACCCAAATTTGAATCAAGACATACATAATGGTGACGATATACACCCAATCGGACAGGGGGATACCCATGAGGGATAGGGTGGAGACACCAATAGGAGGGGTTGTCTTTACAATTTCATTGTCCATAATATCCTCCATAATAAAATAAAAGAGGGTCAGCTTCTCAGCCAACCCTCGGTAACATTATGCAGCAGCAGTAGTGGTAGTAGCAGGTAACTTAAGTTTCAGATAGAGCAGTTCTCTATCCTTATCTGCCAACTTATCACGCAGAGCTTGCATAGTGTTGCAGGTAATCAGAGCACGAGTTTTCTCGCCTTCCTCATGGATAGCGGTGGTAACCTTACAGGTGTTTGCAGCACCCTCAAAGCGCAGGGCATCAATGTTACGATTGATACTCTCACCGACACTAGCTACTTTGTATCCGGTTTCTTTTTCGTTCATGCCCACAGTATAGAAGCCGTCGCACATACCACTTTGGATACCACGCAGACTAGCTTTGATGTCTTGGTTGTCTAAGCCTTCAGACAACTCTGCACGAGTTACAGTACCTTGGAAAGCAGAACCATTACCACCCCAACCACCGAAACCACCAAAGCCACCACCAAAGGCAGCTAAGAGGATAAGGTATACAAAGGGGTTATTCCACATCTCATTACCATTAGAACCTTGTTTGGCGAGCATCAGGGCATCACCGAGACCTACGCCAGCATTAGCCATTTCCATTACTTTTCAACTCCTTTTTGAACTTGGTTGATGTATGCTTTACCTGCATTGATGTCTTCGTCAGACATGCCACGCTTACGAGCTTCTTCCTCAACCATTGCTAACAGTTCAGGGGAAACCTGTTTTAAGGCTTGCATCATCATCATTTGCATAAGTTTGTTTTGGTTCATGTTATATTGCATAGTGACTAGTCACCTCCTGCTATTATGATAACATGAATTTAGGAATTGAAAGTTGTAACTAAATGACTATAAAGTTACTTGAAAAGGACAAGATATACTTTGTCATATATTTGTCTTAAGGCACGTTTGATACAAGACACATCTTCGTGGTACTCCATAGCAAGCTTTTGTTGAGAGTAGTCACTAATGATGATTTTGTCAAGTATGTCTTGTTGTCTTGGTGTGAGCTTGGCTTCGGTAGTGATAGCCTTGTACTCAGTGAGAGTAGAGGACTTAAGCCAAGCACGAGCCTTTTTACGATTCTTTTCCATAATAACTCCTTTCTGCCCACCCAAACCCCTAAAGGGGAGACAACAACCCTGTCTTTTATTCAGCTAAAATAAGTTAACAGCTTCAACTTCCTCTTTAGTTGATGCAACTTCCACTTTTTCTTTAGCTTTTCTATAAGCCGTATGGAGCTTATCACTACGTACCGCTACCTGTGCAATAATGCCACGCAGGTCAGATGCAGTTACTTTTACATCTTTATTAACTGCGGTTGTCCATGTGAGGGTAGCAGTAGCACCTGCTACTTCAAGAGCAATGATAGCTGCATTAATGCGTTCCCTCGCTTTGCTATCATAGTCAAAAGAGTAACCTTGGTAGATAATAGGCTCTACCTCTGCTTTATCACGCTGATATTTAAGCTCCGCAATCTTACGTTGCTTAATCACTTCTAAGGGTTCTTCCTCATGCGTGATGATTACGCCTAATTCTGCTAAGGATTCATCAGAAATTGATAGTGGGATGAAGATGCCTTCTTTGCCTAAAGCTTCTGACAAAGGGTAGATGTGAGTATATGTTTTGTCTTTGTATTTATATTTTGTTTGCATTTTGTTCCTCCTTTGCTTAATAATCTTCAACTGTGGGTGTCATCGCATTTATTGCTTTACCCCATGAAAAAGTCACACCACTTGTATAATAGCAATTAAACAGCAATCTATAAGTTTTATTGGGTGTTACGCCTACAATGGAATCAATATCTGCGGCATCATCGACTTCACCCTCAGAGGTAGTATAAAACCAACCCTCACCCCAAACTTTATTGGTTGATGTATTCTTTATGTTAGCATAGTTGTCTAAATCGGGGTCACCCTCACCCCCATCAATAGACGATGTTACTTTGATTCTTTTAATCCCTGGTGGAACAGTAAAAGAAATTGTTTTGTTATCTACATCATCCCACGTCCAAAACTTTCTACCATCTTCAACCTTTACACCATTTTTCATCATCATGCGATTAAGTCCCATTATGCACCACCTTCTAACTTACTAGCCTGTACAATGCTCGTCAACGTACCTCCACCATCTTTACTCATCCAAATGTTAAGGAGCAATCCTGCACTTGTAATAGCTACGTCACTTGCGCTACCAACATATTTTAATTTTCCTGCATTGCTTATAGTCAAACTGTAATCTGCATTTGCAGCAAAATATGCAGTAAAAACGGATGATTGATTAGCACTTAATGCGTTAGCCAAAGTAGCAAGGTTAAGTGTAAATGCACCTGTTACGTTATAAACTATCGTGGAGGTTATAGGTGTATCCGAAGTGCCAATGACAGCATAAGTAGTGTATATTTCTCGGTTGAGCATAAGGTCATAAAAATTCTGCTGCACTGTCCATGTGTTAGCCACAGACGTTTTGGCATACCCGGCAAGAGATTGATGTTGCGTCAAATAGCCAGCATCATTTTCTAAAGTAGATACTTTAGTAGGAATACTAGCAGTAACAGTTTGAAAACCTTTTGTCATGTTGTTTTTTACAGTGTTGATAGCTGTATTAACAGCCTTGTTCTGAATAGGGTTCGTAGATGTATCAGACAGTTCAGCATCAACAGTAATGCCACCATCTTTGCCATCTTTACCCCTAGGTAGCGTAAAATCCAACACAACATTACTAGCAGTACCACTATTAGTAACACTTGCACTACTACCTGCTGCACCTGTAGTTATACTACCAATCGTGATAGTTGCAGCAGTACCTGTATCACCTTTTGCACCTTTAATATTCACACTTGCAGGATTGGTCAGTCCAGCTTTATTTGTCCAGCTTAAGACACCCTCCGTAGACACACTAGGTAAGAACACATTGACATTTTCACTATAATTCTTAGCATTGTCCATGTAGGTTTTTGCATTGTCCTTGTAGGTCTTTGCTTCACCTGCGCTGTTTCTTGCATCAGACGCAAAGTTACTAGCAGTAGTAGCAGCAGATTGAGCTGCTTCTTTACTAGCACCTGCATTATCAGCAGAGGTCTTAGCGTTGGCAGCATAAAGGGACGCATCACTCTTAGCAGTTTCAGCTATGTTCTTGTAGCCTTCGGCTAACTTTGCGCTTTCAGCAGCACTTGCAGCAGATACACTAGCGGACTGTGCACTCTTATAGGCACTATCTTTGCTGTTACCTGCTGTGTTAGCAAATTGTTCAGTCTGTGTCTTGATAGCGTTCATGCGCTGAACAAAGGAATCCTCGGTGTTCTCTAAGTAATTCTTGGTTACAACATCCTGTGCTTCTGTAGGGTCAGCAACATTTGACACACGGCATTTACGTCCTTGCCATACACCACTTTCCTCATCAAGTACAATAGAATTAGTCTTAGACCAATCACTCGCTTCCTCTAAAATATGCAACTGCTGCACTTCTGCAATCGTCATATCTATAGCCTTCAGGATACTTGCATCTGCCCAAGACACCAATCGAGTGGTAGGGGTGTTACGATAGATACGCACCACAGCATCTTTAGATGGTGCAGAATCAAACATAACCATACGATTACTTATAGTGAACCCCTCGGAAACCTCTGCATCATTAACAGACACATGGACAAAGGCTGGACGCAAATAATCAAAGGGAATAGAAAAATTCGTTTGAGAACCATCCGCTGTGTAAGTAATGGAGGTTGCCAATTTAATAGCTATATTAATCATCTCCTTTACAAAAATAAAAAAGACCACCAGCTCTAAAAGAGCCAGCGGTCACCAATTCAATTTATTATCTCCTCATCTGAGGAAAATTATCATAAAATTTTTGTTTGTCTTCATACATTGCTTTTTCGGCATATTCTGTGATTTCCGCAATATCTGAGAAGACACCAGCAGAGTAGCCTAAAGCAGCTAGGGGAGGGTTGTCTTTATCCCATAGGGATTTATGGAAAGACAATACACTTCCAAGGAACTCATGGATTTTAATATCGAACCCAGCTACTATAAATTCATCACCCGAGATGTGATAGCAGGTATAAATAGGGGAGATAAAGGTCTCCTTAAGCTTAGCTGCAAAGTCCTTTATCAGCTTATCTCCGGCACTGTGTCCAAAGTGGTCATTGGTATATTTCAGACCATTGCTGTCTGCGAAAAGGATACCAACGAAACCAAAGTGATTAGTGGTACTGTCACGCTCAAAGGCTTGCTTATTGTACAGTCCGGTGAGAGCATTACGCATAGCACCTTGCTCATAAATGCGAGTTATGTCCGCTAAAAGTTGGGCATAGCTATTTTTAAACTGTTGCTGTATTTCACGTTGAATATCAGCACTTAATTCCATGGGACAGAACTCCTTTCATTGTCCGTGCAAAGCAACAATGGATAGGTATGGAGTTAGTAACTGTACATTGGAATCACCTCGGGGAAAATGTTATCTAGCATAGAAGCGAGCATAGGGAATATCTATGCCACTATCAAAAATAAATGTAATAGCAAAGAATATAAGAAAAAGGATAAGAGATATAGTAGCAATAAGTTTATTGTCTTTCTTTTTACGTATCTCACAAATAGCATTAAAAAGAAAAGAGACTATCATAACTACTATGCAAAATGCAAAACTACCAAAGAAAAGATAGACAAAACCTCCTGTCACAATATCTACAAAAGCTTTTGAACCCTCTATGTCAAATATTATGCAAAATACAGCTGAGATTAGCATCGTCCAAACAATGATAGTTAAATACTTCTCCACATTTTTTATCTTAAATCTTTGCATAAGCATCACTCCTAATAAGTATTATACCACATTATTTTGGGACTTGTATATATTTGTAATTTAAGTATTTCTTATTGGCAGTTCTGAAAATACTATTTTGTTTCTTATTCAGCTCATCAAGTTTAGCACGCTTAGTGTCTGCATCCATAGTTTTGTCTGCATACAGCTCCCTGATAGCCTTAGAAACTTTCATAGCATCTGCCCTAGCTTTACGCATACCTTTAAGTTCTTTGTCCACCTTAGGCTTCCTACCCTCAAAAGAGGCATCTGCATATTGTGTCTCCAACTTATCAAGACCACCAAAGAATACATCCTTGCTACGAGAAGTACCTGTACCCTCAGTATAAGTAAAGCGAGTATACTCAGTCCATTTCTTACTGGGGGTAATATTATCCCTAGCCACCATATCCACAACATTCATAAAAGTATAACCCATAGAGCCTGTGAGACCATAGATTGTATTGTCTATCTTAATAGGTGACAGATTAGTTGCCTGTCCAATACCACGTGCTACCATAGAGGTGTACTGATTATATTGATTCTTAGGACTGAGCTTTTCAAGACGCTGGTCAACAAGAGGACGATTACGATACATAGAGTGGTTTGTCTGCCATTCATAGAATTTCTCTATGATAGGAGGAGCACCGGAAGGAGCAAGGTCTTTGATAAGCTTATAGACAGCATCAGCAATGACCTGCTTATCTTCACCCTCAGACATAACATCTAATAATCGCTCAGGTATAGAACCGGATAATTGTCCGATAAAGGGGGGTTTAGGATAATCATAGATAGTATCTCCTATCTTGATGTACCACGCTTTATTCTTCATCTCCATTGGCATGTCCTTATACCAATCTTCATCTTTGTTCCAATACCACAGTAACAGGGTAGGGAATAGTACATGCTCTGCCATAGCAAGACCAACACTGAGAGGGTTTTTAGAAAGCTCTCTAGCTGTCTTTAAAGTACCTTGAAAAGCAGCATTAAAAAAAGGCGTATGCCTGTTAAGAGTTTTAACAGTAGTACCACTCTTCGCAAAATTAAGGGTACTGTCAGAAGCAACCATAGCAGCTTCAATCATAGAAGCACCACGTCCTTTAGCACGTCGATAAAGAGCCATACGTGGTAACTGTTCCATAGCTTCACCATATGCTATATTCCAATTCCATAATACTTTGATAGGATATAAGATTTTATCAAGGACAGAATCACTAATGTTAGGGTCTACAATTTTCCTAAAGTCTTTATTGATTTCAGCAATAGAGCCTAAGCGTGTGGACATAGTGACACCATTAGACCTAAATTCTCTTTTGTATTGTCTAAGCAGAGCACGTTCTCTGTTGTTGCGGATGATAAGTTTACCAAAAGTATTGTCACTATTGAGCATCTGCAATCCCTGCCAAAAGATTTTCATAGGAGCAACAAGGGGAATGTGAGAAGCACTACGCCCATCAGCGTTCATAATAGTTGCTTCAAGAATATCTTTGCAGAGGTTAGCAGTAGCAAACATAGGTGTGCTAGTAGAGCCAATACGTAAAGCTGTTGCTGCGCCATGAGAGATTTTCTCAATAATGTCAAGTTTAGAAGCACTCATATTGCCATCTTCGGAAGTCATAGCTTCATAGAGACCTTTCATCATACATTGGTAGTATTTAGGATGCCCATCTTCATAGACAGTAATAATTTGTGAAGCGTGCTTGTATTTACCATCTTTTACAGGCATCATAAGAAAATGTCCATTTTCACCCTTAGCTAAATCAGCAAGGGCAAGACCAACACGATTGCGTTCCACTTTGAAGACAATACTCTGCATATTCTTCATAGCCTGTACCATAGAGTCTTTGATGATACGTTCAGACCCCTCAACAGTCATAGCTTTGTGGGATGCAAAGAAGTCACTTGTACCCTCAATCTCAAATGAACGAGACATAGGGATATATTCAGGATACTTTTTCAAAAAGGTATTAGCAACCTTTGCAGGGATAATCTGACCAGCAACAGCAATACGCAACACATTCTCGTTCCATTGTTTCCAAAGGTTAGAAGCAACTTTCATTTCAGGCAGTTCTTCTGCTTTAGCAATGATTTTATTACATTCTTCAAGAGTATGTGTTGTCTTACGTCCTGTTGACATAACTTCTAATTCATGCTTAGCTGTTTGGTAAGTATTAAAGGCTTCATACATATCCTTATATTCTGTCTCTGCAAGCCACTTTTGAAGCTCAGCACCACGCTTACCTTGTGCATCCAAAGGTTTCAAGATGTCAGTAGCTACAACATTATTAAGTGCAATATTGAATTTTGTCTGCATCATTTTAACAGCAGCTCTAGTGCCTAGATTATTACCATTCAGAAGACAACCAACAGTATCATTACCTGCTTGCTTTGCATACTGTGCTAAGACAGCAGGGTCATTCTCCATAGCTATCTTTACACCTTGGTTATCCTCATAAGCTCTTATGCTTTCGTCAAGGTCAGCATACTCCCAAGCAAAATGCTTTTTAGTAGCAGTCCAAGTACCAATGAGTTTATCAATTCTTTTGCCAAGCTCTTTGTCTGCCCAATGAAACATACCAGCAGCTTTGCTGAAGTCAGACTGCGAACCCCATCGACGCACCTGTTGCCCTAAAAGATTCATCTGTGCCTGATAGAATCTATCACTTGCAATAGCCTTTTCAAACTCAGCATAGGCAAGAGGGAAGTGCTTCTTAGCCATCTCAGGGTTAACACAATACTCATTCATAAAGGCAGCACGTCCTTCTTCTACATAGGTAGCATAGTTTTCCGGGGCGTATTTATTACCATACTCTCCTCTCTGCCATATAGAAGTCGCACCATCATAGAGTTCCTTTTGAACTGCTGTGTCTTTACCCCAACCAAATTTATCAGACAAACCATGTCCGATTTCATGGCAGATTACAGACCATGCACGGAAACCACGGATACGAATACCTTTACCATGGGGCATAAAGTAGCCTAAGGTTCTATCACTATCAGCTAAATCTAACCTACCGGGGCGAATAGGGAACATAGCTTTGGCTGTTTCCCATATATCCTCTGCGCTTACAGGATGAGGATAAAGATTATCTTTACTATATTCAAGCTTATCACCATGAGCACCCTGCATGATTTCAGGTGTCTGACTAGCTTCGATGCGGTCTTCAGCTAACCGATTAGCAATAGCATCCTGTTGCATCTGCTGTTCAGGCATTTGTTCCGGATAAGCTTTTTCAGCAGTTGTCTTGGTTTCACGCTTTGTAACCTGAGCAGGTGTAACCATCTCCTCATAGTCATTATCAACATCCCATACATTCTCACGATGTTGTTTACGATGCTTACGTTTCCTTTTATTCTTCTCTTTAGTAGGAGAACCTAACTTTTTGTTTGTCTCCTCAACCTTAGTCTTATCAGCCATAACCTCAGTAGCAGGGTTTGTCTTTTCAGACATAATCTCTGCATCCGTGATAGGGGTTGTCTTAGCAGACCAATCTGCTTTGGCAAGCTTTTTAGCACCAATAGCAGTATCTGTCAGAAACTGACTGACAGCAAAACGAGCAGGGTGTTCTTCTGCATACTTACGTACATTTTCATCCATAGCAAGAACTGTACCTGCTGCGATACCACTACCCACAAAAGGGGTAGTCATAACCTTAGAGACTTTAGGGGCAGCCTTAGATAAAAGACCACCCACGCCATGTGTCACAGAAGCTGCCACAGTACCTGCCAACATAGGGAGTAGGGATGCTTTGGCTTGGTCAGACATCTCAGGGGCATTTTCAATCTCTTGTGCCTTCTGCATCTCATGTACCATGATAGGGACTTGAACAGCCAAAGGAATCCAAGGACTAGCAGCACCAGCTACATCACCTATGAGAGTAAGGGGGTCTTTGGTAGCCACATAGCGAGCATCATCCACAGCATCCTGCAAAGCTTGTGCAACCTTTTCTTGGGCAGGAGAGGAGGAAGGTGCATCAACGTCAGGTAAAGACATATCATCAATAGCATCAAAATTACCTGTTTTATAGGCTTCACCAGCAGCCACAGCAAGCTTCTGACCCGATTTATTTATGGCTGCAATCCATTCAGTAACACTCTCTGCTAAATCATGCAAGGGGTTAACTTTGGTATTAGAGAGCTGTTCTTGTCCTTTGGCTTGTAAATCAACACCGCTGACATAATCATCATCCATCTTATGCCATGCATCATACATATCAAATTTAGCCATAATTCCTCCTATTCCCCTCTAGCATCTGCCAGCATATCATTTATATTGCCTTCAGCACCAAAGACATCACGTAAAACTTTGTTTACATCAAGACCTGCTTGTTGGGCAAGTACCTCAACTCTGCGGTGAATTTGGTCTTCATCTAAAGGAACACCTCTATCATCAGTAGGGTTACTATTGACTAAGATTTTTAATTGAGCTATCTGTTGGTCATAATCTGAAAGAGTAGGGGTATCATTTGATGGGTCATAGTTTGATGTAGAGGTAGACTGTGTTGTCTCCTGCTCACTAGGGATATACCCACGTTTCTTTTTAAACTCTAGCAAGGCATTAAGTCTTGCTGTAGCTCTATTGGCTCTCTTTTGCAAAGCCTTGTATTCATCAGAATCACCATCAACATCAGGGTCTTGATAAGCTTTATACCATTCGGCGTATGTCTGAGTATCTTTAATATATTGATAGCCATTTTCATATGACCAAAAATGTTTAGCTTCTGCATCATTACCATATCCTTTAGCTGACTGCCGTGCTTGACGTGTGATGGTACGAATCATCGTAGCCTTAGTTGTCTCCGGCAAGTTAGAGCTATTAATAATCTGCATCTGCTCACTAGGGTCATTAGTTTTCAAAAGAGCCATATTGATTCTCTCTCTTTCATCTGCATCTCGTTGTGCCTTTACACGTTGAGCCTGTGCCTGTTTAGCATAGATAGCCTGACGTAATTTATTGACACGCTGAGGATTGTAGGCAGCAGCAGACTGTTCTTTAGGATTAGCAGCTTTCATACCACCATGATAATCAGCAAGATGCAGATGTCTGCCTGTGCCAGCATCATGGAACAAGACCTCACCAAAGTATTGTTTGAAATAAGACAATGCTTTATTAGCCTGTGCTTCATCCACATTATCACCTAAATAAATATCCACAGCATTACCTTGGGTATGTTCTGAGTTTGGCACACCACCCACAGATGCATTATGCTCTGCTGTGCGATAACCGCTAGTAATCTGTGCATCCTTAAAACCTAACTGATAGATAGCACCACCAACCATAGGTAATACACTTTTCATAGTGGGGGACAGGTCTGTTAAGTCGGGGTTGTCTCCCTGCGAGATAGGCAGGTTAGCTTCAGGAATACCATCAGCATTTGTAGTTTCTGCAGGTAACTTAGACAACAATGCTTCAGCCTTTGAAAGGTCAATAGTACCATCAGGGCGTGTACACTTAGACACAATATCATCAGTAACTCTCAGATTAAAATTATCTGCAATCTTGGTATAGGAAGGATAGAGGTTAACCATCTGTTTCAAAGACAAACCATCTTCGTACTGATAGTCACCTAAGGCATCCAATCTTGCCGTATCAAAATCTTGGTCAGCAATCATCTGAGCAAGAGGGGCAACAGCTTTAATGAACCCATCTCTATCCCTAGTACCTAACTGCACTTTGCGCAATGCTTCACTGCCACGAGTGAGGAAGTCTTCACCCTTAGCTCCACTATACACAAGGTCTTGAAACTCACTAGAACCTAACATGACCATCTTCTGACGCTTATCATCATTGATTCTCTTGTCAGCTTCATTTGCTATTTTTATTGTGTCTTGCACAGCACCCTCATAATAGCCTTGGTCAAATGCTACTTTATTGGAGATACCATCATCACTAAAGTTAGCTCTGTTCTCCTGTAGATACTTATTGAAAAGACTAACAGCTTCAGAGACACTCTTAGGCTTTTCAGAAGCAGGGTCATTCATCCATTGCTCTTTGGCATATTGGCTTGCCATTTTACCAATGCCTTTTTCAAGGACAGCCATAGCATAGCGATTATCTGTCAAGTCAAATTCATCACTAGAGTTCTGCAAAGCTGCCATGCGGTCAAACTTCTTCAGGTCTTCTTGTGTCTTACCTGCAAGGAGTTTGTCTGCATTGACCAATACTGCTTGGTCTTGGGTACGCTTTTCATCTGCAATACGCTCCTCCATGATATTCTTACCAAGGAGACCTAAAGATGATGCTAAGCGTTGTGCATCTACATCTGTACGTTGTGAGATACCAGCAGATGTATTGAATTTATTTAAGGATAGCGCATAGGGCATCTCCGGTTGTTTTGCAAACTGCCGTTGAGTACCTACCGCTGCCTGTACTTCTTTACTCAATCTTCTTACCTCCTGTAAATACCATTGCCAATACCTAGCTTCTCATGGACGCTACGTGGAGCGTTGCCTACCCATGTCTTAGTAGCAGTCTTGGCTGTCTTTCCAATGCTACCTGTAATCTTCTGCTGATTCATAATATTCTTAGCTTGTGTATAATTATTCAAACCTGTTGCAGCAGAAGACAAAAAGTTAGTGAATCTGCTGGGCATCTTAGGCGCAGAAGCATTAAGGTTCTCTAAAAATTCGTGAGTGGATTTTACCTGTCGCTCACGATTCAGGTCAACCTCATTAGATTTACGTTTATAGTTGTCTTGAATAGAGGACACTGCACGAGCGGTATCACCTTCGGCAGCACGTACAATGAGGTTAGCTGTACGTCCGCTCATGGTCTCATTCACAGCAGCCTTTACACCACTATTGAGTTGCATAGAGTTTAACCTAGTGTTACTAATCTCTACAACAGCTTGGTCAAAAGCATCTGTACGTTGCTGTTCTAAGTCCATGATATTCCAATTCATCTCAGTAATAGCTGCCTTAGCCTGTGCGTTCATGGTAGCCTGTGCTGCCTTAGCTTGCGCACGTTGTCCCATGTAGTCACCTGCTACTTGCAAGCCTGTACTGATACCAGCAGCCACCATAGGACTGCACATAAGACATCACTCCTTTAACTTATATAATGTAAATTTCTGAAAAGGCTCGCCATTGATATATTTATAATCACTAAACTCAGCTCCCAACCATTTAAGCCATTGTACATGTCGCTCATTTTTGAGCCATACATAATTATAAACAGCAGAGCGTGTTGTCATCCATTGCTTCAAGAAGGGCTTGCAGAAGCGTAGGAACTTAATAGGGTGCACATCTACCTCTTTAGTGCAGACAACCCATATTAAGGAAGAATCTTCTAGACCACCAATAGCATATACCCTGTGTGTCTCATCATCATAAAGACACAAAGCATTGAATAGCTCCTGCACTTCAGTGAGACCAAAGGATGTACCTGAAGCATAATACCATTCCAGCCTGTCTTCCTCACGCATGTTTTCTCTAAAGTCACAGAGCTGAACAATGTTTAAGTTAGATATTTTTAAAATAGTCTTGTCCTCCTTTGGTAGTTGCCAATCCAACCAGCACCTACAAGAGATACAGGAAGTGGAGTGTCTGTTTCCAAACAAATGTTTACATTCTCGTTTTTGGCTTGGATAGGGAATTTAAAAGAGCCTGTGGTAAAAGGCATTGCACCTAAGATATTAAAACGAGTACCTAAGAGCCTAGAGGTATACTCATAGACATAGGCTTGTTTGTCTTTAATATCCACAGTTACTTTGAAGTATCCGCTGTCAGCATAGTTAAACCACATCTGACGCAGTTGCAATCTTCCCTCAATAAGAGCCTGAGTGCTTCCATTATCAGACTGCTTAACCATAATAGTTGACATAACAATCTTAAAATTATAATTGATGCCTACAGTCAATACTTGGTTAGAATAGTCACCAATAAAGACCAGCTTACCTTCTTTAGCCTTAGTATATGTACCATCAGGAGCAACAGCACTGTATTGTCTATCCTGCTCATATATATCACCAAAAATATCACTTACACTCACTGTAGTTTCATCGTTAAGTGAATCGTAGCAATCAGCAGGAATCTGATAGGAATGTTTGCAATCCAATAAGATACGATAGGCTTCGCTATCGAAGTCAGTGGTATTAATAGTAAAAGAGATTTTCTCCAAACAGTAATAGCCATTACGCTCAACTATCAGATAGAGATAGTTGTCAATGAATTGCCCTCCATAGACAACACCCTGCATATCCCACTTAGACCATGCAGCCTGTACACGCTGGCTATCAATGAAGAGGTACTTATAGACATATATTGATGTCTCATCACCTTCGGTAAGATAGAGCATGACATTCTCAACAGTAGAGGGAATGATTTTATAGACACCATTAGGAATATAGTTAGGAACATGAGATGTTATGTCTTGAACATCCTTAGCATCTGTGTTGTCTGCTGCTGTGAAGAACTCACGCACAGTAGTATATTTAGCTCTTTCCGCCACAAAGTAGACATTGCGACCTGCATTGACAGGCTTAGCTTTAAGACTAGCTTCGTAATGGGTGACAGCCGGGGACAGATTAGCACTCGTAGGTGTCAAGATACCATCAGCAGAGAGCATGAATTGTGCTTCTTGACTAAACAAGATAAGGTCAGTATCAAACGTGACAGCATTATACAGTGTGCTAATGGTATTATCAGAGACTGCTAAGTCGATAGGGTCTGTGTCCTGCACTTTGGTTGCACTTGTCATCCAAAAGTTAAAGAAGTCAGCAGAGCGAGTAAGGATAATGTTTTCACCACTAAGAAAGCCTAAGCGGTTACGATGATAGAAGACATCATTTATTGTCCCACCAATGAAGGAAGGTTCAGGGTTACTATCTTCATCTCCTACATCACGCACAGACCAATCAGCACATTTGAAAGTAAAAGTACCATCTGCTTCACGCACTAAAACGTGGGGCATCGTAGTATTATCAATATGATTCTTCATTGATGGTCTTGCACATTCACGCCATACTTGGTCTTCTGCCACATAAGAGACATAATAATCATCTGTACTGCTACCTTCTTCGCCGGTGATTTTAACAGTAAAACCATCAGGAGCATTGACGGGTAGATTAGAAAATTTCTGAACAAACTTTAGAATACCGAAAGCTGCTTGATTATTATAGCCATCATAGACAGTAGCGGAATCAATCAAAGAATAAGCTTTTGAATTACTAGGAATAGAGGTAGATACAGTCCATGTGAGTGTATAGACATTCATCGTACTATATAACTTTAAACCATTAGCCTGTTGTGTTATCACTTCATTGGTTACTTCCCATTTATCATTCTGACAGCGTGTGATTTCTGACATCATCTTTTCATAAGCAGCATAATCACTATCAAAACTCTCATTTGAATTAGCACGTAGATTTTCTTCAGTAGGGAATTTGACTGTTATAGTATAACCATTACGAGTTATAACAGTTGGAAAGGCACTCCAAGTATGAAAATGCCCTGTAAAAGCTAATCCTTTAAAGCGGTCTTCTTGTTGTACAGGAGATGTGGTGGGTTGTAAATAAACTGTCTCACCTGTCACAGTTTTAAAGGCTGTCTTCTTCAGATATAACCATGAAGAACCTGTGGTAACCGCAAACCCATTGTCTTTTGCTTTAGTGGCTAATTGTTGAGCAATGTAGTCTGTGGTAATCAGTTTTGTGTGGCTTTTATCTGAACCATCAGGGGTCTCATGGCTTGCGATAGTTGTGCCATTTACATCAATACGATACGTCCTGCCGTACTGACCACTTTTGATGTTAACAAGAAGACCTTGGACATCCCAACTATTGTTATCAATAGTATCAGCCATCTTTGTCTTTTGCAGAGTGTTGCAGATAAAAGTATAATCCGCAATCGTGATAGGCTTCAAATTATATCGTGGCAACTGTGTGTAAATATAAGGTTTAGTACCACTAGCAAAGTTCACAGTCTTCCTGTTGCCTTGCATGTCATAAATCTCAATATCACTACCTGTGAACAAGACAATATACTTCTCATTTACATCTCTGTCAATAAAATGTACCAAAGGTTTAGCAGAATCATTTATTTTACGTCCTAAGTTAGCTACTAGAATACTAGGGGGTCTCTTTTGTAAACCACCTGCTTCACTAGAATAGCCATTCAACTGTTCTTCTAGCTGTTCAGGGTGTCTGAGAATAGATGGTTGCTGAGACACACCACTAACAAGGTTCTTGATGTCTTGATTAATCAATCCCATAATCTCACCTCAATCTCAGCTCATGAACATAGGTATGTTCCAACATTGAGTAGCTATTATTGTCTACCTCAAACTCCATCAGATGTTGCCATGCTTCAGCAATCTCTTGCTGTGTAATCTTGGTCAGACTATCATCACCAAAGTAGGAGCTTTGGAAGACAAAACATGCCTTAGCTAAGATATAGTTTCTCATCTGCTCCGGTAAGTTTTCAAAGTCAAGATAAAGCACCATCTCTACATCTAAAGGGTGCTCGAATATCAGTGTGTCTTTGAACAGGTCTTTCACATAGTCACCCTGTCGAACGAGCTTGACACCATGGTTATCCTTAAGATACAAGTAGTTACTGTTCCATGGTATCTTCTTTGTGTCTACATCAGGGTTAAGGGTGAAGTGGGGTGTTTTGTTAAAAGTCCATCCTCGGGACTGCTCTTGTCTGCTGATATTCCGCAGGATACGCAGGGCATTGATAGCATCCACATCTGTCAGTTCTTCAAGACTGTTAATAGGAGCTTCACCAATAGTACCAATGATACTATTGACTGCATCAAGTTCAGTTAATGCTGTTAGTTGCATTGGTATCTCCTTTCATTTTTAGAAAAAATAGGGGACAGCATACGCCATCCCCTAGTGTTAGTAGTTTAAATTAAGCCTGAGTTACAACACCCATAAAGGCAGCTTCAGGACGCAGACCACCAAAACCTTTTGCATATTTAGCAATAATTTGGTCAGCCTGATATTCAGGACGGCGAGCATGTTCCATGCCAAGACCTTTGAGGGTCAAGATACCAGCAGAAGACGGATGTGCCACAATGAATTGGCAGGTGTCTTTGTAGGCAGTAGGGAACACGTGACCATCACCCTGCATGACATTCTCATTATCTACGCCACCCTCAGTCAACAGAGGAGCTTCAATCAAATCGAAACCAATCAGTTTCGGAGGGTTGTTACCCTCAATGGTCATAGAAGCACCATACAGTTTATTGATGATGTCCTTGTTGGCGATAAGTGCGTTGAGTGCCATCGGTTTGATGTAGCAGTTGCGACCTGCCAGCGGAACATTGTTCTCAGACATTTTGGTCTTGATTTTCAGCAGTTCCTTAAAGATAGCTACACCCATAGCTTCAGTTTCGCCATAGTCAGCAGTAGCCACAGTCTCGGTGACAATCAGCCCCTTGCCAGTACCTTTGACACCAGTAGTAGCATTGGTAGGCAGGTTCTCTTTGTCTTCTACAATCATCTTAGCTACTTCAGCCAAGATAGCACAGTCCTGAGCAACAGCCAAAGCTTCACCCATTTCCTTAGAATACTTAGAACGCAGCTCAAAGTGGTTCATAGCTTCGTCAAGGTCAAAAATCATGCAGTCAGAGGTCAGCAGACCATCCAGCACAATAGTACGCTCATTGTGTTCAATGGGAGTACGCAGGTCATCCAAGTTCTTACCTGCTTTCAGGTATTTAGCTTTTGCTCGACCTACAATCGGGAAGATAGCAGACTTACCATGTTCAATAGTACGCTCAGAGAAGCGACCACCGGTAATAGTGGATTGAGAGAAAGCGGTGAGAACTTCACCGGTAAACATTTTCAGAAATAAACCTAAGCGGTCTTTACCTTTATCAGATTGTGCAAGACCGGGGTTGGCAATAATCATATCAGCCATTAAATCACTCCTTTAATAATTTTGAATAAAAAAAAATAACCCTCCAGCTAGGGAGGGGATTGACGTTTTTGTCTTAACCGAAGAATTTAGAAGCAGCGACTTTACGCTCTACTTCTTGCATATAGTTAGGGTCTTTACCATAGCGTGGGTCACTCATAGCTTTAATCATCTCATTGGCATCAGTATAGCCTTTAGATTTACCCACATTACCACTACCACCTAAAGTAGGGTTAACAGTGCCATGCTGCGCTACCATCTGTGCCTTTACACCTGCAATGTAAGCAGACACAACAGACAAATCATCTTTGTTTACAATGGCATTGAAAGCATTGACTGCTCCTGCGCCTTGTGACTGTACAAATTTTTGGATACGTTTGTACTCATTGATACCACCTGCATCCTCAATAATCTTGTTAGCAAAAGCATCAGCCTTAGCTTGCCAACCTGCAAGAGCTGCTTCTACAAGAGCCTTAGGGTAGCCTTTTTCTTCCAACAACTTATAGCTGTCTTCAGACAACTCACCTTTTTCATTGTATTCAGCTTCTAAGGAAGCATAGTCAATGCCCTTACCTTCAAGCTCAGTCTTGGCAGATTCAATCTCGCCTTTAGCTTTTTGGTAATCTTCCTGCTCCTCAGCAGGTTTGTCTTCTTTTTCTTCTTTGGTGTCTTTTTCATCAGTGGTGGTTTCTTCCTCACCCTTGCCACCTTCATTTTTAGTGGTATCAATTACTTCACCATTAGAAACAATAGTAGTATCAGTAATATCTACCTGTGTTTCCTTAGGTTCTTCATTGACCTGTGTGTTTTGATTTTCAGTATCAGCCATTAGATTCACTACCTCCCTGTGTTTGCTGATTCATGGCATCCATAGCACCTTTGGTTGCATTAGGTATAGCAGCCTGTGCCATTGCCATCATTTGTGCCTGTTGCTGTTCCTGCTGAATCTGTTCCGCAGACTTAATCAGACCTGTGGTATCAAGATTGCAACTGTTTGCCCAAGCACGAGCCACACCTTCCCAATTCACAACAGATGCTGCATCCGGAATCTGAGCAATACCCTGAATAAAGACAGTAAGCTTCTGTTGGTCATGTCCACGTCCGATAGCTTCCATGCCTGTAGTTACGGCAAGAGACACAATATCTTTAGGGACATCAGCGATTTCACCTTTTTTGGAAAGGATATTCAAAAGTGTGTTAGCCAAGGGGAGCTGCAATTCTTGTGACAGGATAGAATAGATACCACCAAGGGTGTCTTCTAGCTCATTAGCCACATAGCGGATTTCCTCAGCCGTCACACGTTCGCCACTACGTTGGACAGCAGAATTTAGCATGAAGGCATAAGACAACCTGCTTTCAATAGCATCAGCAGTCATTTTAGCAATCTGCATATCTTGTGTCTTGTCCAGCGACAGGCACGTAACATCTTCCTTGTTACCTGTTACAAAGCCACCATTTTTTGTCTTCATAATCTTGCTAGGTTGTGTCACGCCATTAGGGCGCACAAGGTAGATTACAGAAGCAGCAATAGCAGACATCTCTGCAATGGCTTTAGAGAGACCTTCTAAGGTCTTTAAGTCACCAATATATTCCTCAACATACGAGCGACTATAATGTTCACCATCCATCTTAAAGAGACGGACAGGAATCCAAGGACAAACATCAGCAGGGAAAGACTGCTCATAGCCATCAATCTGTTTACCCTCAATCTCTTGGTAACTATAATATCTGTTGTCTTTGGATGAATAGGTGATATGTGTATAGACCTCAACCAATTCATCACCACGTTTGGTAGACAAATCAATATCTAGTTGCCCTAAGACTTCATAGGGCAGGGTATTAATAGCAAGTTTGTCACAGGTAATCATCTGAATAGGGTGTCCCACAAAATCTCTTTGTACTACATAACTATTCAGCTTATAGACTTTAATGCCACCCTCTTTAGGAGGGAAGAACAGTAAAGCATTGCCAGCTATAATAAGCTGTTTCAGACACACCTCCATGGAGACACGCATCTGCGAAGATTCAAAGTATTTCTGAGCCGTTTGTTCTCTTTGTACTAATGCTTGCTCTATCTCTTGTTTGTCTTCGGGTTTGCTCTCATAATATTTGAGGACATCATCTCGGATGTCTTGTCTGAAAAAAGGTGTGTTTGGGGGGAACAGAGCTAATACCAGCTTTGACGTGAGGTTATTGACACCTCTTGCACCTACCGCTTGATAGGGCGTAGGGTATTTAGTAGTACCATTAGCTTCTTTTTTAGGAAATAAAAAGGGGATTGTATATTTTGCACAATCCTCCGCTCTGTCAATATAAACTTCACGCTCAATAGCCAATCGCTCATATAAAGCTTTTGCTGTCTCTGCCATTAAAGATTCACCCCTGTACCGCTACCAATCTGCGTGATGGTAAGCTTCTTTTTGCCCTTGGTCTTAGCGTTCGGATTTTCCTTTTTGGTATCCTCAGCAACATTATCAATCTTCAAGGGGGCTGCAACAGGGGCAGCAGCAGGAGCAGCTTGTTGTACTTTTGGTTTTTTACCGCACATAGTTCCTCCTCTCTACAACTGAGTGGGATTGTACACGCCATTGCGAGCAATCGTCAGTTGTTGTCTACCTTTTTTCTTGTTAAAGGTATCAGCAGTACCACCATACTCAGGACTATCAGGGTCTTTTGCATTGGTTTCCGGTACTAAGGAGGATGCAGATACATCAGTATTTACGCTGGGTGTCTTAATCTTCCAGCACATCTTATCACTCCTCATCATCATTCAAGTTAGCCATAGCCTTGATATGCCCCAGCACATCCATAACGCCCCTAATATATCCAATTAACTCGTCATTGTTTTTGGCATTGTGTGTCATAAGGCTACCAAGACTGTAGGCTTTCTCTAAATGTTCATAAATTACAGGGTTTACATATGGTAGTCTTTCTCCATCATCCCCTTTATTAGATACAATATTAATATTCATTGTCGCTTATATGCCCCTTTACTTTATTGTCTCTTTTGTGACCCTTTGGGTGTCCAAAGGATAGGCTTAAGGTCTTCATCAACATCCTCATATCTGAGAATACGAGCAACCCTTGCCTGTGTCAGTGCTTCTTCCTCAGACAAACCTGCTTTCTTGTAGGCAGCCACCACGGCATCCCATGAGCACTCTTTATCAAGGATTCTCTTTGCACCAACCTCACCAATCTTAGGGCAGCCTTTGTAATTATCGGTGACATCACCGACAAGGGTCTGATATAAGAACTGATAGTCAGCTTCTTCTTGTGTTGTCTTATGGAATGTGTCCTGAATGAAGTTGTAAAAAGGACAGGGGATAGACCGCATATCCTTGTCACCGCTGATAATAACAGTAGAGGTAGAGGTAGAGGGAGCTGTTCCATAGATACCTAAAATATCATCAGCTTCAAGACTTGGGATAGACAACACATTATAGTTTTTCTTTACCCACTCAACAGCAGAATGATAGGCAAGAGGTTTTCTCTTAGCCACACGATTGAGCTTATAAGGGGGATAGATTTTAGAGCGAAAGTAGGGGTAGCTAGAGAAACACATGGTAATAGTATAAGCTCCCTCGTGCTCCATGTGACGCAGGACTTTATCGGTGATACTGACAATCATTGTGTCAATAGCATCTTTAACCTCTGCTAAGTCAGAGTGTAGTGTCCACAGGTCACCATACCAATTAATTTCCTGCTCTGCTGCTGCACAGGTGCGGAAGACAATCATGTCAGCATCAAAGTACAGGCGTAAAACTTTAGAAGCCAAGATTAAATACCTCCATCAACAAGTGAAGCATAGCAAGTACGCCACCCACAAAAAGACTGTAGAAAAGAATAAATAAGATAAGAATGATAAGAGCATACATAAAGTATTTTCCCAGCTGCATTATCATTTAAAATCACAGCTCCTTTCAGTGCAGTGCTTACAGTTCATAAAGTTTTTATCAAAGATTTCAGATGCTGCATCAGCCAAGCATTTTTGAATAGCCATAGCCAACTCTCTATGCTCCGGCATAGCTCTCTTGCATAAACGCTTAGGCAGATATTCATACCATGCTCTAAAATTACCTGTCACTACCAAAGAAGTCTCAACGCCCTGTGGCAAAAAATAGGCAGCATCCTGTTCTGCAAGACCATCAGCAATACATTCTTTGTAGGCATGAAGCATAGGATGCTTATCAATCATAGAATCAATAACTTCTTTAGGTACACCATGCTTTTTAGCAAAATCATACATACCATCAGGAATAATGCAGGTATCAAAGACACTGCCACGAGCAGATTTACAGGTGAAGCTAAGGTGGCGGTGGCGTGTGAGCTGTCCTAAAACACGCACAGAGCAGGTCACCAAAAAGGAAGCAGAGCAATGCTCCAAGACACTAAGATGTCCACTCTCAATAATTTTCTTGATGGACTTCTCGGTAACATCTTTACCATAAGGTTGGCTACAGGCAGTCTTCAGCACCTCCATGTAGTTAGGGGTTATAGAAAGAAGCTCAGCACTCACCATCAAAACAGGTCACCTCCTGCTACAAGTCCTTTTGCTTTTGTCTCTAAGGTGTGTGGAGAAGCAACAGTCATGAAGCTGCCTTGCTTACACTTAACTTCCACACGGATGCGAATTACTATGCCTTCAAAATAAATAGGCTCTCCTAAGGAGTTCTGACGTTTGATATAGACCTTCTGACCAATCTTTGGTACAAAAGGTTGCTTTTGTTTCGACATAAGGCTTTACCTCCACAATTTTTGTTTGTCTTCCGAACCTAAAGGCTTCTGCTTTAGTATTCATAAAAATATCAATTTTTGTCTTACCATAATCACCGCCAAACCTGTCCTGAACGATGTAGCTGTGTCCATCTATGACAACTTCAGTACCTAACGGCAAGCCATCACACGCCACAGTCACCCCTTGGATAGCAGGGTGTCCGCTGGCGGTGATGCCATCTGCCTTGCCACATTCGTCAAAGGCAGGGGTGTAGGCGGTGCAGATGACTAAGAGTAGAGTAGGGATGGTGAACATTCTTACACCCCCTAGTGACAATCAAACCAATTCCTACCAATCTTTCCCTCGGTATCTAATTGGCATCTGATTCCATAATATTCTTGTGTCTGTCTCATAGATTCTTGGGCAATTCTCACAGCTTCTTCTGCTATTTGTCTAGTTCTACAAGACAGTTGCCCCTCATCATGCACCCATGCCATGAATTGAAAATCTTTTCCATGGTCATAGCCAGCTTTAAGCATATTTTCTTCCCATAGGCATATCCATTTTTTACATATCAATGCACCACAGGACTGTAAAAGCAAATTGAGAGCTGAATGTAGACTTCTCACATGGAGATGTCTGCCATCCAACCCTCTTAAGTATTTTCGTTTCCATTCTTTAATTTTTCCGTGGTACTCAACCACGAGCGTATTCTTGACAGCTTCACGCAGCATCTTGATAGCAGGGGTAGCCTTCAGGAATTTATTCTTTGCTTTCTTACCCATAGCTTCATCGCCACCGAGAAGCTTACCTAGATTTTTGTCTCCGCTGCCATAGAGAAATGCATAAATACCAAAATGTTCCATAGGGTTCGCAACACCCTATGCGTCCATAAGGACAGCTCATAGTCACCTATGAGAGCAGACTATATCATCAATGCCCACCGCTTCCAGCACCATCAGCTTGTACTGTACTTCCTTCCGGAATAGTCGTTACACGTTCTAAATAGGAAATAGCTCTACGGAAATTATCTACATCATCGTGTAGTAACCCTAAGGCACGATTACAGTTATGACAGACCAACCCACGCACTTTACCTGTCTCGTGGTCATGGTCAACAACAAGTACCCCTGAGTGACAATCATTCATAGCAAAGTTATCACCATGACAAATAGCACAGACAAAATTTTGATTTTCTGCCATATCTAATACATCATCAAGGGTAAGACCATACACTCTTTTATAGTAAGCATTAGTGACACCATAATCTTTACAGAAGTCACAGCAGTAATGCTCAGAAGGAGCTTTAGGAATAAAAATAGACCCACAATGCTTACATTTCTTTGCTTTGAAATAGCCTTGTGGGTACTTACTTGGTTTTGCTGTCTGTAATTTCTTAGGTTTATTTCCTGCCACAATTTGTAGCATCTTTTGTAGATAATCTTCTCTAGTCATTCTTCTCCTTTTTAGCTTCGCACGGTATTGTCTCAGTGAGAGTTCCACCGTTTTCAATGGGTTTATAGACCTCTATTTAGTCAAAGGTCTTCGCTTGGTTTCTTGTAGGCAACCCGGCAGCCTGTTGATTCAATGTGTGGATGTCACCATTCAAGATAACATGTGCATAAGCACCTTTATCATAAGGATAAAGATAATGTGCGAGACATCTTAGTTCCAAGCCACAGGCATCTACACCCACCTCATACCAACCTTCAGGTGCTCTAAACAGCTCCCTGCACTCTTGTCCATAAGGACTGCCTACGTGGGGGACTTGGGCAACATTAGGGTTTGCATGGGTAGCACGTCCTGTTACTGTACCACAAGGATTTACGCTGCCATGGATTCTACCATCAGCCTTTACATGCTTCAGCCACGCTTGGTTACCGGTGGCAAGCTGACCTAACCGCTTAGCTACCATAAGGTATTCCTCAAAGACAGCAGCTAAGTCTCTTAGCTCCTGTGGGGCATTTTCGTCACCCTTAATAAACTTAAAGGTATCACCATCAATCTTCAGACGCTCATCCTCATAGCAGTCTTCATTTTCCGGCAGGTAATTAAATTGATGCTCCAGCACCCATGCTACCTGTTGTCTGCTGCTAGGATTAAAGTCTTTATATCTTTGAATAGGTACACCTTTTTTATAGCCTAAGCGTTTGTTGTCTCTTTTAGGTACGAAGACCTTATCAGGTATCTGTGGCACAATCGCCACGAGCTGAGAAGACAACACAGCATAGCGCAATTCTAAGGTTTCCCTCAGCTTCTCTGCCTTTTCTAAATCAAAGACAAAACCATTCCGCTCCTGCTTAGACATCAGCCATTGTGCTTGATGCTCTAGCTCTATAGCTTTAGCAGGTGCGCCAATCTTCATGAGGTATGTATAGAGCTTCTTGGTGACAGTGACATCCTGCACACAATAGGAGAGCATTTCTTCACTGAAAGAATCCCATGCATCCTCTTGCTCACCATACGTACCTTTAAGCTCTCCAAGGCGATAACCCCATGCCTTTAAAGACTGCCTACCAAGAAGCTTAGCAGGGAGTGTACCATTACGTACTCTAGCATGGTCAGTGTCTTCTACATTACCACAGATAAGACGTGCAAGTACAAGGGTATCTAAGACTTGTGGTCTCCATTCTCGCTTTATGCGGAACTCAGGATAGAGTTTAGCTAACACAGCACAGTCATAGTTGATGATGTTATGCCCGCAGATGCTCTCTCCATCCCTCAGAGCAGCGATTAATCGCATAGCTCCTTTTTTAAAATCATCAGGTCTGTAAGCTGAGATGTTGTTCTGTTCGTCGATGATTACTAGACAATGCCCCTTAGTGACATTGTCCAGCAGACCATCAGTTTCAATATCAAAGTAGAGCATAGCTTACAGCTCCACAGCATCTTGCGACAAGAAGTATTCCATACGCTCACGCTCATTTTCAAGAGCATTGATTGTCTTCTCATGCTTCTGCAAATATGCCATCTTAGCTTTGTTAGCACTATGAATCATACTATTGCAGTTCTTGATGCGAGCCTTAGCAGCTTCAACCTGCTTACGAGACAGCCAAGACAGCAGGGAAGTACACCAATCAATAAGCTTTTCTAAGATTTCAAACATCTAAAAATCTCCTTTCTCTGTTTCATCAGTATCAAAAGGACATGCAGGTACTTCGTACTCTGATAAGTCCTTTACAGCATTTAAGATATTATGTTCCTTGTCATATGCAAGGTATCCGGCGATACCTGTATCACCGCTATATCTGTTCTTAAGTACCCTTACACGTACAAGGTTCTTCTTCACCCCTTCATCCTGTTGGTTTCTTTCAAGACCCCACACAGCATCAGAAAGCTGTGAGATAGCTTGTGAACCACGCAGGTGGGAGAGGGAGAGTGCGCCACCTTCTTCAGCCGGAGTACCCTCAGTTCTGCGCAGGTGCGAGACAACAAGCATACCTACACCTGTTTCCTCTACAAGTGAACGTAGTTTCGTCATAAGGACATCGGTAGCCTTACGCTCATTTTCGATGTCAAGACCACTGATAGCAATGGAGATGTGGTCTAATACAACAAAATCCACCTGCTCACCTGTTACCATGTAACGGATGGTCTGAAGGAGGTCTTCACACTCAATCGAGCCGAAGTGGTTGTAGAAGACAAAATTATCCATGATGTCTTCAAAGGCTTTCTTGTACTCACTGTCAATGGTAGGTCTATGGGCAGGTTTGCCTAGCCTAAGACACACAAGACCATTGGCGGTGTGCTTGACATTTTCTTCAAGCATCAACATACCAACCTTACAGTAACACTCCGTACCGAGATGATAGGCTAGTTGTCTAACGAACGTAGTTTTACCTATACCTGTACCTGCTGTGATAACAACAAGCTCACCTTTTCGCAACCCATCAGTCATGTTTTGCAGTGGGATGTCCCAAGGTAGAGGGTAGTTCAGTGATTCTTCATGCTTAGATAATACCTCCCACAGCTCATCACCTTTGATGATGTCAGCAGGGGTGTATGTCTTTGCTTCCCAAACAGCTTTTACAACAGCATCACTCTTGCCCTCTTGCAAGCACTCGTTTGGGTCTTTACAAGGTAACCATGCTATTTTAAGCCTATTAGGAGACAGGATGCCACTAACAGCCTTTACAGCTTTACGTCCGGCATCATCCATATCAAACATGACAATAACTTCCTCAAAGCTTTCTAGCCAATTAAAATTTGCTCTGAAGACCTTAGCAGCACTAGCAGCTCCTGTAGGGATACTCACAACAGGATATTTGTTACCTTGAACCTGCGAGACTGTAAGACAATCAATCTCACCCTCAGTCACTACTAGCTTCTTGCCACCACCTTGGAACAGATGTTGCCCAAAGAATCGCTCACTGAAAGAACCTCTAGCTTCAAAAGTCTTATCCGCATATCTGATTTTCTGACCCAGCAGTTTATTGTCATCATCATAGTAACAAGCTACCTGCACAGGCTGACCATGCACCTTAGAGGTAAAGTAGCCATACTTAGCACAAGTTTGTTTTGTCAGTTTTCGCTTAGGCAAGGGGGAGACCACCATGTCCTGTAGGTCTATCAGACCTTGTTTCTTTAATCCACTTGACAATTTTTTCTCCTCCTTGCTGCTGCGAAAATAGGTGTTGCATGAGAAACAATAACTGTGCCCATCTTCATAGATGGTTAAGGCATCATGGCTGCCACAAGCAGGGCAGGGTTGATGTGTCTCCATAGTTACACCTCGTCAGTAATAAATTTTATAGGCACATCATACTGTACCTTTAGCTCATTCAGCACATACTGTTGAGCATCGGATATTTTCTTTCGTCCTAGCGTATCAGCTAAGACATACACAGAAGTCTCACATTCAGGCAGGTTATATCCAGCAACTGCCTTTATTTCTCTGTCGGTCTCAAAAAGACCATTATTGAAGACAATAAAGTGAAAGCCTGTGTCAACTTCACCTTGTCTGTAAGCTTCCCTAAACAGCTCACGTTTGCGCTTACCCTTTAGGTTTCTTAAGACAACACATATTTGTGTGGTCTTAGTGCGCTCTTTGAATTTAAAGAGTGACAATACGCTCACCTTTTCCACGCAGGACAAGACCATTGGTGTCCTTCATGGTCTCTTTGAACCACCGAGAGGGAATCTCACGGCTGGCGTATTGGAAACCATGCTTCTCACACCATTCAGCCACAGTTGTCTTAGCTCCTGCACCGATTCTTGTCTTAGCGTTGGAGAATACAAAGCGTATGTCTAAATTGGGGTATTGTTGTCTGATAAGCAGATGCTTCTTGCGGTCAGCAGCTTCAAAGATACCCTTGGCTTCGATGATAATACCATTAGGCAGGATGAAGTCAGGGGTATAGTGATGCTTCGTTGCAGGAATCTCATAGGCGATGGAGTATTTTTCATACACCTTAGGTACTCCGGCATTTTCGAGTTGCTGTGCAAGGCGGTCTTCTAACCCACTGCGATAGGGTTTGTTAAGGGTGGAAAAGCCACCTCTGCGGTTAAATTTAATAGCCATAGGCTTTAAAAGTCTGCACCCTCATCAGCAAAGGGTACTTTATCCTCATCAAATTCTTCTTCTACATCAAAGCCACAATCATCTGCAGATACTGCACCAGCAGCAGGAGCGACATAATTCAGTACCTGAACAGCTTTCAGAAGCAGTTGGATACCATAGACAGTAGCGGAAGCATAGAAGGGGCGCAGAAGCATACACAGACGGATGGTAGAGCCATTACCTACTTCCATCTCTTCGTCCATAGGTTTGCCCTTCTTATCAAAGACAGCCATGGTCTTTTCGATAACATCACCAGCTTTGGTCTTGATAACAGCATTGGTCTTAGCCTTAAAGACAATATCACCATCTTTGTCCTCGTGGAAACCAAGGGCAGGAGCAGAGTTGCGACCATAGCGTTTGCCGTCAAAGTCGGGGGACTTCTTAGCCATCTCCCATTCATTTTCGATACGTTGAATCAGCTTATCAGTGTCTTCTTTAGACAATTTGATACCGCAGACATACTTTCCGGTATCCTCGCCATCAAAGACTTCGGTGCTGCGGAGCTTAGGGTACACCGCTTCACCAGCAGGGGTTGTGATTTGTGCAAAATCATTCTTTGCCATGTTTGTTATTCTCCTTTAATTAAAATCAATAAATTTAATGTTTTTAAGAGGCGGAAGTACCAACTCTTTATTCTGTGTCTTCAGCATACGTTGCAGTGCAATCTGTACACCTGTGAGGAAGTCAAAAGTATCATCAGGACTGCACGTTGCCTGTGCATGAGACACCAAACTTTCAGCACTGAACAGCTTGCAGTGGACTGTGCGGTTTTTGGTATAGAAGACAAGCTTACTGTCTTGGTTCTTAAGGGGGCGCACTTCATGAGGAGAGGCAACAAAGAATGAGCGTGTACGTCCAACCTCATCTACAAAGGGTTTATCCATAGTTACAGTGCAACCATAGCCAACACGATTTACTGTACCGCTACCCTCAACATGCACTCTTTCATTTTTACCGTTGGGTGTAGTGTAACCATCAACATATACTCTGGTGCCTACCTTAAAGGTGTTAGTCATCCTTAATTCCTCCTCTTTTTTAATGGTAAACAGCTCGTGGGGGAGAGCCGAAAAGAAAGTTGTGGTGCAGTAGTGTTGATTAATATACGGCTTATCCATCTTCACAGAATAAACGTCAGGTGCAAATTTTGTGCTACTAATTACACCTGTGCCTTTGACATGCACCTTTTCACCTCTATCGTTGTGTGTGGTGTAGCCATCAACATATACTCTGTCACCAACCTTAAAATTAGACATCTTTAGCTACCTCCTTGGTTCTTCTAGTCTTCACAGCAGGTTTAGTACCTTTGCCTGTGCTGCCACTTTCAAGACCTCTTTCAGTCTTAGACAGCTCCTCAGTGGCTTCCTCAATCACCACTTCTTCAATCTTGTGAATCAACAGTTGTGCAATACGCTGACCAGCATCAATAATTTCAAGATGGTCACCTAAATTCTCCACATACAACATGATTTCACCACGATAATCAGAATCAATAATACCGACCTGATTAGCAAGTCTGAGTTTTGTGTCTCTGCCTGTAGAGGAGCGCAAGACAACCTCAGCATAATAGCCACTAGGCAATTCCATAGCCAAGCCTGTACGGACAATAGCTGCCTTTGAAGACCAGCGTTGTGGTGTCACCGCAATGCGGTTAAGACAAACCAAGTCAAGACCAGCAGCTCCACCTGTCATTGCTTGGGGGAGGGTGGCTTTAGGGTCAAGTTTTTTGAATTTAATGTTTACCAAATTTTAATCCTCCTTTGGATTGATTGGCATCTTATAGCCAAGTTTCATGAGCCATTCGATATAGCGTTTAGCCTTAGCTGCATCCTTTTCTGCAGCTTCACCTTGCTTCTTGCCAGCTCGCAGGGTGTATTTGATGATGTTACCTTTGAGGAAACCAACAAATTCAGGAAGAGACAACACAAGTTGCATCAGCTCAATAGGCTCTAAGCCTACCATAGATGCATAGTGTTCATCATAGTGCTTTGCTTGATTGTTAGGGGCATGGTTAGGGGTATAAGGTTCAAGCATGTTGTAACCTAAAAAACTAACCATAGCAGATTCACTACCATCAAGATGGACAAGAGCATGTGCAGACCTTAAGGCTATTATTGTACCTGTGCAGCCTTTATCAGTACCATGTGCAACCCATACCCTCTGACCTACACGAGTGTCCTGTTTCAACATAGACAATACCTCCTTAAAAATTATTGAGAAAAGACAACACACAGTAGGGAAAAATAGAAACGTCAGCGATTTAGATTTTGAAAAGCATGTTGTCTTTTCTTCACTAAAGGTGACCCATTAGCATTTTCTTTAGGTAACTAAAGTAAACTAAAGGGATTATAAAGACAATAGAGACCTTTAGTTCCCTTAGGTAAGTTATTATTAGTTATTAATAACATAACCTTAGGTACTTAAAGGTCTCTATAGAATCTATAGGCATCTATAGTTATCTATTGTCTTCTTTCTTTCACTAAAGGTGACCCATTAGCAAAATATATACTTACTGTCTCTTATAATGTTCAGGTCTAATTCACCCTTTTTAGGGGGAGCAGGAAGTTCTTTGGTTACTAAATATTGCAGAGATTCTTTAAATTCTGCAAGGACATCATGCTCTGTATAAAGCTCTATAAAAGCTTCTCTTACTAATTTATACATAATATCTACCTGAGACATAGGACAACCATAGCTATCATGAATCATTGTGAAGTGATTGATTCCTGCATCTTTACATTTGCAGACTGTGAGCTGAAGGTGACAAGCATCCATACTATGAATAAAATTAGGAGCAATACCATTTGTTTGTCTGCTTTTGTCTATCTGCCCATTCTGATGGGGAGTATAGATACGATAGCGTTTTCCGGCACATCTGAGCTTGACAATTTCAATATCAAACTTGACATAGCTCTGTTGTAACAATAATCCTAATGGTGTAACCCAAGACACAACATTTGAATTTTTTGTGACAAGTTTAGCACATTTATGTAACCAATCCATACCCTCAACAGCCTTTACAACTGTCTGACCTACAGCATCCCATATCTGACCAGCTAAATACTGTGCAGCCTGAAAATTATTAGACTGAGTGAAGACACAAGCTTCTCCTTGTTCTCTCATTGCCTTTTTTATTGTGTCTTCCATAATTTGAGCAGTATATCCTGCCTTTTTAGCACCATAGGCAAGTGTCATGGTTGGTCTTTTAGTAACTTTGCGGTTTACCCCAAAGTTTAACCATATTTGTGCAAGGGTTTTTGTGCCAAACTTCATTCTCAGCTTCTTTTCATCCCATTCATCAAGAGTGCCGTTTACTGCATCTTTTTTCAAAAACTCATTGACTTTTTCTGCTACTTGTGCATAGATGTCATTTGGTTTGTCTTGGGGTACAAGGTTTACAGCTTTACCGCCAATAAGGTCTCTAAGGATAGCACTGAAATGTTGCAGACCGGAGCACGTTCCATCCTGAGCATAGGGGAGACCTGTTACCCAACCGACAATAGAGCCATGCTCAGCTATCCATTGCTTAGCTTTTGCCCACTCAAAGCAGAAGGCAAGCATTTGTACAGGCTCATCTTGCTGAAGCCACCATTGATGCCCCATAGGGTCAGCAGCAGATGCTAATATATCTTCTTCATGCTGATATACCCATGAAATTCTGTCATCGTAGCTTACTTTATCCACACCTGCTAAATTAGCACCTGTAATTGCAAGCCATTTGATGTCTTCTTCATGTTGGCAGGGAGGTGTGTCTGCAAAGAGCAATAAGCCTTTGTTTAAATCATCACTTTGAGGACTGAAAGAGGGGATAGGATAGATGCGACCTCTGAAGTCCATGTTCCATGGAAAGTAGATGTGTGCATAGGAGCTGAAGCGTTCTGCTGTGTTTATAATCGTATTTGCACGATTCTGCAAAGACATACGGCGTTTCAGACCTTTGTAGTATTCCACAGCCTTTTTCTTATATGCTTTTACTTCTTCTTCAGTAGCTGTAGCTGATGGTTGCTTAGGTGCATCATCATTTTCTAAAGACAACACATTACCATTCTCACTAGAGCAGGGGATATAGTTGTGTTGTCTGCATTGCTTCAGCACCTCTAATACTTGCTTATTGATTACCCAAGGGGTCGCTTGAATACTATTGACTGCTTTGTACACTTGCGGAATGTCAAGTTGCACAAGTCGACGTTTGTATTGCTTACCAAAAATAGTATCAAGGTACTTTAAACGCAGGAGAGAGGTGAAGGAGGCAAGGTCACCATAATAACCACCATCCTCATAGCTTGTCCAATCTTTTGGGGGAATAATCATAGGACAGCTTTGTCTTGCATGTTCCAGCATGTTGTCTTCATTTCGTTGCCATGCTTCTGTGAATTGCTCTGTGGGGATAAGCTCAGAAGGGGTTTCCATAGTAGCTTCTAAGGTGAAGTAGTTTGTTTCTTCCTGTGCTAAGACAACAAAAGCAGTTCCTAATGTACGGATAGCTGTGTTTTGACTATCCCAATTCGGGGCAGCGTAGCCACATTTAGACATAGCCTGTTTGAGATAAACATAGCGATAATGAAGACCAACTCTCTTTTCTATACCTGCCAATGCTCCTTTATTGGTGTCTTGTGTCTTCAGCCAATTTTCAAAGGCTTTCATCTGATATTCGTAGTACAACCCACGTCCAGCCTTAGCAGCCACATCGTTCAGGTAGTTGCCTTTTTCACCTTTGAGGGTTAAGGCGTTCAGGATAGCGGATAAAGTAACACTAGCACAGATAGAAGATATGGTATCAATATCAACCTCATCATCTTCTGTGCGAAATTCTCTTTTCAGGTCTTCCAAAAGGAAAGTGTAGTTAGGCTTTACACCTGCTTTAGGTTTCATGTTCTTGATAAGCCATTGTTCGATGGTGTCTTTGACAGCTAACAGCTTATGAGTGAAAAATGCTTGTCCAATAGGGGTAGCTGTATCTACCATGTTATTTTCTTTTGCTTGCTGCAGGTTGCGTTGCATCGTTTCATACCCTGCTAATCTGTAGGCAGATTCCACCTTCAATTCTTTTTCCATCATGTCCACATCTACTTGTGTCATTGTAAATACCTCCTTGTGTTGATGGGTCTTTTCTTCATTAAAGGTGACCCATTGTAAAAAGCTTGCTTGCCTTCTTCTAATACGTGTGCCCATTGGCTTGCCTTGCTTGTCTTAAAGCAACCTTGCTTGCCTTGTCAGCTTGGGTTGCCCCGGCATCCCTCGTTTCGTTTCGTTCCGTGCGTTGCACAAGACAAGACGTTTCGTTCCGCTCAGGTGACCTGCGGAAACCACGAACATCGTTTCGTTCCGTTCGGTTGATGGGTGGAAAAAGGGTGCAAAAAATTAGAGGTACAGTTTTGTCCGTACCTCTGTTCAGTTTTTAGTTAGTCAAGTTTGAATTTTTCCAGCAATTCCGGCACTGTCAATCCCAGCTTATTAGCTGCATGTGCTTGTGTGATACGCAATGCCCCGGTAGTTTGGCGTCCGTCATAGTAGATAATATAAGAAAAATGTCCACTAGGGGCGCGATGTACGGCAAATTGCATATGAGCGTCTACAGTGACGAAAAATGTCTTGCCTTGCTTTTTATGCTCTCCCATTACTCGTGTACCTCCTGTACATCCAATGTTATCTCTTGACAGCCTGGGCAATGCTCCAGCCACTCCAAGTCTACGCCTGCATTGAAGTTGTCGCAGTCATCTACTAGCCAGTCAATGTCTGCTTGTGTCTCAGGTTGCCAAGTTGCCAACACGTCCCCAGCAACGGCGGGCGACCAATTGTAGCCGTCCCATGTGCGTAGGGTAACTGTTAGGCGTGTACCGTCTTTTAATGTTACAATCATGTGTAATACCTCCTATAGTATTATTAAAGCTGTTAAAAGCTTTATAAGGCACGCAGGATAATTGCTACCCTGTATGCCCTAAAAGCTCTTAATCAAAAGGGGATAGGCTCAAAAATGTTTAAAGCTGCTTCTAAGCCTATTATTTGCCCCTGCTGGTGATATATCTCTACTTTTAATGCCTTTGCTGCTTTTGTGCGTTGCTTTTTGCCCTTGACATACTTGTCAGCATATACGGCTTGCATTGCTTGTAGATGTTGTTGCTGCTGCTCCAGCTCAAATTTTAACCAATCAAGGGGCGTGGTGTTTTTGTCTACTACTAGCATTATTTGAGCACCCCCCACGCATCCAGCGTTGCATCCCAATCGACGCTGAAAAACAAGACAAAAAGCAAGGCAGCTATGCATCTTGCTACCTCTTTTAGTACCTGATTGGTATGTTTAGATACCAAAAGGCACTCAATCAAATAAGACAAACATTTTTTCATTTTTCTTTTGTACCTCCTACATTTATAGTCTTAAGAAGTTATACAAATAACTCTTAATGAGATACACAGATTATTACTAACCTGTGTATCCGATAAAAGTTATTTATTTTGCTACCATATAGGCGTTGACAACATCTGTAATATCCTTACCATGCCAAGTGTAATAGTTATCCTGACACAAAAACTCCATAGCATAGTCAATAGAGGTTGCCTGCTCATAGTCTGCTTGATATTCTTTTTCAAAAGCCATTGCAAGGCATCCGCAAAAATCAGCAAGGGTAATAGTATCCGGTTGCTTGCGTGCAAGGTCTATAAACTCTGCATACGCCTCATAAAAGCAATAATCCGCACAGTATCCAGTGGGCATTGCGTCCTCAGTAAACTTTTGAGGTAAAGCAGCATCTTTTTTGTGCAACAGTTTGTAAAAGTTGCTATGTTTATCCTTATCAATATACATAGGTTTTTTGAAGTCACCCCAGCGGTTGATTATGTAAGCAATAACACGGCTTGCACCTTGTATGTCTTTTGCATACCACTCGTTGCTTGTCTCCTCTACATAGTAGTTATCGTAGTTATCAGTATCCCATTGCAGGTCTAACTTATCGCAGATAACATTGAATGAGCGGTTGCGCTCATCCTGCCAAACGTCCCAATAGATGTTAGCGTCAATTGCAGCCTGACATACTTGTTTTTGTACGTCGCTGGTTAATTGGTCTATAGTGTAGTAGGGGACGGCTACCACACCTATAACGTTAGCAAGTACCTGCTGTGTGTTAAAGTCGGATGTAGTCACCGATACACGCCACTTTTTCCCCTCATCGTCAACGCTGGTTGCGCTTGCAGCACTGTTGACATAAGACAAGCGATTATTGAGGTTGTGCATCTGCTCAGCAGTCAAGTCGGAAATTGTAATAGTATACGGCATATAAATGTACCTCCTAGGTTATTAAGTTTTTAAGAGTAAATAAGCTCTGAATGAGTACCACCGCCGGGGCGGTAGTACCGATAAAAGTTTATTAATATTTTCTAGTAGTGCTATTCCCTACGCCATAGCCTACATGTATATGCAAGTCAGGGTAGAGGGCATGCAGCATACCTGCTACATCATATATATCAGCTTTAAAGCAATATAATGGGTCTACTCTTTGCTTGCGCTGATAGGGCAACAGATATAATGTGCGGTGTTCATACTCCACGAACGGACACTTTCTGTCCCAACCGCTCCACACTGCACTCAAGCCGTTGTCTTTTTTGTCAATGGTATAAATGCAACATTTTCCTTTTCCTACTGGCAAGATGTAGGCTGTATCTGCTTGCAGCAGTTGCCGGATGGTGCTAACATGGTTATAAGTACCGGCTGCAATGTCTTTTAGTGTCATATGTACAATTTTTGGCATTTACTATGCACCTCCTAAAATTTTTAAAGCTTTAAAGCTTTATGAGACACACAAGACAAGTTGCCTTGTATGTCTGAAAAACTTTAAAGGGTTCTTATCTCTGCTGCCAGCTCCTTCAGCAACACTTCTAATTTTTCCTTTGCAATGTAGCTCCAGCTATTTTCTTCTAATATCTGCTGTGCCTTTTTCTCATAGCGTTCTGTAATTGCCAGCGGTAACCGACAATTACCAAAAGGGGCATATCCGGTAGATAATGCAATGTCCGGGGCAATTTCATATACATCGCAGCCCCAACCCTCAGCTCTTTCAGTATGCCCAAATTGAGGGGCAAAGTATAAGGTATATTGCAAACTACAATAACCGCAATAGGCTACTATAGGATAGGCAGCACGTACATGTTTTTTATATACTCTCATGTTCATTTACTTACCACCTCCTCAATTTTTAAAAGAACGTCGGCAAGGTCAAACATGCCAAGGTCAGCAGCAGCACCGCTCAGGCTACCCATAGACAAATCACGTACCACACATTCAATGGTAGTAGGTTCATCATTCAGGCAGCTTTCACACGTTCCTTGCGCTGCCGTTGCTGCTTCACAGTTCAGGTGTACCATGAGTAACATGGCAATAATTGCAAGACAAACATTTTTCATTTGTTTTTGTACCTCCTAGGTTATTAAGTTTTTAAGAGTAAATAAGCTCTTAATGAGTACCACCGCCGGGGCGGTAGTACCGATAAAAGTTTATTAGTAGCGGTACAGATGTACATCTGCATGTTTGCCAAACAAGTGCATAGCCTTTAAAGAGGGACAGTTGCTCACTATTACTGTATAATCTCCCCAATAGCAGTTATACATACGTGTATATTTTTTGATAACATAGCCGCTGCCGTTGTTCTGCTTCTTGTAGCCTATTTTTTCAGGCTCTACAATATGCTTTTTAGTTTGTTGTCTTCTCATGTCTTTTTCCTCCCTTTTGTAGCTCTGTGTAGCTACATGATAGTTAAAAAATATATAGAGAGCATCTGCGTTTTTGTATCTCTCTATGGTTATATAATACCACATGTAGCTACAAAATGCAAGTACTTTTTTCAAAAAAATGTAGCAAAATGTAGCCACGCATGATATAATGAAGATAACAACAAGAGAGGAGGAGTTATAAATGTATGATAATGATAAAGATACAGTAATTAGAGTACGTGTTCCGCAACGCTTAAAAGATGACTTTCAGATGTTATGTAAGCATAAGGCTATTAATAGCAGTGAGCTACTCAGGCAACTAATAACGCAATGGATACATGAGCAGCAGGATACCACCATTACACACAAGCGCAGCAGCGATATATAATAGTAGCTGATGACTGTATAATGGTAGTAGTAATAGTTATAATGGTACAATAGTTACCTATAGTAATGTAGCTAGTAGCAACCAACGGCAGCTCAGGGATATAATGGAGGTAGCAGGGATATAGGATACAGTGGATACACTAGATACCTAGGGCATATATATACAGATACATTTTATGTCTAATTTTTGCCTAAATCATACTTTATGTTCGTTATTATGTACATATGTTCGCAATATCCCCATAAAAACTAGATACTAACACCTAGGCAGCTTGCAAAAAGCCTTGTATAAGCTAGGTAAATTTAACATAACACTTATTATCGGACGTAAATTTACACTTATTTCCCTTGCTAACTTGTCTTGACTGTTAGCCTAATGCTAATCCATTCCAATGGTTAGCAGAGGGTAACCGCAGGTATCAGTTCGACCGGGGGTACAGGGGGGAAACCAAGCAATCTCTATATTAAATATACCCTTTCACAATTTTTGGCAATTTTTGAAGTTAGGAGGTAGTATAATGCCATCTAAAACCACTCGTAGAAGACCTAAAGGCGAGGGGTCTATAATAACCCTCCCTAGTGGTAAAGTGCGTATCAGGGTAGAATTAGACCCTGTGGATGGCAAAAGGCGATGGTTATCAGCCACAGCAGACACAAAAAAGGAAGCTGTGGAGAAGCTGAAGAAGCTTCAGAGAGACAAAGAGGATAAAGGTCTGCAAGTAAAAGCAGAGGAAGACACAATAAAGTATCAAGGTGAGGTGTACCTTAAGCACCTAGAAGCTCAGCGGATGTCAGGGTCTGTAATAATCACCACAAGACGTGTACTTAAGCTCCTAGACAACACAGCTAATGGCTTAGCGTTATCTAAGGTTACCACTCAAACTATAGATACCATGCTCTTAGAGTGGCATCAAAAGAACTATTCAACTAATACCTATCTTAATTATATAGGACGCTTAAGGCTCTTTTTTAGATGGTGTGTAGAACAAGACCTTATTGGAAAGTCACCTGTAACTTCGATGCAGAAGACACCAAAGAGTGACAAACCTAAGCATGAGGTGATTGTCTTATCACAAGAGGAGCATGAGCGAATCAAAGCTTTCCTCCTGCCACTATGGGAACACAAGGAGAAACCTATGCTGAAGTATCAGTTCTATGCTCTGTATTGTCTTGCCTACGAAACAGGCATGAGAGAAGGGGAGCTGTTAGCTCTTACGTGGGATTGTCTTGATGACGCTGCTAATACAATATCTGTAAAAAGAACCTTAGCTAAGGATAAGAATAACAAGACAATAGTCACATACCCTAAGACACAAGCCGGGTATCGCACAATCAAAATATCTGAGAAGACAACACAGCTTCTTATGTCTTTAAAACCCCTTAGCTTTGACAAGTCACCATATATCTTCTATAATAGGAAAAGAGATAGCTTCTATGTGGAGCGGTTGCTTATCCATGCATGGGATTTCACTAGGAAAGGTGCAGGTATCACTAGACCTTTCACGTTCCATGGAATAAGACATACCAACGCATCCAACATGATTTACAAGCATGTACCTATAGCTCTTATAACAGAACGCTTAGGACACACCAGCATAGCGGTCACCTATGCTATCTATGGTCACATCTTGCAGGAATGTTCGGAAAAACACGTTGCTGTGATAGAAGCTTAGCATGTGACACTATAAAGTCACAAACAACAGGTTTTACAAGGGAACACATTGTCAAAATAATACAAGTTTATTACCTAGACAATATATTTCTTTATAATCTATTTGACATAACCATATACGTGTATTGGTTAAAATAGATACATAAATAGCAAGTATTCACCTCAAAAAATTACATTGGAGGCCGTGTATATGAGTAACATAAGAAGACTTTTTGTAGAAAAGAAGGATGCCTTTGCTGTAGAAGCACATGGCTTGCTGGCAGACCTGCGCAACAACCTTGGTATGAGCAATCTTACCGGTATGCGTATTGTCAATCGCTATGACGTGATGGGCCTGAGCGATGAGGAATTCGCTATGGCTAAACAGCTGGTGCTGTCCGAGCCGCCTGTCGACAATGTCGTAGAAGAGGAGCTGCCGCTGGCTGCAGGCGAGGCTGCTTTTGCCGTAGAGCTGCTGCCAGGTCAGTACGATCAGCGCGAGGATTTTGCCGAACAATGTATCCAGCTGATTACCCAGAAGGAGCGCCCGATGGTTGCTGCTGCTAAGGTATATGTGCTGGAAGGCGAGCTGACTGCTGAAGAAGTTGAAAAAATCAAGGCTTACTGCATCAACCCGATTGAAGCACGTGAGGCTGAGCAGGCTAAGCCCGAAACCCTCATCAGCACCTGCGAGGAGCCGGAAAAGGTTAAATCCGTTACCGGTTTCCTGACCATGTCCAAAGACGAAGCAGAAGCACTGCGTCAATCCATGGGCCTGGCTATGAGCCTGGATGATTTGCTGTGGTGCCAGAAATACTTCAATGAAGAACACCGCGAGCCGACTATTACCGAAATCCGTGTGCTGGATACCTACTGGTCCGACCACTGCCGTCATACCACCTTCATGACGCAGATTGAAGATGTAGATATCGTTCCCGGCACCTTTACCCAGCCTGTTCAAGAGGCTTATGACAAATACATGGCTGCCCGTGACGAGGTTTACGGTGAAGACACTGAGCGTCCGGTAACCCTGATGGACATTGCCGTAATCGGCATGAAGAAGCTGCGCAAGGAAGGCAAGCTGGCTGACCTTGACCAGTCCGAAGAAATCAACGCATGCTCTATCGTTGTGCCTATCGAAATCGACGGCAAAACCGAAGAGTGGCTGGTAATGTTCAAGAATGAAACCCATAACCATCCGACCGAAATCGAACCGTTCGGCGGCGCTGCAACCTGCCTCGGCGGTGCCATCCGTGATCCGCTGTCCGGCCGTTCCTATGTATATCAGGCTATGCGTGTAACCGGCAGTGCCGACCCGCGCACCCCGATCAGCGAAACCCTGCCCGGCAAGCTGCCTCAGCGCAAGATTACCATCGGCGCAGCTGCAGGCTACAGCTCCTACGGCAACCAGATTGGTCTGGCAACCGGCCATGTACAGGAATACTATCATGATAAATTTGTTGCGAAGCGTATGGAAATCGGCGGCGTAATCGGCGCTGCTCCCCGTAGCGCAGTTCGCCGTGAGCGTCCCGCTGCCGGCGATATCGTAGTGCTGTTGGGCGGTAAAACCGGCCGTGACGGCTGCGGCGGTGCAACCGGTTCCTCCAAGGAGCACACCGTTGACTCCCTCATGAGCTGCGGCGCTGAGGTACAGAAGGGCAATCCTCCGACCGAACGCAAAATCCAACGTTTGTTCCGCAACCCTGCCGTAACCGCAATGATCAAACGCTGCAATGACTTCGGTGCAGGCGGTGTATCCGTTGCTATCGGCGAGCTGACCGACGGTCTTGTTATTGACCTCGACAAGGTTCCCAAGAAATACGAAGGCCTGGACGGCACCGAGCTGGCTATCTCCGAATCTCAGGAGCGTATGGCTGTTGTTATCGCTGCCGCTGACCGCGATGCCTTCATCAAATATGCTGACGAAGAAAACCTGGAGGCAACTGTTGTTGCCGACGTTACCGAAGAACCGCGCCTGGTTATGTTCTGGCGTGGCGATAAAATTGTTGACCTGTCCCGCGCTTTCCTCGATACCAACGGTGTTGCACAACACACCAATATCGTAGTAAGCGAAGAAAAAGAGGACAACGTATTCGAGCAGGTTCCTGCCGAAGTAACCTCTGCTGCTGACCTTGAGGCTGCATGGCTGGCTAACCTCGGCCGTCTGAATGTCTGCAGCGAAAAGGGCCTGTCCGAGCGCTTTGACAGCACCATCGGCCGCGGCACCGTAATGATGCCGTTCGGCGGCAAAACCCAGCTCACTCCAAGCGAGGGTATGGTAGGCCGCATCCCTGTGCTGCACGGCAACACCACCGCAGCCAGCGTAATGGCCTGCGGCTATAACCCGAACGTTGCCTGCTGGAGCCCGTTCCACGGCGCAATGTATGCTGTAACTGAATCCGTAGTTCGTGCCGTAGCTCTGGGTGCTGATCCCGCTAAGCTGCGCCTGACTCTGCAGGAATACTTCCCCAAGCTGCATGATGCCAACAGCTGGGGCCAGCCGTTCAGCGCACTGCTGGGCGCTTTCACCACACTTGATGCTCTTGACCTGCCGGCAATCGGCGGCAAGGACAGCATGAGCGGTACCTTCATGGACAAAACCGTTCCGCCGACACTCGTTTCCTTCGCAGTAGGCGTAATCGACGGCAACAAGGCTGTATCTGCCGACTTCAAGGCAGCAGGCGACAAGGTAATCTTCCTGTCCTGCCCGCGCAACAATGCCGAAGTACTGGATTTTGCAGCGCTGAAGGAAAACCTGACCGCTGTACACAAGGCTATAGAAGCAGGCAAAATCGCTGCTGCTGCCGCTGTTAAAGAGGGTGGCGTAGCTGCACTTGTTACCACCATGAGCCTGGGCAACGAGCTTGGCTTTGAATTCATCAAACCGTTCCACGATACCGACAGCCTCTTTACTCTGCAGCCCGGTGGCATGGTTATCGAGCTGGCAGCCGGCGTAGAACCGGAAGAGCTGTTCGAAGGCCTGGATTACATGCTGCTCGGCCACACTACCGCCGAAGCAGGCATCACCATCAACGACACCAAGATTGACGCTGCGAAAGCCTTTGCCGCATACCGCGAGCCGCTGCTGGGCATCTTCCCGGACGGCACTCCGAAGGCAGAGGAGCCTGCTGACATCGCAATGCCGCTGTACAAGAGCGAGCTGACGCTCACCGCTCCGGTGAATATCGCCAAACCGCGCGTATTCATCCCCGTATTCCCCGGCAACAACTGCGAATACGACAGCGCCCGTGCTTTTGAAGCTGCAGGTGCCGAAGCTAACACCTTCATCGTGCGCAACCTTACCGCTGCTGCTATCGAAGAATCCGTAGAAGCAATGGTTAAATATATCAACAACTCCCAGATCGTTATGATCCCCGGTGGCTTCAGCGCCGGTGACGAGCCTGACGGCAGCGGCAAGTTCATCGCTACCATGTTCCGCAACCCGCGCATCAAGGAAGCAATCAGCGACCTGCTCGAAAACCGCGATGGCCTGATGCTGGGTATCTGCAACGGCTTCCAGGCATTGATTAAGCTCGGCCTCGTTCCGTATGGCGATATCCGCGATATGACCAGCGATGCACCGACCCTGACCTTCAACAACATCGGCCGCCATATTTCCCAGATTGTTACCACCAGAGTTGTTTCCAACAAATCTCCGTGGTTCAGCCTGTGCGAGCCCGGCGAAGAGCATGCAGTTGCCGTATCTCACGGCGAAGGCCGCTTCTACGCTCCGGAAAGCACTATTAAAGAGCTGTTCGCTAACGGCCAGGTTGCTACCCAGTATGTAAATGCTCAGGGCGTACCGACCATGAACACTCCGTTCAACCCGAACGGCAGCCTGTATGCTATCGAAGGCATCACCAGCCCCGACGGACGTATCCTCGGCAAGATGGGCCACAGCGAGCGCTTTGCTCCGGGCCTGTTCCGCAACATTGCGGGTGACAAGGATCAGAAGATTTTCCTGTCCGGCGTAAGCTACTTCAAATAAGCTGAGGCTTAATACTGACACAATAAAACGCTCTGCTGACCGCAAGGTTGGCAGAGCGTTTCTATATGTTTATATGTATATTTTGGCTATCCTCAGAAACCGTACAAAACTGTACAAACCGTACAAACGCAGGCGGGGCAAGGCTTTGCGCGTGTACGGTTTTTGTTATGGTGTACGGTTTAAACGATTATGCTATAATATACATATAACAAATGAGTGGAGGCGTATACAATGCTAGGTGCAATTATCGGTGATATTGTCGGTTCACGTTTTGAATGGGATAATTACAAAGCGAAGGATTTTGAGTTTTTGACTAATGACTGCTTTTTCACAGATGACAGCGTAATGTCTTTGGCGTTATGTGAGGCGCTTTTGGAGAGCAAGCCTGATTTCAGCGATTTGCGCGAGCAGGCTGTAGCAAAAATGCGTGCTTTTGGTGAGGCATATCCTGATGCCGGTTATGGCAGAACCTTTTCTTGCTGGCTTTATTTTGGCGACCCGCAGCCTTATAACAGCTATGGCAACGGTTCGGCAATGCGCGTAAGCGGTGTTGTATATGCTGCGAATACCACGGAGCAGGTTAAACAGCTTTCGCTGATGGTGACAGACGTGACGCACAACCATCCGGAGGGCATCAAGGGAGCGGAGGCAACTGCCGTGGCAGCCTTTATGGCTAAGCAGGGCGCAGATATGCAAGCCATCAGGGATTATATTGATGCCAACTATTATCCTATGGACTTCACGCTCGATGGTATCCGCGATTCCTATATGTTCAATGAAACCTGCCAGAATACCGTACCGCAGGCATTGATGGCTTTCTTCGAGTCGACAAGCTATGAAGATGCAATCCGTAATGCTATTTCTATCGGCGGTGACAGCGATACGATGGCAGCAATTACAGGTGCGGTAGCAGAATGCTACTACGGCATACCGCAAAAACTACGGGAGCAGGGCATGAGCTATCTGGACGAAAGACTGCTTGGTGTATTGCGCGCTTTTGAAGCAAAGTATCCGCCGAAAGTTGCGGAGTTATAAGTCCAATACAAAAACCGTACAGCCCCAAAGCCTTATGCAGCAAGGGGTTGTACGGTTTTGTACGG
>ENA-ORNT01000146-ORNT01000146.1-human-gut-metagenome-genome-assembly--contig:-NODE-146-length-52494-cov-20.840519_pt1 | contig 52494 bp, 42 predicted proteins | sample MGYA00242120_ERZ509032 | MGnify/ENA primary metagenome ERZ509032 (study PRJEB26280, sample SAMEA2338729) | human gut metagenome | biome: human gut; feature: human-associated habitat; material: faeces...
GAACGAACTTTTTGTTCAATATTTCATCTTGTTCAATACTATTTAACATAGTGCGAAGATTGAACAGGGATATTTTAAGAAATACAATTCCCGAAAAGTGACACAAATGGCAAAAAAACGGGAATGCCCGAACATTGCGCTCGCTTGCACTATCTTTAAATAAGATAGGCTACGCTCGGGAATGAAAAACAAAAACTGCGTATTTTGTTTTGTCATTCCACTCGCTTGCACTATCTTTGCAAAATAATCCCGAAACAGACATTTCTATATAATGAAGATACTTATTACTGGCGCCAGCGGCTTCATTGGCAGTTTTATAGTCAAAGAAGCCTTAGACAAAGGCATGGACGTATGGGCAGCCATACGCAAGAGTAGTCCGCTTACTTATCTCACCGACAAGAGAATAAACTTTATAGAGCTCGACTTGAGCTCAGAAGCCAAACTGAAGGAACAACTAAAAGATCATAATTTCGACTATGTGGTGCATGCTGCAGGAGTTACGAAATGTATGAACCCCGAAACATTCCGCAAGGTGAACACACAAGGCACAATGAACCTCGTGAATGCTATCAAGGCTCTTGGAATGCCTATAAAAAAGATGGTTTATCTGAGCTCGCTAAGCATTTTCGGTGCAATAAAAGAGCAGATGCCTTATCAGGAAATTACCGATAGCGACACTCCACTGCCTAATACCGAATATGGCAGAAGCAAGTTGGCTGCAGAACAATTTCTCGATAGCCTAACAGACTTCCCATGCGTTACGCTTCGCCCTACTGGCGTTTATGGACCAAGAGAGAAAGACTATTTCTTGATGGCAAAGAGCATAAAACAGCATATTGACTTTGCTGTGGGCTACAAGCAGCAAGACATCACATTTGTGTATGTGATGGATGTGGTGCAGGCGGTGTTCTTGGCTTTAGAGAAGGGACAGAATGGTAGAAAATATTTCCTTTCTGATGGCAACGTGTATCGCTCAGCCGACTTCAGCAACTATATACACGAAGAACTGGGCAAACCATGGTGGCTGCGCATTACGGCTCCAATATGGGTGCTAAAGGTGGTGACTACGGTTGCCGAGATGATGGGCAAAGCCACAGGAAAGGTGTCGGCACTAAACCGCGACAAATACAACATACTGAAACAGCGCAACTGGCGTTGCGACATTATGCCTGCAATAAAGGAATTGGGCTATAAGCCAGAATACGACCTTAAGCGTGGCACTCACGAAACAATAAAATGGTATAAGGAGAACAACTGGCTATGAGAAAGAAGAATCCTATACTCGAAATATTCAGCATAGAAAAGAAGCCTCAACGCGGACTCTTCGCCATAGAATGGGTGGTGGTGGCATATACTGTGCTCACGCTATTAACGGTGCTCTTTATATCTACCAAGCTTCAGCATTCCGATGCCATGATATGGGGCAGACTGCGAGTGTTGGCTTGCACTCTCGGATTGTGGCTCGTATACAGGCTATTGCCATGCAGAGCCACAAGGTTGCTTAGAATATTGGTGCAGTTGGCATTGCTGGGATGGTGGTATCCCGATACTTTCGAGATAAACAGAGTGTTCCCTAACCTCGACCATATCTTTGCTTCAGCAGAACAGAGCGTATTTGGCTTCCAGCCTGCCCTATTGTTCCATCAAGCCATGCCGTGGCATTGGTTTAGCGAGCTGATGGACCTTGGCTACGCCAGCTATTATCCGCTTATAGCTATGGTGGTGGTGTATTATTTCTTCTGTCGCTATGCAGAGTTTGAGCGAGCATCGTTTATCATCCTTGCCTCGTTCTTCGCCTACTACGTGATTTATATCTATCTGCCCGTTACCGGACCGCAGTATTACTATCAGGCTGTAGGAATGAGCGATATTGCACAGGGAATATTCCCCAACCTTAACGACTATTTCTCCACCCATGCAGAGCGCATGATAAGCCCAGGATGGAAGGACGGACTGTTCTACCACTTTGTAGAGCAAGCCCACGATGCAGGCGAACGCCCAACGGCAGCTTTCCCAAGTTCGCATGTTGGTGTGACAACGATTCTGATGCTATTGGCATGGCACAGCGGTTCAAAGAAATTGCTGCTTTTTATGTTGCCATTCTATGTGCTGATGTGCTTTGCCACGGTTTACATCCTTGCCCACTATGCCATTGATGCAATAGCAGGATTGATAACAGGTGTGGCTTTCTATTTCCTGTTTTTATGGCTTTCTAAAGACATGATAATAGGAAAGAGCACACGATAATTAGTTTATGTGGCGAAAAATAATTAACTTTGCAGCCATAATATAAATATGTATATATAGAAAAGAATGAAAAAATTATATATTGAGACTTACGGATGCCAAATGAATGTTGCCGACTCTGAGTTGGTGGCATCTATAATGAAGATGGCTGGATACGAAGTGTGCGACAACGAAAACGAAGCCGACGCCATATTTCTAAATACTTGCTCTATTCGCGAAAATGCGGAAAACAAGGTGATTAACCGCCTCGACATTCTGCACGCTATGGGCAAGAAGCGCGAAACACCACTCATCATCGGAGTGCTGGGATGTATGGCTGAGCGAGTGAAAGACGACTTGATACAGAACCACCATGCCAACTTGGTATGTGGACCAGACTCATATCTCAACTTGCCTGATATGATAGCGCAATGCGAAAATGGCACCAACGCTATCGACATCAAGCTATCGTTGACAGAAACCTATCGCGACGTAATACCACAAAGATTGGGTGGCAACCGTGTGAGCGGATTTGTGAGCATCATGCGTGGTTGCAACAACTTCTGCCACTATTGCATCGTGCCTTACACTCGTGGACGTGAGCGTAGCCGCGATGTAGAGAGCATATTGGCTGAGGTGCGCGACCTTCACGACCGTGGCTTCAAAGAGGTTACACTATTGGGACAGAACGTTAACTCGTATGGCTTGTTGCCTAATGGTGCACGCCCAGAGAATGGAACCTCGTTTGCCGAACTATTGCGCATGGTAGCCCATGAGGTGCCAGATATGCGTGTGCGCTTCACCACCTCTAACCCAGAGGATATGAGCGAAGACATTCTTCACGCTATTGCCGACGAGCCAAACATCTGTAAGCATATCCACTTCCCTGTGCAGAGCGGAAGCGACAAGATATTGAAGCTCATGAACCGTAAATATACACGCCAGGAATATCTCGACCATGTGGAGGCGATAAGAAGAATTATCCCTGGTTGCGGACTCACTACCGACATCTTTGTTGGCTATCATGACGAGACTCCTGAAGACCATCAGCAAACTCTCGACCTTGTACGCGAGGTAGGCTTCGACTCTGCCTTTATGTTTAAATATTCTGAGCGCCCTGGCACCTATGCAGCTAAGCATTTGCCAGACAACGTTTCTGAGGAAACAAAGATAGAGCGACTCAACGAGCTTATACAGCTTCAGACTCAGATGAGTGCTGAGCGCAATAAGCAAGACGAAGGCAAGGAGTTTGAGATATTGATAGAATCGTTTGCTAAGCGCAGCCGTGAGCAGATGATGGGACGCACAGAGCAAAACAAGGCAGTAGTAATAGCTCGCAACAACCATAAGCCTGGCGACAGAGTTAAAGTGCGCATCACAGGCTCTACTTCGGCTACTCTTTTTGGAGAGGAAATTTAATATCAACGCAAAGAGAGAGAATACCAATGAAAGAATTCCTGCAGATACTAAAGCGGTTTGTGCCGCCATACAAGAAATTCCTGACGCTGAGCATCGTCTTCAATATATTGTCAGCGATACTCAACATATTCTCGTTTGCTGCTCTGATACCTATATTGCAAATCTTGTTTCAGGTAGATGGCGGCATTCGTGCCAACGACTTGATGACTTGGGACGGCACATGGGGAACAGCAAAAGAGGTGGCTACAAACAACCTGTATTTCTACATACAGAACTTCATCATCGAGTATAGTGCTTCGACAGCGCTGCTGGTGATAGGATTATTCCTCGCTTTCATGACTTTCTTGAAGACAGGAGCCTACTTCCTTTCGTCAGCCACCATTATCCCTATTCGTACAGGTATTGTGCGCGACATTCGCAATCAACTATATCAGAAGATAAACTCGCTGTCGTTGGGATTCTTTAGCGAAGAGCGCAAAGGCGATATCTTAGCTCGTATGAGTGGTGATGTGCAGGAGGTTGAAAACAGCATCATGTCGTCGCTCGACATGCTGTTTAAGAACCCAATTCTTATAATCTCTTATTTCGCAGCTCTTGTGGTTATCAGCTGGCAGCTCACATTGTTCACCATAGTATTTGTGCCATGCTTCGGATGGTTTATGGGCGTAGTGGGCAGAAAGTTGAAAGCCAAGAGTACAGAGGCGCAAAGCCTATGGAGCGACACCATGAGCATGGTGGAAGAAACCTTGGGCGGACTACGCATCATAAAGGCTTTCTGTGCAGAAGAAAAGATGAACAAGAGCTTTGCTAAGGTGAATGGCGAATATCGCGACCACATCATGCGAGTGAACATTCGTCAGCAGATGGCTCACCCTATGAGCGAATTCTTGGGTACAATACTCATCGTGATAGTATTGTGGTTTGGCGGTATCTTGGTGCTCGACTATGGTCGCATCGATGGTCCTACCATCATCTTCTACCTCGTGATGTTGTACAGCATCATCAACCCTCTGAAAGACTTCTCTAAGGCTACATACAATATTCCTAAGGGATTGGCTTCTATGGATCGTATCGACAAGATTCTGAGAGCTGAGGTAGAGATTAAAGACAAGGAAAACCCTGAGCATATTGCAGAATTCAAACATCAGATAGAATTTCGCCATGTGTCGTTTGCTTATACCGACCACAACAGCAACGAGCTGGTGTATGTGCTAAAAGACATAAATCTCGTTATTCCTAAAGGTAAGACAATAGCCTTGGTAGGACAAAGCGGTAGCGGAAAGAGTACGATGGTAGACTTGATTCCACGCTACTACGATGTGCAGGAAGGCGAGGTGCTCATCGATGGTATCAACGTGAAGGATATTGCCGTTCACGACCTCCGTCAGCTGATGGGCAACGTGAACCAAGAGGCTATACTCTTCAATGCTTCATTCAAAGACAACATACGCTTCGGTAAGACCGACGCTACCGACGAAGAAATAGCAAACGCAGCAAAGATTGCTAATGCCTACGATTTCATTATGCAGTCGGAACATGGTTTCGATACCAACATCGGCGACCGTGGTGGCAGACTATCTGGAGGTCAGCGCCAGCGTGTGAGCATAGCTCGTGCTATATTGAAGAATCCTCCTATCCTCATCCTCGACGAGGCTACTTCAGCCCTTGATACAGAGAGCGAGCGACTGGTGCAGGATGCGTTGGAGAAACTCATGAAGACTCGTACCACAATAGCTGTGGCTCACCGTTTGAGCACCATCAAGCATGCCGACGAAATATGCGTGCTGCATGAAGGTAAGATTGTGGAGCGTGGTTCGCACGAAGAGTTGATAAACAAAAACGGATATTATCGTAAGTTGCACGATATGCAGCAAGTATAATAAGTATAAAATGAAGAAGATATTATATGGCATAGCTTTCGGTATCTGGTATCTGATGTCGCTACTGCCGCTTAGTGTATTATACCTTGTGAGCGACGGCTTGTTCTACTTGGTATTTTATGTTGTAAAATATCGACGACCATTAGTAAAGAAGCATCTTGCAGATAGCTTTCCGGAAAAAAGCGAGGCAGAACGCTTGAAAATAGAGAAAGAATTCTATTCTTGGTTTTGTGACTATATAGTAGAGAGTATCAAACTCTTTACTATGAGCAAGAAGCAAGTGATGAAGCGCATGCAGTTTACAGGCGTGGAGAAGATAAGAGTATCGTGCCAAAAAGGACAGTCGTGTGCCATATACTTAGGTCATTATTGCAACTGGGAATGGGTTACTTCGTTGCCACTATGGGCAGGCGAAGATATTACATTTGGACAAATTTACCACGTATTGGAGAATCCTGCCTTCGACAAACTATTCCTTTATCTGCGCAATCGCCTTGGCGCCATAAGCATTCCTATGGCTGAGACATTGAGAAAGATAGTGAAAATGCGACAAGAAGGCAAACATATTGTTATTGGCTTCATTGCCGACCAAGTGCCACATTGGAACAATATACACTATTGGACCAACTTTTTGAATCACGATACGCCTGTATTGACAGGTACTGAAAAGATAGCTAAGAAGGCTAACTTCGCCGTTTATTATCTCGACATGCAGAGAGTGAAGCGCGGTTATTATAAAGGAGAATTCAAACTTCTGACAGATAAACCAAAAGAATATAAGGACTTCGATATCACAGAGATGTATTTCCGTGAGCTTGAGAAGACTATTCAGCGACAGCCTGCTTATTGGCTTTGGACTCACAACCGATGGAAGCGCACTCGCGAAAAATGGCTGCAGAAGATGGCTGCTATGGCAGAAAACAAAAACAAGATATGATCAACACCATAAAATAATAACATAATATTTACATTATCACAATAACTAAGAAGGGGCTATCTTCGCAATGAAGATAGCCCCCTCTTTTAGTAATTACAGTTTATATTAAAACTTATCTTACGATAACTTTCTTTGTTTCACCATTGCTCATCTTAACGATGTTGATGCCACGCTGCATAGCGCTTAGGCGTGTACCATTGATGCTATAGATAGCTGCAGGAGTAGCCTTGCGGTTAGCTGTAGCGTTGGTGATTTCCTCGATACCTGTAGCAAGTTCGTTTTCACGAGCGATAGACTTCTCACCGTGGTTCATGAGATAGATATCATAGAATCCAGCCTTAGAGTTGCCAGCAGCAATACGTGCGCGAACATATACCTCGTCAGTATCCTCGTAGCTACGTATGTACTTTCTGTACAAGCGCTTCTCGTTTGCAGGCATATTGATTGTGTCGCCTACCTGTGTCCACTCTGTGCTATCCTTAGAAACCTCGAATACGATGCGTGGAGTGCCGTCGCTACCATTAGAGATGAATGATACTATATCGAAAGGACCAGCATGCTTAACAGTTGTTGCGATTGTACCACTTGCAGGGTTTGCTGTGTTCCACTCACCAATGTTGATGTAGTAGTTAGTAACGAGTGTATCTAAGTCGTTAACAGTAGCTGGGTTGTAAGCATTGCCATCACCGATGTTGGTACCAGGCTTGATGTTCTCCCAAATCATCACTTGACCACGAGAAACAACCTTCCAACCATTGTTGAAATCAACAACCTCTTCAGCATTGAGTTTAGTATAAACTATAGAATCCAAACCATCAGAACCCTTTACAACTTCGTAAACGCTTTCATCGTAGTAAGGATATGCGTTCTTATTCTTACCCCAAGAGAAGTAGTAAGCTGTAGAAGTCTTGCCACCATTATATTCCTCAGAATTAGCATCCATGTGAGCGATAGCATCGATACGGAGGCTTGGCTTCTGGATGTTAATAATCTGTGTTGTGAGTTCGCTCTGTACGAGAGCCTCGCTAACAGCAAATGCAGAGATTGTCTTGCTATCACGAAGAACGATAGGCTCTGTATACTTTGTGCTCTGTGTAGAGTCAGCGTTTGCAGAATAGTTGTACCAAATGTCTACATCAGGAGATTTGCTGGTGATAGTAACAGTAGTCTTACCATCTTCCATTACTGTGCTGATAGTTGGAGCGACAGCCTGATGCTTCATTTCTACCAACTTTTCAGCAGCATCGCTAACGAGATAACCCTCAGCAATAGCTACAGCCTTAACAGTAGTCTCGCTTGTGAGGTTGAATGTGCCCTCATAAGGAGTGCTCTCGGTAGTAGGCTCTGTGCCGTCTACAGTATAGTAAATCTTTGCATTCTTGTTAACGCTCTTGATAGTAACGTTGGTGTTGAGGTTCTTGTATTCCAAGCTGAATGTAGGAGCAGGAACCTTGCTGATATCGCTCTTTGAACCCTTGAGCATGCCGATAGCGTTAGTGAACATAGCTGGAACATAGTCAGCATAAGCATCGGCAAGTACTTCCTGGGTGAAAGGCAAATAGATGTAGCCGTTGTGATTGATGTTGTGAGCATGAGAAAGCACAGAATTGCCCTTAGGATCAACTGCCAATGTATCGTCTGCAGCAAAGTAAGCACCAAGTTTTACACCTGTTACGTTAGCATTACCATTGGTATAAATGATACCTTCCCAACCTTCTTCAAGACCTGCGTCAGTTGCAGGGATAAGGGTGAGACCCTTGTAGAGGTCGCTCTTAGAATTGTTTGTTGCACCGAAGGCGCCTGTTGTTGGAACAGCCTCGCCATATCCCCATGCTGAATAGAGAGCAGGGTTGAGGTTGAGGACTGGAGTCCAAGGCAAAGCCTCTTTCAATACTCCAACCATAGAGTTGTCGGCAGAGATTGTAGAGCTTGCTACGGTAACATCGAAACCACGGAGAGAGTCAGCTGTTACGAGACTAACGTCGCCTTTTACATCAATAGGAGTAACGATATACTGCTCGTTGCTTTCAAGAAGCTTAAGAGCCTGCTCATCGTCCTTAGCACCACCATAGAGATAGCCCACCTTAGTCTTATTGGCATTAGGATCATCGCCAGTGCCTACTATCATATAATAGATATGGCAACCGTTGGTAGACTTAATCTGTACTGGAGTGTAGTCGTCAACGTCTGGGGTATCATCAGGAATATTGTATACCACCTCGTTGAAGAACTTAGGAACCTGCTCACCCTCTACAGGAGCAAGAGTTTCGCCATTAACGATAACATTGATACCACGAGCCTCAGTATTCTTGTGGCTCTCTACACCAATGCGTAGAGTTTCACCCTTCTTAACCTGATTGATAGTGAAGGTAAGATTCTTACCATTCATCCAAATAAAGCCGCTACCATAAGGATACATGCCGTTAGGTGAACTTTCGTTCGCGGCAGTAGGATAGTTTGTTGCAAGGATAAGGCCCTTTGCCTTAATACCCTTCATGTTAAGGCCCTGTGTTTCAGGGATTGGGATGTACTCGCCATTAACAACTGTACAGAGTTCGTTGTCACCGTTGACTGTTGTACCAGAATTTGCAGCCCAGTATGTGTCGCCATACTTGCCTGCGTCAGAAGCATTCTTTTCCCAGTTACGCCAATGGGCGTCTGTACCATTCTGCTCCATGTCGGCAGCAAGATTAGCTACAGTAGCTGTGCTGAAGCCTTCGCGGAAGTCCCAAGACTTGCGAACCTTCTGTGCGGTAGCACTTAACGAGACTAATAGTCCAAGTGCTGTAAGAGTAAATAATTTGTTCATAAGTATTTAGGTTTTAGTAAATATCACTATAGTTTTAAGTATGAATACTTTACAGTTATATTTAGTAGCTGTGGTAGTTAGGTATTGATATAAAATCAACATGGCAAAAGTAGTTGATTTCTATGAGAAAAACAACTGCTTTTGCCATGAATATTTGATAAGTAGCCTTAAATTTTGATTTTTTAAGCTAAATGGTTATTTTGCGTCTAATTTCTTCATCCATTTTCCTCCTATCATACATGCTATACCGATGATAATGAATGGAATACTGAGTATTTGACCCATATCAAGAAGCATGCCAGCTTCGAAGTCTACTTGGATATCTTTGGTAAACTCGATAAAGAAGCGGAAGGTGAAAATCAACGCAAGACAAAGTCCAAAGAAGAAGCCTGTGCCAACGCGATTCTTACATTTCTTATATATAGCCCAGCCTATGAAGAAGAATACGGCATAAGCTATGGCCTCATAGAGCTGACCCGGATGGCGTGGATATTGGTCGACCTTGGCAAAGATAAATGCCCAAGGCACATCAGTAACCTTACCGATAATCTCAGAATTCATGAGGTTGCCCAAACGGATAAAACATGCTGTGATAGGTGTGGCAATAGCAATATCGTCGAGCACATGCCAGATATTCATCTTTGTTCTACGGCAATATGCCCATAGGGCTATCATGAGTCCAAGAGTACCACCATGGCTTGCCAATCCCTCGTAGCCAGTAAACTTCCACGAGCCGTCTGCCATGTGACGCATAGGTATGAGCATTTCTATCACATGGTCGAAGGATGAGAGATAATAGCCTGGGTCATAGAACAGGCAATGACCGAGACGTGCTCCTACGAGAATGCCGATGAAGCAATACAGAAACAGAGGTTCGAAGAGTGTCTCTGACAACTTCTGATCCTTATAGAGCCATTTCACCATGAAGTAGCCTCCTGCCAATCCTATAAGCCAGCATAGCGAATAGTATCTTATGGCAAAACTACCAAGACGGATGAATGTCTCGTCGGGATTCCAAAAGATATATGATAATAGGTCTATCATAGTCTATTTATTAAAATAGAGGTTCTATTTTTTTATAAAATACTTAGACGTTGAAGCGGAAATGCATGATGTCACCATCCTGCACAACATACTCCTTGCCTTCAATGCCAAGCTTACCAGCTTCGCGAACAGCAGCCTCAGAACCATACTTCAAATAGTCTTCATATTTGATAACTTCAGCACGGATAAAACCCTTCTCAAAGTCGGTATGGATAACACCAGCACACTGTGGAGCCTTCCATCCCTTGTGGTAAGTCCAAGCCTTTACCTCCATTTCGCCTGCGGTGATAAAGGTTTCAAGGTTCAATAGTGCGTATGCCTTCTTGATAAGGCGGTTTACACCACTCTCCTCAAGTCCCAATTCCTCAAGGAACATCTGCTTGTCTTCGTAAGTTTCAAGACCTGCGATATCTTCCTCTGTCTTTGCAGCGATAACCATTACCTCTGCACCTTCTTCTGCAGCTATTGCCTCAACGCGACGCGAGTATTCGTTACCCTCCTTGGCACTAGCCTCATCAACATTAGCGACATATAGCACAGGCTTTGTTGTCAAGAGGAACAAGTCGTGAGCTGCCTGCTGCTCTTCTTTGCTCTCGAATGTTACAGAGCGAGCATTCTTACCCTGCTCCAACACCTCTTTGTATGCCAGCAAAACATTTACTAATATCTTTGCATCCTTATTGTTGCCAAGGGCTGCAATCTTCTGATTCTTCTGAAGTTGCGACTCAACAGTCTCAAGGTCTTTAAGCTGAAGTTCTGTATCGATGATGCTCTTGTCTTCGATAGGATCTACAGCCATACCGCCTTCGCGAACGATGTTGTCGTCTTCGAAGCAACGGATAACATGGATTATAGCGTCGCACTCACGGATGTTACCAAGGAATTTGTTGCCAAGACCTTCGCCCTTGCTTGCGCCCTTTACCAATCCGGCAATGTCTACAATCTCGCAAGTAGCAGGAACAATACGTCCAGGATGTACTATCTCAGCGAGCTTTGTCAATCGCTCGTCAGGAACGGTGATAACGCCGAGATTTGGCTCGATAGTACAGAAAGGAAAGTTGGCAGCCTGTGCTTTAGCACTCGACAGACAGTTGAAAAGAGTAGACTTACCTACGTTAGGCAAACCTACTATACCACATTTTAATGACATTTCTTTATCTTTTATTCGTTATATTCTGGTTGCAAAGTTACAGAATATAATTGAAAGACACAAAGAAATAGCCTTTTATCAAAATCTTTTCTTATTTTTGCACAAAAATCAAGCTTATGACGAATAATCAAGATATTCGTTGGATACAGCGATTTAATAACTTTGATAAGGCTTTCTCTGATGTTGATATTGCCCTTATTGGAGATTTTTTAGATTTTAATGATTTACTAAATCTGAAAACAGAAATTGATGATCTACTACTTCCATACGAATTTGATTTCTGTATATACAAGGATTTAAAAAATAAAGAACTTAAAAGCCATATAGATAGAATTGGTATCGTTATATATAATACACAAATAAAATAAAAAAGTGTCGCTACCCTATTTATTAATGAAATAGCGACACTTTTTGTTTTTTATCAAATTCATATTAATCTGCTTTTCTTGTTTATTAACCTTTCCAAAGTCCATGCAAGTTGCAATATTCGCGAGCTGTAACCTCTTTGGCATCGGTATAGAATATTGCCTCAGGCTTTTCGCCTGGCTTTAGTTCATGGCGTAGAACGTCGGTAGGAGTAAGCAACTCTATCCATTGGATATAATGTTCTGGCTGCATAGGATGCTCAACGCTGCCCACACTTACTTTATATCCACCTTCGATAGGCTCTATCACAGGCACATGCTTTTCTTTTGCGCCATCTGTAGTGTTTTCTTTCATAAGCATCATTGGTTGGCCACAGCAACTGAGCACAGCACCAGGGTTTACTACTTCTACCACATTGCCACATATCGTGCAACGGTAGATTTCTCTTGTCTTTGTCATAATGATTCCTCCTTTAATTACTATTTTGTTTCCTCCTTCTTTTCTATTATTAGCTTATTACTCCATTGGGCTGAAATCTTCTTTACCAACACCACAAAGTGGGCATACCCAATCGTCTGGAATATCTTCGAAAGCTGTACCTGGAGCTATACCGTTCTCAGGATCACCAACTTCAGGGTCATATTCCCAACCACATACGTTGCAAACATACTTCTTCATAATAAATCCTTTCTTTTTATTATTAATACTATCTGTATTTCGCAAAGATAGGTTTTTAATTTCAAACTATTGAGATATCACACACAAATGATGTTAAAAAATATCCGTTTTATGTTTCTTTATATATTCATACAATTTCTTATAAAATTCATGATGAGCAAGAGTTTCGTGGTCGCCAATGATGATGAGCTTTGAACGAGCACGAGTCATAGCAACATTCATACGACGCAAATCGCGCAAAAAGCCTATCTGACCATCGCTGTTGCTACGCACAAGAGAAACTATGATAACATCTCGCTCCTGACCTTGGAAACCATCTACGGTATTTACCGACAACAGATGACGGAAAGGCTTGAAGAAAGTTTCTTTCTTGATAAGGTGGCGAAGATACTGCACCTGTGCACGATAAGGCGAAATAATACCTACATCGATGCTCTCATCGAGGATACGCTGTTTGCCAATCTTCTCGAAATAAGCCTGCAAGAGTTCCATCACCTGTCGTGCTTCCACCTTATTTATTCGTCCGAAAGTCTCGCCAACAAAGGTTTCGCCAACGGTTTCATCATCGTTGGCTACATCGTCTACCCATTCTATAGGAGTATCATAGTCGAGGATTCCACGATGTGCAGTTATTGGAGCCGCCTTCACCTTGCCATCATAGAACCACGAGCTTGAGAAACGCATTATCTCTTCGTTCATACGATATTGAGTATCGAGAAGCGTCACCACCTCTGGTTTACTATCCACGATGCGCTCCATAAGAGTTTTTCCTAATCCTGCCTTTAGTGCAGCAATACTCTTTACCGTTGGTGGCAACTGACAATGGTCGCCAGCAAGAATCACACGGTTTGCTCTTCGTATGGCTATCCAGCAAGCAGGCTCAAGCGCCTGAGCAGCTTCATCTATGAAGAGTGTGGAATAATGCTGACCATCAAGAATTTTGTTTGATGCTCCTACCAATGTAGAAGCAATAACACGAGCCTGACCAAAGAGGTCGGCATTGATAGAAATCTCCAACTCCGTAGCACGACTCCTAAGACGATCCATCTTCTGATGCCAATTCTCTGTTCTACCCTTTCGCTGCATACGCAACTCACGAATGGCTTTACGTATAGCCCAAAGTTGTGAATAATCAGGGTGAGCCTCGAAACGACGCTCATAAGTGAAGCCAAGCATCTTATCGTTGACACGAGTAGGATTACCTATACGCAGCACATTAATTCCACGGTCTACCAACTGTTCACTTATCCAGTCGACAGCCATATTGCTCTGCGCACATACCAGAACCTGACTTTCGCGAGCCAATGTCTCGTTGATAGCTTCAACGAGAGTTGTAGTCTTGCCAGTTCCAGGAGGTCCGTGGACAATAGCAACATCCTTTGCACGCAACACCTCGTTGACAGCATGCTGCTGAGTGGCATTGAGCCAAGGAAGCGAAATATCAGAGAATGAGAATGTGGCTGCAGGAACCTTTGATGCAAACAAATCACGAAGATAAGCCAACCTGCCATTCTTAGCTTTGATAACTCTGTCTAAAGCATCAAACATAGCACGATAGCTTGTTTCGTCAAACGACAGTTGTACACCCAAACCTTCTACCTGCATCAACGATGCTGCACTATCAGCAGAAGGCAACACAACAAGCATACGATTGCCATCAACATATGAAACGTTGGCAGATATATTATAATAATGTGGCTTATCACCATTAATGCTGAAAAACATCAATGGCTTTCCATATTCAAAATTATGATCAGTATCCTCGTCGGCATTTCTAAACACCTCTATCACATACTGGTTTAAGGAATTATAAAAAGCCTTGCCAGTAGTAATAGGAAACCATGCATCGCCACGCTTCACTTTGCGTTGCAACCCCATGGTTTCAGTAAGCTTTTTGAAAGCCTCACGCTCAGCGGCATGCTCCATTTCAAGCAATATGCGCTGCTGCATCAACATTTGGATTGAATTATTCATAGTACAAAAGTAGTGTAAGTGAGTGGAATATCAAAAGAAAATACGAAGTAAGTGAGTGGAATAACAAAAGAAATTGCTTACTTTTGCATATTACTTATAAGTTATCCACATATATTATCCACACAATGTCTATAACAACACACAATTTAGCAATAGGCTACGACAAGAAAACAGTTGCCACCAACCTTAATTCAGAATTTAAGGATGGCGAGCTAACATGCTTATTAGGTCCTAACGGCATAGGAAAATCTACTTTCCTACGAACCATCATGGGTATACAGCCACCATTGGCTGGCGACATTATATATAATAATGGTGGAAAAGACATAGAACTAAAAAATATGTCGCAAAAGGATATTGCACGAATGGTAAGCATAGTGCTAACGGATAAACCGGACGTTGGCAATATCACGGTAGAAGAAATAGTAAGCATGGGCAGAAACCCATATACAGGCTTCTGGGGAACGCTGAATGAAGAAGATAAAAAGATTGTGGAAAAGACTGTGGATATCGTTGGATTATCGAGATATATGCAAACTCCAATAGGTCAGCTCAGCGATGGAGAACGACAGAAGATAATGACTGCCAAAGCCTTGGCTCAAGAAACTCCTATCATACTCCTTGACGAACCTACATCGTTTCTTGATTTCCAAAGTAAGGTGGAAATGATGAAACTACTAAGAGATCTCGCACACGATATGGAGAAAACAATAGTGCTCTCCACCCACGACCTGATGCTTGCCGAAAAGATGGGCGACAAACTATGGTGGATGGAGAGCACTCTGCAACCTATAAGCAATGATAGATTAGCCAATTATCTTACTGATGTCCTCGATACTACGGTCGAAAGGACCCGAATGCTCTAACTTTAATGTACACATGGCAGCAGCAAACTTTCCTGCCTCTTCTACTCCTATGCCTTGCGAACGACAATAGAGATAACCTGTGGAATAAGTATCACCACAACCTGTGGCATCAACCAATTCTGTAGGCTTATATGCAGGAATCTCATAGAATTTGCCATCGAAATATATAAGTGAGCCATAGCTGCCAAGAGTTATCACCACTTCTTTTACTCCAAGTTCGTGGAGAGCCAACGCCACGGTACGAGGATTCTTATATGATGTGATAACTTCCATTTCATGCTCATTGAGCTTCAGAATGTCTGTACGAGTAAGGATATCCTTCTTGTCTTTCCATTCTATAGCATGAACACACTCGCCACGAACCTCACGAAGATATCCTTGGACATCTATTGATATTTGTCCCTTTGTAGAAAGATACTTCACTACCTCAGGACTAAAATCATCGTTGAGCAATGTGCCAAGGTGGAATATCTTGGCATCAAGCTTTCTTACTTCGTCCAAAGTAAAAGGATCAGCCTTTGCCAACACACGCTGAGTACGGTTGTTGGAATTATCACCATATTTATTTTCAAAGTATACAGTATGCTCACTATCATGGCACACAACCTCGATGCCTGCCTGACGCATACGCTCCACCTCAGCCATATCTTTCTTGGCAACCTTTGTAACAAGTTGAAACGATGCCTTTGGTGGTAGCTGATTCATACCCCATGCCATATAGAAAGATGTGCCACCTGCCATGTAAACAGTATTACGAGGAGTAACAATCTTATCTTTTGTAATATGTCCGATACAACAAATATCTTTCATTATAAGTTTTATTGGTTTTGTTTGTTTGCAATATTATGGCTACATAGTTAGTAACATAGATTGCAACTACAAAAGTAACAAAAATAATTCATATAGAATAGTTTTTATCACAAACATCATTTATTTATCCACAAATATTGGGAAAAACCTGTAGATAACTCTGTTAATATCTATGTTGATATCCACAGCATTCGATAAGAGCATATGGAGATTATGGATATCCACATGGTTTTAAAGTGCTTTTAAGCAACTTTTCAACTAAAAAACAACAGAAAAAGATATAAACTTATTAACTTTGCACCGAAAGTGGATAATGTTGATAAAGTGTCTATCTAACCATATATCAATAAGAAGATATTATAGATGTATGTAGATAATACATTATAAAAGGTTGAAAACTTAATATGCAAATTTTTTGTTGTAAAGTTACCAACTTATCAACGGCATATCATACTATTCATCTTTTTTTTCTTTTAAAATAAATAAAAGTATAATAATAATATATGGTGAAGAAAGAGTGGAAAGATAAAGGTTTCGTAGACGAAGCTGTCGACAAAGCCATTGATCTGAAGAAAGAGATACGCAGACTTTGCGAAGAGAAGAATGCGATAATCCTTGCGCACTACTATACCGTAGGCGATGTGCAAGACGTAGCCGACTTCGTTGGCGACTCATTGGCGTTGGCTCGTAAGGCTGCTAACACCGATGCTAATGTTATGGTGATGTGTGGTGTACATTTCATGGCTGAGACTTGCAAACTCTTGAGCCCTGAGAAGACTGTGCTTTGTCCAGACCTTAATGCTGGTTGTTCGCTTGCCGACTCATGCAAGGCTGAAGACTTGAAGAAGTTTAAGGAAGAGCATCCTGGATACAAGGTGATAAGTTATGTGAATACCACAGCTGCAGTAAAGGCGTTGACAGATGTTGTCGTTACAAGTGGTAATGCCAAGAAGGTGGTAGACAAGCTTCCTGAGGGCGACAATTACATCTTTGGTCCAGACTACAACCTCGGTAGCTATATCAACGAAGTAACGGGCAGAAAGATGCTTCTATGGAATGGTGGCTGCCATGTTCATGAGCGCTTCTCGGTAGCAGCCATAGCAAAGCTCAAGGAGGAACATCCTGATGCTATCGTAATGGCTCACTTGGAATGTAAGGGTCCTGTTATTGCTGCAGCCGAAATAGTAGGTAGTACAGCCACTATGCTTGATTATGCTAAGCAGAATCCTACAAAGGAGTTTATCGTGGCTACAGAGGCTGGTATATTGCACGAGATGCAACGTTCGTGTCCTGATGCTAAGTTCTATCCTGTACCACCAGAAGTTAGCGAGGGCGGCTTAGGATGCTCATGCAACGAATGTCAGTATATGAAGCTCAATACCTTGGAAAAGATTTACAATACCTTGAAATATGAATGGCCATCTGTAGAAGTTGATCAGGAGGTTGCAAAGGATGCTGTAAAGCCTATCTTGAGAATGCTTGAGCTAAGCTAAAAGATAATACAGAAAACAAAATAAAAATGGGGATATGTCTATCATAGCATATCCCCATTTTTATTTTTTAATGTGTTAGTTTGTATATCTGTTTTTTTTAAAATGTGTTAGTTTGTCAACGACAAGCTAAAAACCTTCTTTTTCTCTTATAATGTAATTAGGTCTTCTTTTTGTTTCGTGGAATATTCTTCCCAGATATTCACCTATAACGCCCAAAGATATTAGTTGAATACCACCCAAGAATAGGATTATTATGATGATAGTAGGAAAACCTTGGATAACTTCGCCAAACAATATAGTCTTTATAAAGACGAAGATCATATACATAAATGCTGAAAGCGATGAGAGTATACCAAATATTGTGGATAACCTCAATGGAGTTGTAGTATACGATGTTATACCCTCGATGGCAAAATTGAGCAACTTAAAGAAGTTGAATGATGATTTGCCATGTTGTCTATCGCTTTGATTGAATAATATTTCCTTTTTCTTAAATCCTATCCAGCAATATAGTCCCTTGGTATATCTTTGCGTTTCTCGCATTTGCTTCAGAGCATCTATACACTTTCTATCAAGGAGACGGAAGTCGCCAACATTAGGCAATATATCTATGTTTGCCATTTTCTGCAATATAGCATAATAGCTCAATGAAAGCTTCTTTCTGAGCCAGCTCTCTTTGCCGCGATATATTCTTTTACCATAAACATCCTCGTAGCCATTCTCCCATTCTTTTATCATATCAGGAATGGTGTTTACAGGATGTTGCAGGTCGGCATCCATAATTATAGCACAATTACCAGTAGCATTATCAAGACCAGCCAAGATAGCCTCTTCTTTTCCAAAATTTCGAGAGAAGGATATATAAGAGAACATCTTGTTCTGAGCAATAACTTCCCTTATCTTTTCCACAGTATTATCTTTGCTACCATCGTCGACAAAGATAACCTGCCATGAATATTGTGGAAGTTTGTTTGCCATACTGACAATATTCTCAGCCAATATAGAGATATTGTTTTCTTCATTATGGCAAGGAATTATTATAGATATTATTTTCATTGATATATGCTTGTTTTCTATTATTTTATTATCGTTATCATCGAATAACGCTTGTACTATCTGGGTATACTATCCATACACACTCATAGCCATTTTTAAGAGCAGCTGCTGATAGTTTATTAATATAATCAGGTGTGGCATCTGTTATAGATAGTGTAGTATCTTTAATCTCTTGTGGCCATTTGTAGCCTGTGGCATGCATCATAGCTATTCCCCACCCTACAGTTTCGTCGGTAGGCACACAGAATGAAGAATATTTCTTTTCGTTGTTTATCAATATACAATAAGCCTTTGAAACAGGTTTACCAGTCTTCTTTATTATCTCTTCGGATATAGATTTCGATGGCAATGATGTTTGCCATGATTTATACCAATGGTGGATGTCTGTAAATATGGCTGTGCATACATAGAATATAGCTAATATTGTTATTATCCTATGTTTATCCACATTATTGTTGATAAGATATCCAATAAGTATTGCTGCTAATCCTAATGTACAATAAGCATTCATCACACTCATACTTATCAGCAAGTTGGGTGAAGCGGTGATAACTATTGCTAATAATAAAAATAGTGTAGACTGCTTTGCCAAGTTTTTGATATTGCTAAAGAAACAATATAATATGAATGGTGCTGAGAGCAAGAATGTTATTAGAAATAATATGATGTTTCTGCTTTTCTCGTGCACTATATAAATATAATCGGCAGCAAACCATGTATAGCCAATCCATATAGCCAATCCTTTTATCTTACTGCCAAGGTTCATCATTTGTTCTAAGTGAGAACCATTATTTATATAGACTGTTGGCAGAGATAATCTAATAACGGCATAAACAATAGCTATACCAAGTCCAAAAGCTATTGACTTAAGAATACCTTTAGAACTCTCTTTACCTAAGCCTATTGCTACTATTGGTGGAACTATGCTCCATGCTATTCCATTATCTTTGGATAGTGCAGCAAGAAATATAAATATAGTCCAAAGTATGTATCTTTTCTTGTTATTATATATAAGGTAAGAATACACAGCTGCTATTCCCCATAGATGTGAGTAGGTTTGGTTTAGTGCGTCACAACTATATATGGTGCCACATACGCATGGAGAAAGATAAAAGAATAGCGTTGATAAGTTTGTGGATAACTTATTAAAGCCAGCAACCTTTGTTATTCTATATACTATAAATGTGCTCGCTAAATGAGCCATATATATTAATATGTGGTTGAGTATAGGAAATCCTTTGTAGTTGATAGCATTTATGTATCCTAATAGCGCATCGCCTGGGCGCCAGACAGTACCGAAAGGAAGGAAATACTTTAGATATTCCTTATCGTAGTTTGGTGAAGAGAGTGTTGTCCAATCATCAAAGGTTGGAAGTATCTGAACTATTGCCAACAATACTATAGGTGCCGACAAAAATATAACAAAGAGTACAGGATTTGCTATAGCTATTCTTTTAATTGTTCTTTTCATATATATCAATTTACTATTGCAATCTTGCATACTACACCTTTCTCGCCTGTTTCTGTAGCTGCTTCTACCATATAGATTCCTGAAGCCACACGCTTACCGCTGAGGTCGTTGCCATCCCATGTAAAGCTACCACCATTACTGCGTCCTTGAGCAACAAGGGCGCCACTTGATGTAACCACTTTTACGTCGGCATTCATAGATAGTCCTACCACGGTGATAAGTCCTGTATAATCTGGGCGTACAGGGTTTGGATATGCATATACATTATCTTTATTCATAACCTCGGCAGGTTCTGAAGCATCGCTCATATATGAGCATAATCCCTTATCTGTACCGAAGTATACTTCGCCAGTATTGTCGTTGATAGCTATTGCCAACACATTATTTGATAACAGACTACTATTATCTGTAGTGAAATGCTGTATTTCTTTTATGTTGTCATTGCTAATAAGATATACTCCGTTGCCATAGGTGCCAAACCATTTTCTATTACCTCCGTCAACAGCGATGCTTGCTATGTCAACGCCAGAAAGAAGATAATCGGCATAGTTGGTGCCATCGTTGCGAGGAACTTTAACTTGTGTAAAAAGAGGATTTTTTTCTGTAATCTTTGATTGTTCAAGCAATAATGGACCTTGGTTTGTGCCTATCCACATATCGCCATTCTTATCTTCAGCCACACATCTAACGTATGTTATTACAAGAGAAGTTCCGTCTTGGTTTACGAATGTTTTAAATCCATTTATACCTTCTGTAGATGGTTGATAGCAATATGCTGAAGGTGTTTGCCAGTTGTCGTTTACAAACCACATTAGCCCACGACTATCAAAAGTTAAGTTAGTCATGTTAGGCATAGAATATTTTCTGTTGTGGATTACATCATTGTAAACCAACTCACTATTACTCCATGTTTTCCATTCTTTACCTGTTGTATATTCAAACATATAAGGCTTGTCTGTAGCAGTCTGACTTGTCAAAGCCCATAAGTTGCCTTCCTTATCATATTCTACAGTTTGAGCAAGTATATATAATAATTTATAAGGGTCAGTTGGTTTAATTGTTGAAGCTACAGTTAGTGGACTATTGCCTTCTGTGAAATGTTTTACGAAGCTACCATTTTGAAATTCATATATACCAGTTCTTCCTGAAGCAAAAACATGATTTTTATCTTTTGGATCTATGGCTATAGAGGCTGTGGCGAGATATTTTATGTTGGTAACATTTTGAATATTATCTTGATATATAATCCAATTATCATTATTCAATACTTGTATGCAACCTAAGTTGTTTGTATTTAGAGCACTACCACAAGTATACAATTGTCCAAACTTATATTTCAAGCAACCGAAGTTATTAAACTTAGGTCCGCCTGGTTGTAATGTCTTTACTATATTAAATAGTTCGGTTTTATCTTCTGTCTTCTGAGCTGTATAGTTAGCTGTTCGCTTCCAATTGTTCTTATCAAGCATGTTTTGGCTCATGCTGCAAGTATATATGCCATTTCTCTTAGAAGCGGCATAGATGGTATTATTATTTATATAGCAATAGTCTACGTTGATACCTATATTATATGTATTGCTTATCTCACAATTTTCCATATTCACGTCAACGATACCGAAGGCAGTAGCCAACAAGGCGTGCTTACCATATATATATATGTTGTTCACGGTCTTGTCTTCTGTCATCGATTTAGAATAATAGTCGGAGATGTTTACTACATCGCTATTACTATTGCCATACATTATGTCGATGTTGGCATTATCATAGACTATAATAAGATTCTTAGTATTCTTATTCCATTTGATATGCGAGATGGTACAATCCGACAAACCATTCGTTTTGTCAAAGGTCTGAAGGCTTTGATCATTGGTATTATATGTGTATAATCCGTTGGAAGCCAATACATATAGCATATTGCCACTACCCTTCTCTATCTCTGTAGGCTCGTAGTATGAAAGATAGTTTTTCCATGTTCCTACGCCATCAGCAAGCATAGAAACTGTGGATAATAATATGGTGATGAATGCTAAAACTATTTTTTTCATGAGAGTGATATATAATACATTAGTTTATATACATTAAACAGAAAAATGTTTGGTTTATTGCCTGTAAGCCTTGCTTTTATGCCAAGACTTAGTAGTGGAAACAGTTTTTTACATAAACAGTTTACATGCCAACGCTCAAGATGGTTTGCATAGCGGATAATTTTGGAATACCCTTGTAGTTCGTCCTTAAACTGATATAGTGTATGCAGACTTTCCTCGGTCTTACAGATAAAAGAGTAGTTGGAAGTAAAGTTGTTGTAGCCCAATACATTATCTATATGCTCAATCTTAATGTTGTATTCCTTAAGAGTCTTACCAAACAACACATCCTCGTAGCCATACTTCTTGAATCGCTCATCGAAAGGATGCGTAAGCATTAAGTTGCGTTTGATGATGAAGTTTGAGGTATGGAAGTCGGCATAAGGATTATTCTGGCGTAGAGTATAATCTTCGTTTTGTTGGGCAGCACACTCAAAGATATATCTTAGATTACCTTTCAGCTGTGGCTGATTTCTATCTATCTTATATCCTCCATATATCACGTCGTGCTCTTTGCAAGAATGATATTTGGCAATATAATCGTCGCGAACTACGCTCATATTGCTGTCTATATACAGCAACCAAGAATATTTAGCCTCTTGAGCCAAGAAATTGCGGATAGCAGCTCTGCCTATATTGATGTTTCTCTCTATATATTGGCAGTTTGGTAGTTTGTTTATAGCTTTGTTAGCTTCTATAGTAGAATTGTCTGTAGAGCCATCGTCGGCAACGATAATCTCGTAATGAAAATCAGATAATAATGAAGCTTGGGCTTGTAATGATTCTACAAGCCCAAGACATACCTTATTATATGTGGGGATAAGTATCGAAAGTTTGCTTATCATGAGCTATGTTAGCATTATTTCTGCTTAAGATATTCTGCAAGCTTAGCCACGGCTCTTGCTCTATGGCTGATGCCATTCTTGATGCTTTCGCCAAGTTCTGCAAAGCTCTTGTCGTAGCCTTCTGGTACAAAGATAGGATCGTAGCCGAAGCCTGCAGTACCATGCTTCTCTGTAGCTATGCTACCATCAACGATACCTTCAAATCTGTTTACCTTCTTTATGCTTGTGCATCCGCAAGGGCAAACATCCTGCTTCTGTATCAACGCAATAACTGTGCGGAAACGAGCCTTACGGTTGTCTTTACCTTCGAGGTTGCGAAGTAGCTTTGCCATATTGGCTTCGCTATCATGGTCGGTACCTTCTGCATATCGTGCGCTATGCACACCAGGCTCACCATTCAATGCTTCTACCTCAAGACCAGTATCGTCAGCAAAACAGCTGAGGTTGTAGTGGTCGTAAACATATTGTGCCTTCTGCATGGCATTCTCTTCAAGGGTGTTGCCCGTTTCTGGAATATCCACGTCGCAACCAATATCCTTTAACGATACTATTTCAAACTCGCTGCCAAGGATATCGCGTATCTCTTGCAACTTATGCTGATTATTTGTAGCAAATACTATTTTCATATTTTTTCGTCTTCCTTTACTTTTACTTTCATTTCGTCGAAGCCTTCGCCATATACTCCTATTACCGAGCTTTGGCTTACAAAGGCGTTAGGGTCTATTTGTTTTACTATACGGAATATCTGCACACTCTCGCGCTTCTTTGCCAACAAGCAAAGCACCTTGGTAGGGCGACCTGTCCAAAAGCCATGACCATCGAGGATGGTTAGCGTGTGGTCGGTCTTGCGACTTATGGCAAAGGCTATCTCTTGATATTTCTTTGAGAATATCATAAATTGTACCGACTGGCGTTGCCAATACATCACATAGTCGAGCATCAGACATTCTATAAGCATGGTACACAAACCAAATACCACTTTGCGGAATCTAAGGTCGATAGCTCCAAAAGAATCTATAAACAAACAGCTGCCTATGATGCAGAAGTCGACCATGATAAGTGCTTTACCGAGCGATATGTTATGGAATTTGTTTACTACTGCTGCCACAATATCCGTACCGCCAGTACTACCATTATTTAGAAATACTACTGCCAGCGCTGTACCCGTGATGATACATCCTATCACCAGCGACATAAAGTCGTTGCCTTCGCCCAGTAGCTTATAGAATGTGCCATCGGGCTGAACCACAATCTCTTGAGCCAATTCGAGCATAAAGGTGAGCATGAATGTGGCATAGATGGTTTTGGTAAGGAATTTCCATCCCAACGTTTTTAGTGCAAGGATGATAAGAGCGGCATTGATGATAAAGAATGTGTATTGCACAGGAAATCCCGTGCTATAGAATACGATAGCACCAATACCGGCTATTCCTCCCGTCACAATCTCGTATGGCAACAGAAATACTGTGAAGCCCAAGGTATAGAGCATCAATCCCAACGTGATGTTGAAATAGTCTCTAACCTCATAAATTAAATCTTGCTTTGTCATTTTCATAGGGAGCGATTTTTTGTTTTTATGCTACAACTCTCAAGGAGTCGTCAAGGATTATAGTTATACATGGAAATTAAAAACCCTATTGTCCCCAAAATGAGTGGAGACAATAGGGCTGAAGTTATGCTTATTTGATAACGATATTCACAATCTTCTTAGGCACAACGATAACCTTCACAATCTGCTTACCATCGATATACTTAAGAGCTTTCTCGTCTGCGAGAACAGTCTTCTGTATATCTTCGTTTGAAGCGTCAGCAGGGAATGTCATCTGATAGCGAGCCTTACCGTTGAAGCTTATGGTCAGCTGTACTTCGTTCTCCACCAAGTAGCTTTCGTTACATACTGGCCATTCTGCATCACAGATGCTTCCTTCGCCTCCGAGAGTTTCCCAAAGTTCTTCTGCCATATGAGGAGCAAATGGAGCTATCAATATGGCGAGAGTCTTCAATACCTCGCGGCTGTGGCACTTCTGCTGCGATAATTCGCTTACTGCAATCATAAATGCAGAGATAGAAGTGTTGTATGAGAAGTTCTCGATATCCAAGCTTACCTTCTTGATGAGCTTGTGTAAGCTCTTGAGGCTTTCCTTAGATGGCTCATCGTCGTTGATAAGAATCTCGCCCTCTGCTCTGCCGAAGTAGAGTCCCCAAAGCTTCTTCAAGAAGCGGTGGCAACCATCGATACCGTTAGTATCCCATGGCTTCGACTGCTCTACAGGACCGAGGAACATTTCGTAAAGACGCAAGGTGTCGGCACCATATTTCTCTACTATCATGTCTGGGTTTACAACGTTGAACATTGACTTCGACATCTTCTCTACTGCCCATCCGCAAACATACTTACCATCTTCGAGGATGAACTCTGCGTTGTTGTATTCAGGACGCCAAGCCTTGAAAGCCTCTGTATCAAGGATGTCGTTCTGCACGATGTTTACGTCTACGTGGATAGGAGTAGTATCATACTGGTCTTTCAAACCAAGCGATACGAATACAGGAGCCTTAGAGTGGTCGTCGCTATTGATACGATATACAAAGTTTGAACGACCCTGAATCATACCCTGGTTAACGAGCTTCTGGAATGGTTCTTCCTTGCAGCTCACTCCATTATCGAACAAGAACTTGTTCCAGAAGCGAGAATAAATCAAGTGACCTGTAGCATGCTCTGTACCACCTACGTAGAGGTCTACATTCTGCCAGTATTCGTCAGCTTCCTTAGAAACCAAAGCCTTGTCGTTGTGAGGATCCATATAGCGCAGATAGTATGCTGAGCTACCAGCGAAACCAGGCATGGTGAAGAGCTCCAATGGGAATACAGTCTCGTTGTCTACCAACTGCTTGTCAACAACCTTATTCTCCTTAGTATTCCAAGCCCACATCTTAGCTCTGCCCAATGGAGGCTCGCCAGTTTCTGTTGGCTCATACTTGTCTATTTCAGGAAGTTCCAAAGGCAGACACTCCTCTGGTATCATATATGGCATGCCGTCCTTATAGTAAACAGGGAATGGCTCGCCCCAATATCTCTGACGAGAGAAGATGGCATCGCGAAGACGGAAGTTCACCTTCACTCTTCCGAGCTGATGTTCTGTAACAAACTTCTTTGTTGCAGCTATAGCCTCCTTAACGCTCAAGCCGTTGAGAGAGAAACCATCAAGAGTCTGCTTGCCCTCAGCTGGCGAGTTGCAAACGGTACCCTCCTTAGCGTCGAAGCTCTCTTCACTAACATCGGCACCCTCGATAAGAGGAATGATAGGCAATCCGAAGTGCTTGGCAAAAGCATAGTCACGAGAGTCGTGAGCAGGCACAGCCATGATAGCGCCTGTACCATAGCCAGCAAGTACATATTCTGAAATCCATACTGGAATCTTGTCGCCTGTGAAAGGATTGATAGCATAAGAACCTGAGAATACACCAGTAACCTTGCGGTCGCTCATACGGTCGAGCTCAGTACGCTTCTTCACGTAAGCCAAATATTCGTCAACCTCAGCCTTCTGCTCTGCTGTTGTGAGCTGCTGAACAAGTTCGCTCTCTGGAGCCAATACCATGAATGTAACACCAAAGATGGTGTCGGCACGAGTGGTAAAGATAGTGAAGTCGATATCCTGGTCAGCCACCTTAAACTGCATTTCTGTACCCTCGCTTCTGCCAATCCAGTTGCGCTGAGTTTCCTTTATAGAGTCTGTCCAATCTACTGTATTCAAACCATCGAGCAAGCGCTGAGCATAAGCACTAACGCGCAAGCACCATTGCTTCATCTTCTTCTGGATTACAGGGAATCCACCACGCTCGCTCACTCCGTCTACTACCTCGTCGTTGGCAAGCACAGTACCAAGTCCTGGACACCAGTTAACCATAGTTTCGCCCATGTAAGCGATACGATAGTTCATCAACACCTGCTGCTGCTCCTTTTCGCTCATAGCCTTCCACTCCTCGGCAGTAAACGATAGTTCCTCGCTTTGTGCAATATTCAGGTCGGCACTACCCTTCTCTTCGAAGTGCTTAATGAGTTTCTCTATTGGCTGAGCCTTTTGGCAAGAGTAGCAATAGAAGCTGTTAAACATCTTCATGAATGCCCATTGTGTCCACTTATAATAGTTAGGAGCACAAGTGCGAACCTCACGATCCCAGTCAAACGAGAAACCAATCTTGTCCAACTGTTCGCGATAGCGGTTGATATTTGTAACAGTAGTCTTTTCTGGGTGCTGACCAGTCTGAATAGCATACTGTTCAGCAGGAAGTCCGTAAGCGTCGTAGCCCATAGGGTTCAAAACGTTGAAACCTTGCAGACGCTTGTAGCGTGCATATATGTCGCTTGCTATATATCCTAATGGATGTCCAACATGTAGTCCGGCTCCTGATGGATAAGGGAACATGTTGAGTACATAGAATTTCTTCTTATCTTTATCTTCTACAACATGGTAGGTCTTATTCTCTACCCATTTCTGTTGCCATTTCTTCTCGATGTCTCTGAAATTGTATTCCATTTTCTTCTTTATACCTTATTGTAATAGTAATTAGTTGCAAAGATAATGCAAAATTTCGATTGAACGAAGAGAATGCAAAGGTATTTGCATTCTTGAGTGTGAGAAATTTATTTAAACGAGTGGAAAGATAGTGCAAGTGAGTGCAATGTGAGCTTGCTCACACATTGCCGAGCGTAGCCTATCTTATATAATAACAAAAGAAATACGAGGATTTCTCTTTGCCGTACGACACAGAGAAATCCTAATAATCATTTTGGGGTTAAATTTTCACGTAATACCAGTAGTTTACAGAACCGACGGATGCTACGTTGATGCAGAAGTAGTTGTATTCAGGTCCTACCTCATCGTTAGTACTATATTTTCTTCTTGTCAAACTGATATATTTATTTCTGCCAGTTTTCAGATAATACGAACCATTGATTGTGCTCTTGTACACCTCCATTGTGCAGAATTCCTTATCCGTAGTTTTGTGGCTCACTTCGGTCAGTTTGCAAACCAAGCAGCTCTTATAGAACTCATAAATCGATGAATTTCCTGCGTTGGAACCTCCGCTTGATCCTCCGCTGTTAGTTCTTGCGTTATCTCTGTAATTTAATTTAAAAACTTCCTTCAGCGGTCCGACGTATAAATCGTTGAGCTCACTTTCGTATTGTAGAAGCATGTGTAGGTGACCGTTTCTATAAAAGAAATAGTGGGTGTTCGCGCTGAAGATGTATTTGTCTTTGCTCACTTTGCAATACCATCTGGTATGTTGTTCTATACTGTAGCTATTATTCCCGATGTAGCATATTTGTGATGATATATCCACAGGAACATTTTGTGCTACGCATACCAATACCCCTCCATAGTCTTCAAATTGGTCTAGGTCGTATGCCTTTGCCCATCGTGGCAGATTCTTTCCAGATCCGCTTTCATCATCATCGTCACTACTGCTACAAGCGATATTAAATGTAGCCACAAAAATCATTGCAAGTACAAACATAAGTTTATACATTGTACTTTTTTCATTAAAATTTTTCATAATCATTGAGTTTAGTTGGTTATTAATTTGTTTTTATAGGTTGTAAATGATTCGATGGATGGATGCATAAACTATTTGCATTAATCGAATAATCATTTCTGCAAATATAAGAAAAAAAATGTTATTACCAAAAAGATTCTATGAATAATTTACCGATTGCAGCCTATCTTTGTTCCTTATCAAAACCTATTGTAAAAAAATCAAATCTTTAGGCGTAGGATTGAATTATAATACGTAACTTTGCCATCACAACAATAATACAAGTTACTAATTTAATAAAATCAATATGAAAAGTATTTTGGAAGGCCGTCCTGCTCTCGCTGCTGAAGTTGAGAAGACAGCCGAAGTAGCAGGCTATCTGTGGCAAAACGGATGGGCTGAGCGTAACGGTGGAAACATCACCGTAAACATTACCGACCTTATCGACGACGAAGTTAGAGCGATGCCAGCCATCAGCGAAGTTAAGCAGATTGGCGTTACCCTTCCTTATCTCAAAGGTTGCTATTTCTATTGCAAGGGAACAGGTAAGCGTATGCGCGACCTTGCTCGCAAGCCTATGGAGAACGGTTCTGTAATCCGCATCCTCGACGACTGCGCAAGCTATGTAATCATTGCCGACAACGTGGTTAATCCTACCAGCGAATTGCCAAGCCACCTTACTGTTCACAACCGCATGATTGAGAGTGGTTCTGCTTACAAGGCAACCGTTCACACCCACCCTATCGAGCTCATCGCTATGAGCCACAACAAGAAATTCATGGGTAAAGACGTGCTTACAAACATTCTTTGGAGCATGATTCCTGAAACAAAGGCTTTCTGCCCATTAGGTCTCGGCATTGTGCCTTACGAGTTGCCAGGAAGCGTTAAGCTTGCTGATGCCACACTCGCAGAGCTTGAAGACTACGATGTTGTGATGTGGGAGAAGCACGGAGTCTTTGCTAAGGGTCTTGATGCTATGGATGCTTTCGACCAGATTGACGTTCTCTCTAAGAGCGCTAAGATATACATCGATGCCAAGTGCATGGGCTTTGAGCCTGACGGTATGTCGCAGGAGCAGATGCACGAGATGAGCGTGGCATTCAACTTGCCAAAATAACTAACTGAATAAATATATAGTTAAAGGCGTACAACTGAAATCCGAAAGGAAATCCGTTGCACGCCTTTTTCATATCAATTATTCTAATCTAACCAAAATTCTAAATCATCTGTGGCAAGAATGTTGAGAACACAAGAATAGCAATACCCAATATCAATACTGCTATAGTCTTCTTATTGCATCCTGCCCACTCCTTAAGGATAATGCCCCAAACATTAGAGAATGTAACGTTGAGCGCCATAAGGATACAGAACGAAAGTGTCATCAAAGTTGGAGCCTCGGTGAGGAATCCTTTACCCAACGACAAGCCAAAGAACTGGCTATACCACAATGCGCCTGCAAGCAAACAGAACATAAGGTTATTACCCCAAACTGCTTTCTTCTTATAATCGCCCCAAGTGTGGTTCACTTGATTCTGATAGAAGCAGTAGATGGCGTTTGTTATAAAGCCACCAAAGGTAACGAGCATTGTTGCAGGCAGAGTCTTAAACATGTCAGGAGTATCTGCACCGAAGTTGATATCCTTACCAAACTCCAAACCTACGTTGAAGCATCCACTCATCAAACCAGCCAAGATGGCGATAGCCAATCCCTTAGGGAAGTTGAAATCGCTAACTGCCGACTTCATTTCTTCGTCCGACAACGATGCAACCTTCAAAGAGCCAGCATAGCCAATAACGCCGATACCAAGCAAAGTAACCAATACTCCAATTACAACAGAGATAGTAAGTGCATTGAGAGCATTAAGCTCAGGGAAGAACAAATCGAGCAACAAAGGTCCCATAATGGTACCAAGTCCGGCACATGTTCCAAGAGCTATAGACTGTCCGAGAGCCACACCAAGGTAGCGCATAGAGAGTCCGAAGGTCAATCCACCAACACCCCAGAGGATTCCGAAGAATATAGTCATCCAGATATTAAATCCTGGAGCAACAGTAAAGAGTTCAAATAGGTTATGTCCTGCAGGCACAGCGAGCAGAGCGCCAAGCAATGGAAGTATCAGCCAAGCAAAAACGCCCTGTACTATCCAATAGCTTTCCCAGCTCCAGTCCTTAACCTTATTGATAGGAACATAGCTGCTGGATTGGCAAAATGCTCCAGCAGCTATGATAAGTAGTCCGATAATAATCTCCATTGTTTATCGCTTAGAAGTTACGTCAGCAACATACTGATCGATGTCTGCGATAAATTCCTGACCAACAGGAACATTGTTGCGAACGCAGAACTCGTCGTATACAGCCTGCCATGGCATAGCCTTCTGCTCCTCGATAAGAGCGAGCACCTTGTAGCCTTCGCCAGCAAGTTCAAGCTTAGAGATAGTCTCCTTTGGTTCGAGAAGAGCACGAAGCATGCACTTCTGAGCAGCACGAGAACCAATAACATAAGCACCGATACGGTTGATAGAACCATCGAAGAAGTCAAGACCATAGTGTACGCGGTCGAGAGCATTTGCACGAACAATCTCGAAGAACAACTCCTGTGTTGGGTCGTCCATGATTGTTACGTGGTCTGAGTCCCAACGTACAGGACGAGAAACGTGGAGCATCAACTCCTTGAGGAATGGGAGCAAAGCCGAAACCTTATCAGCTGGCGACTCTGTTGGATGATAGTGACCAGTATCGATAGTCAAAATCTTATCGTTCTGAGCAGCATAAGCTGTATAGAAGTCGTGTGAACCTACAGTAAACGACTCAAGACCGATACCGAATACCTTACCCTCGATACAATCCTTCATCATAGGCTGCTTCTTCTCGAAGATTTCGTCGAGCGACTTCTTCAAAGTGTTGCGATACAAAGCGTGGTTTACAGAAACGTCCTTGCAACCATCGTGTACCCAAAGGTTCATGATACATGGATCATTCTGAGCCTCACCCATAGCATTAGCGATATCACGGCAACGCTTTGTGTGCTCTACCCAGAACTGACGGATGCCCTCATCAGGGTTAGCCAAAGAAAGGTTTCCTGACTTTGGATGAGAGAAGCTTGAAGAGTTGAAGTCGAGCTTAGTGTTATTCTCCTTAGCCCAATCTATCCATGACTGGAAGTATTCTACAGTCACCTCGTCGCGGTCTACAACCTTGCCCTTGAAGTCGCCATAAATCTCGTGAAGATTCAAGCGGTGGTTACCTGGGATAAGGCTCTTAGCCTTGAGGATATCCAGACGGAGTTCGTCTATGTTGCGAGCTGCACCAGGGAAGTCACCTGTCGACTGAATACCACCCGACAAAGCACCAGCCTGTACCTCAAATCCCTTTACGTCGTCTGCTTGCCAGCAATGCAAAGAGAGATGAAAGTCCTGCAACTGCTTCAATACTTTTTCTGTGTCGATACCGATTTCGGCATAACGCTCTTTGGCTACTTCATAAGCCTTTGTTACCAATTCTGTTTTCATGTTAGTTTTTATAGTTTTACGTTTTTATTAACTATTATTTTGTTATTTCAAGATATTTCTCGTAAGCGGCATTCCAAACCTCCTTGTCCTGAGGTTCGAAAGCCTTTAGCTCTATGCTATTTGCGATGATGGCGCGCATCTGCCAGATGTCGTCAACCATGCCAGCAGCCTTTGCCTGGAGCATGATATTGCCGATAGCTGTACCCTCCTGAGGACCTGCCAACACCTTTACGCCGCAAGAGTTTGCTGTAAACTGGTCGAGATACTCATTCTTTGAGCCACCACCAATAATATGCAGCACATCGATATCGAAGTCGGCAAATTCCTTAAGCCATGTTATAACCTGACGATAGCGCAAAGCCAAAGAGTCGAAGATACAACGACATGTCTGAGCATAACCTACAGGCTCAGGCTGATTGGTGCGACGGCAATATTCGTTGATAGCCTCAACCATAGAAGCAGGGTTTACAAACAATTCGTCGTCAGGATTGATGATGCTGCGGAAAGGTTCACATTTCATAGCTGCCGACTGCAACTCTGCATGGTCTAAACCTTCTGCATCTTTCCATTCCTTACGGCAACGCTCATAAATCCACATACCGCAGATATTCTTCAAGAATCGAGTAGTATTCTCTATACCGCCCTCGTTGGTGAAGTTGAGGTCGAAGCTACGCTCGTTGATAACAGCATTCTTTGTCTCGATACCCATAAGGCTCCATGTGCCGCTGCTCAAATAAGCAAACTTCTCGTTCTTAGCAGGCACAGCAGCTACGGCGCTACCTGTGTCATGACCAGCAACTGCAATTACAGGGATTGCTCCAAGACCAGTCATTTTCTGTACCTCTGGAGTAAGAGTTCCTATCTTTGTACCAGGGTTTACCATTTCGCCAAACTGGCTACGCTTCAAGCCTACACTCTCTACGAGCGAATTGTCGAGGTCGTGAGTGCGGGGGTCGAGCATCTGCGATGTAGAAGCGATAGTATATTCGCATACAGCCTTACCTGTGAGCATATAGCTAAGGGCATCTGGCACAAACAATATCTTATCTGCATTTTCGAGTGCCACATCCTGTGCCTGCTTCATAGCATAAAGCTGGAACAGGGAGTTGAAGTTCATAAACTGTATACCAGTAATATCATAAACTTTTTCCTTAGGCATACATTTATCGAAATATTCCTCCATCTTACCGAAGGTGTGAGGGTCGCGATAAGCAAGAGGGTTGCGCAATATGCTACCATTCTTGTCTACGCATACGAAATCTACGCCCCAAGTATCGATACCGATGCTTTGGATTTCGATTTCCTTCTTTGCTACGAGCTTCAATCCTTTAATAATCTCATTATACAGAGCGTAGATATCCCAATAGAAATGTCCACCAGTCTGAATAAGGTTATTATCAAAGCGAGTAAGCTCTTCGAGCATCATCTTTCCATTTTCGATAGTACCTATGATAGTTCTGCCGCTTGTAGCACCAAGGTCGACAGCAAAGAAATGTTTTGGTTGTTCCATCTTTACGGATAGTTAAATATCGTGATTTAGTTTAGTTATTTGCTTAGTTTTTGACTAGTTATGTTTAGTCGTTTGCAAAGATAGTTCTTTTAATAATGTCAGCAACATGGTTATTTGATTTTTGTCCATTAAGTTTTGAGATTGGTAAATATGCTTACTTTATAAATAGGTATAGAGAAATATGTAGAAAAAACAAGATTAGGTCGATAGTATGAAAAAAAATGTGTAAGTTTGCATCTTAATTAATCAAATTACAAATATACTTTTCTAAAAAATCATGTCTACACTATCAATTGCCATTATTTTGGCATTCGTTATCGGCTATCTTTTCATAGCCATTGAAAGCGTAACTAAAATCAACAAGGCTGCGATAGCCTTGCTTATGTTCGTAGTCTGCTGGACCATCTTTATGATCGACCCAGCCTCTCTTGTTCCTGCTCTCGCAAGCGTCGACCACAGTCAGATGGCTAATGCCGTGAGCAAGATTATCGAGGAGCACCTTGGTGAAACCGGTACTACCCTTTTCTTCCTTATGGGTGCCATGACCATCGTTGAACTTGTCGACCAGAATGGCGGTTTCAACTTTGTCAAAGACACTCTGAAGACCAAGAGTAAACGCTCATTGCTATGGCGTATTGCCATAATGACATTTATTCTTAGCGCCATCCTCGACAACCTCACCACTTCTATCGTGATGATTATGATATTGCGCAAGCTTGTGAAAGAACACAAAGATCGTGTCATCTATGCTTCGCTTGTCATCATCGCAGCCAACTCTGGTGGTGCATTCTCACCTATTGGCGACGTAACAACCATCATGCTTTGGAACAAGGGCGTTATCACAGCAGCTGGTGTTATCACCGAAGTGCTGATACCTTCTATTGTTTCTATGGTTATCCCTGCCTACGTTCTTTCGCTAAGCCTTAAGGGCGAGCTTGTTGTACCAGAAGCTAAGAAGGCAGCAAACGCAGAAGAAGACTATCTCACAGCCTCTCAGCGTAAGCTTATCTTCTTCCTTGGTGTAGGCGGTTTGATTTTTGTTCCTATCTTCAAGACCATCACCCATCTGCCTCCATTCGTAGGTATTTTGCTTGTTCTCGGTATTCTTTGGACCGTTACAGAGAGCATGTATCGCCACCTTGAGCACGACGATAGCGACGGTATGCAGAAGCGTGTAAGCCGTATGCTCACTCGCATCGATATGTCTACCATTCTCTTCTTCCTCGGTATCTTGATGGCAGTAGGTGCTTTGCAGACTATCGGAGCCTTGGTACAGCTTGGCGAAGGCCTCAACGTATGGTTTGATGGCAACCACTATCTCGTTACAGGTATCATTGGTGTGCTATCAAGTATTGTCGACAATGTGCCTCTCGTAGCCGGTTGTATGGGTATGTATCCTGTACAGGCTGTAGGCGATATGGCTGTCGACGGAATCTTTTGGCAGCTCTTGGCATATTGTGCTGGTGTGGGTGGTTCTATGCTCATCATCGGTAGTGCCGCAGGTGTTGTTGTAATGGGCTTAGAGAAGATTACCTTCGGCTGGTATATGAAGCACATCTCATGGGTTGCCTTCTTAGGATATATCGCCGGTATCGTAAGCTACTGGGCACTTAGAACATTCGTATTCTAAGTGAAGAGGGAAGAGTGAAGAAACAGAGTTCGGCGACCGAAGGGGAAGCCAATTTAAGTGAAGAGTGAAGAACGAAGAGTGAAGAATCAAATAGCAGACTAATGGATTCTTCACTCTTCACTCTTCGTTTTTATGCGCCTAATCGCTTATGCATACGAGTGCATGCCTGTGAGGAAGTAGTTCACACCAAAGTATGTCATGATAATACTCAAGAAAGCTAAGGTCATATATACGTGGTATGTTATTGGCTTACGGAATAATGGTAAGCTCTGAGAGTGTACCACCACGGCGTATAGCATAAAGGTGATAAGCGCCCAGGTTTCCTTGCTATCCCAACTCCAATAATTTCCCCAACTAACGTTTGCCCAAATAGCTCCAATAAAGATACCGAAGCCCATGCAAGTGATGGCAGGATATAGGAATATTCGGCTCAACACCTGTAAAGCTTCTGCATGCGAGCGCATAGCCAAGCCCATGATGCCACAGATGAATGTCAACGACAGCAGAGCGTAGCTCATCATGATGATGCTGACATGCAGGCTCAATAGCGGACTATTCAGTACTGGCATCATTTGTCCTATGGCTGGGTCCATCTGATTGATATGGCTCACTAGCAAGAAGAAGCCTGAGAGCAGGAAGCCAAACACCATCATCAGGCGTATCTTCATCTGCATGACTATGGCTATCAGCATCACAAACCATGCCACAGTGAGCATACTCTCGTAGCCATTCGACATAGGAATATTACCACTCACTATCCAGCGCAAAGCCAAGCCGAAGGTCAATGCTGCAAACGACAAACAAAGAAGTATAGGCAAAGCCACATCGAGCACCTTGACATGGCGCTTCTTTGTCATGCGATAGATGGTATAGAATAGGGCTATAAAGCCAAGCGTGAGGTTTACCATGAAGAGGATTGTGGCAAAAGGGAAGGCGTTGATGATGCGTTCAGCACGATATTGGGCTACTGTAGGCAACGAACTTCCTGCGCTCATGCTCTGATATTTCTTCATCTTTTCGAGATAGATATCCACATTATCCATCTTACCTGCTCTAACATCTTCGTATAGCAACGAGAACACATTATTTATATACATAGCATGCTGACGCTCCACTGCCATAGGCAATCTGTCTACAGGCGCATACCATCTTGTGGTGCCAGCCTTGATGAATGGTTCGTTTCTGGTAGCCTTTACATTCTTGGTAAAGGTATATGGCAATACCTTCATCGATATACCGCGACGCAGATTTACTATTAGTTGTAGTTTGCCATCTATATCTGCCGCCTGCTGATGAAACTTATCTTGATTACCGCTATAGAATTCCTGCACATATTGTCCAATGATATAGCCTCCCATTTCGCTATTAAAGAAAGTCTTCATAGAGCAATAATCAGGCAACTGCATAGTAGATTTCAGTTCGCCACTCTTTATCTTTATGAAAGGTTCGTTTTCCCATACTTCTCCATAGAATAGCCATCCCGACAGCACTTGTTCTGCCGAGAGTCCTCTGTATGAGCGTGCTCCATATATCTTTTTGCAGAAGTCGAGAGCATAGGTCTGCACAGGACAAATGCGATTGTTGTATAATATGCATAGTTTGCCAAACTTTTCAGCTTCAGCCTTAGGCAATACAGCCTGTTGCAGATTGTCTGATGATGCTGGCGACGACTGGGCGTACGCTTTGTTGCCATTACCTATGCCAATAGTAAATAGCAAGGCTATGGCGAGCGCACCTTTCTTTATCAGGTCGCTTGAGAGCAATCGGCGATAACTTCCCTTAGGATCGACGAGCATCCAAACGAGGGTTATAAAGAGTAGCGCATAGCCGGTATATGTAATAGGAATGCCGTAGGGGTCGGCATTTATTGCAAGCACACTACCCTTTCCGTCTTCATCATACGACTGCTGATAAAACCTGAATGAGCGATGAGAATAGATATTATTCATCGACACAAAGCCTTCACTCTTTTCGTTGCCATCAACAATAGCAAATCGCGAAGAATAGTCGGCAGCAGCATTAGTGCCATCATGCATCTTGGTCTCGAAGCGTTGCAAGCATACCGAAAATGGCAACAGCTCTTCTTTCATTCCTTCTTCGCCATTATTTGTCATATATGAGTTCACGGTCTGCCCCACTCTCAGATGTATCATGCCTCGCTTAGCTGTTATGTGAGTAACCAATGCACCAGCCAATATCACTACAAACGACAGATGCAGAGCAAGTGTCGAAACTCGTCGTACCTTGCACTTGATGATATAGAAAATACCGAGTGCCGTCATCACAGCCCATAGCAATATAAACCACCACGAACCATAGATATGCGTATGCACATAGTCTGTGCCTTGAGCCTTCTCCACTATTGTGGCTACAGCCATGCTCACGAGCACAAGGATATATAGTATAGAGATAATCTTTTTAATCATTTCCAGATTTGTTTGCGTTTGCTATTTGCAAAGATTCAAAAAATATAGATTCTATATTTGACGTTGCAAAGATAGAAGTTTATTTCGACATATAACTATGATAAGCAAAAAAACAGCCAAGTTGCTAAGAGCTTGGCTGTTCTTGTTTATACAATTTTATACAGATTATATAGCATTGATGAATGCAACTACTGCATCGCGCTGCTCCTTGGTAGCATTGTAGAAGTTGAGTGCTGCGTCGTAAGCATCGCTGCGCTTGTCGTAGCAATGCCACATGATAGCCTCAACTACGTTGCGTGCACGGCAGTCGTGCAAACGGTCGTCTCTACCTGTGAGCAAGTTTGACAATCCACGTCCCCACAAAGGTGTGGTACGACACCAGCCTGTACGTATGTCATTTGCCATAAACAAGCGGTGCTGAACCAAGTCGGTGTAAGGATAAATAGTCTGCTTAGGATATTTAGGCAACATCTCGTTAGGATTCTTGCCTATACTCTTAGCATAATCCTTGATGGCATTGTCTACCCAATAGTTGTCTTCGTCTGTTGTCCAAGATGGTTTATGGCAAGTAGCACAGTTCCATTGTGTGAAGAGCTTCTTACCCTCCTGCACCTGAGCATCGTCAAGGTTGCGGGCAGCAGGAACAGCAAGACCACGATGCCATACCATGAAGTCGTAGTAGTCTTTGTTGCTCATCTCTTCTTCACCATTATATGGAGCACCATTCAAGAGATATTCCTCAAAGATATTTTTCTTCTTTGCGGTGTTGCAGCTCAAGAGCTCGTACACTCTTTTCTTGATACCCTCATCGGTACCATCAGCATAGTAAGGATGCAATACTGAAGTTTCGCTCTTGCCGCTCTTCTTGATTTCTTCTATTACCTTAGGTTGTTCTGACTGATACTTAGCCCATTGAGCTGTGGTATAGAGATAATGACGATCTGAACGAGTAACGTTAGTGATATTCCAAATTGCGTTAGCACCAGGACCATCCTGCAATGAGGCACGGGTCATAGCATAAGTAAACTTCTTAACTTTCTTTTGTCCGTCAGCCAATGTATACCATGCTGATGAAGCCCAATCGTTCTTCTCCTTATCCCACATACCAGGGTTGAGTTCTACGTATTTAGCTTCCTGCTGATATACCCTCTTCATATCTTCCTCATCGATAGCATCAAGAAGACCAGTACCATAGATACCGATTGTTGACTCAAGGCGTACCTCATAGTTGGTAGGCTTTGGATAAGTGTTGAAGGCTGACTGAGGGATTGTGACCTCAGGATATTGCAGCTTAAACTCCTCGCCATCCTTAGGGAACTTCATAGCAAGTCCACTTGGCATTGATGATACAGGTATCCAGTCGATATTCATCTGCTTCTCGTCGATAGGTGCTGAGAATGGAGCCATAGCCTTGGTCTGTGGCATACCTGTAACTTCTTTGATATAATCATTAGCCTTATATTCGTATGTATTGCCTTCGGCATCAACTGCAGTACCTGGTGTTGGGTGATATACTACGAGCAGATAGCCATTGCCAAACTTGTCGCCAAGATACTGATTCTGCACCTTGCCATGACCATAGCCAGGGTGGCAATGTATACAACTTGTGCGCACCCATGCAGGACCAAGTCCCTTACGAGGAGCATCAGCAATAGTATAGATATGCTCAAAGAAGTCTTCACCCTTATTAAAGTTGGTTGACAAACCTTGGTTTGTGGTAGCTTTGGTTTCAGCTGAATAACTCATACCTTCTTCAGTACCAAGTTGACCACCTGGATACCATTCCGAAGCAGCAAACACTTCGTTGGCTTTACCAAACTGCGAATTGCCGGTAAGCTTATCGTTTACTGGCGCATCGTCATCAGAACAAGACACCATAGGCAACGCCATGAGTCCTGCCATCAACATTTTACTAATCCTTAGATAATTCATAATATACCTTTTTTTAAGTTGTTTATTTTATGCATAATAGCATCTCGCCAATTTTAGGTATCAGCGAGATGCACAATAAATAATATATATACTAAGCTAATAAAAATTACTCTGGGTTAACCTCGTCAAACTTCAAGTTCCAAACGGTGCTCACATACTTAACGAATGGATAAGGCATAGCACCAATCTTGCTGATAGCATTCTGAATAGCTGCCTCTACACGCTGACCCTTAGCTGTTGCATTATCCTTGAAGAACTTGTGGAGACTGTACTGAGCGTTAGAACTTGTACCATTTGTGCCACCATACCATAGGTTCTCGATAGAACGGATGTTGTTCTGGAAGTCGGTAATAGAGTTGTAGCTATATGGAGACTCAACATAGCTGATGTCACCAGCCTGGAATGGGTTAGCAATCTTTGCAGTACCAACCTCATTAGAGATACCCCATGCTGAACCTTCGTCCATAGAGATGAGCTGCTGGAGAGCAATCTTCAAAGAAGTGAACTTACTAATCTGTTTGTTTCCAGCGTTCTTAAGGTTTGCTGCATACGAAACGCCCTTTTCTGTCTGATACTCAAGACCTGCAGCCTTAACAGCAGCAAGACGCTCAGCGTTAGGATTCTCTGACCATGCTACTTCAAGCTCGTATACGTGGTTTACCAGGTCTTCGATAACAACCTCTGCATACTTCAACTCCTCTGAGCCCTTAACATCGGTGAAACCTTTGTATGTGTCGTAGCCCTGGAATTCAGCTACCTTACGTGGCTGACCATTGCGGAACAAGATAAACTCAAGAGCGTGGAAACCAAGGATAGAAGCATCCTCAATTGCTTCTTCGCTAAATTTGCCTGTTGCGAAATATGAGTGAAGGAGGTTACGGTTCAATGGCCATGAGTCGATATGTGGGTCAATCTCAAAGTCTGAAGCTGCACCACCAAGGAAAGCCTCGCTCTTCTCCCACAATGCACGTGCATCCTTGAATGCTTCACAAGCATCATTAATATTCTGCTGTGTGAGGTTGCTTGTATTTACACTTGTAGGGAGTGCTTTGTGAAGACGCTCTACGGCATCAGCCAAATTCTTATATGTAGGCTGAATGGTGTTGTCAACAGCATTAGCAAAAACATTCTTCAAGTAAGCTTCCTGCTCATCGGTAAGATTAGCGTCGTTAACCTCCTTGTATGCATCACGAAGAGCATTACAAAGTTCATCGCATGCATCCATAGCATCCTGACCATAAGCTTTGTTAGTGAACTTTGTGCCATCGTCTGGATCGTCATCGCTATCACAAGAAGCAAAACCTAATGGCAACGCCAATACTGCCATGAGCATCACGGCACTCTTAAAAATCTTTTTCATCCTTTTTTGTGTTTATAAATTGTTTACTTATGTTTTATCTTTCGCTAAGAACTATCCTTTGCTTATAAGAACCAGCCTTCGTAAGCAACACCAATATTTATTGCAGGCTCGTTGTTGTACTGGCTCTTCAAGAATCGGTGCGAATACTCTGCCTTGATAGCCACCTGCTTAACTGGGAAATAGTTGATACCAACTGCCATGCGCTTAACATTGGTATAGTCGTAAGATGTATTCTTGGTCTTAGAAGCATATGGATTATAGTGCTCATAGCGACCAAAGACATAGAGTTTCTGCTCTTCCTTGCGTAGCTTCTCTATCTGCGAGAACACATTGTAGCCGGCTTCAATACCATAAGCAAAGGCATTCTTGCTAACGAAAGCTGAATGATGGAATGGAGAAAGACCATTCAAGCGGTTGGTGAAATACTTCAACTGCTGTGCATCGCTCAAATATCCATAGTCGGCTTGTCCACGAACTATCCAGTTGTGATCATTATAGGTGAAGTCGACAGCACCAATGGCTACAACTCCTTTATACTTTGCCTCAGCACCATTCTTATTGTTTGGATATGAGTTGCCAATGGCATGACCATAATATCCACTCAAACCAATGCGCAATCCTTTTATACTATAGTTATCGAGGCGAAGGGCTGTACCATATTTTGTTGCTATTTCGCCTTCGGTAGGAGTACCAGGACCTTTGTTTATCCAACCTGTGTTTGTGAAGTTGTCTGAATTGAGACCTGCAAGAAACTGCAACTCATAGCGCCAGTTCTTTGTGCGTCCCCAAAAACTTACACCCGTTTGATGCCATGTGCTTGGCAAAATGGTATTCTCCCCCTCAGGACGATATACTGTAAAGAAGTTTAATGGTTCATGGTGGGCATTGTTCAAACCTACAGGAACCACAATATGTCCAGCCTTGATGTTAGCCCATTTAGCGAAAGACTTCTGAATCCAGAACTGCTCGAGCTCTACCTCTCCACCTTTCTCTACTTCCTGCTCCCATTCGCCTCCTTCTTCGTCTTCTTTCTCGTATGCCATACCTACTCCACCATGCTCAAACTCTATCTCAGAGCCCATCGACCAACCTTTGCCGAAGTCGTAGCTTAGGTATACAACAGCATGAGGAATATCAAAACGACCATGACTTGGATCATCTTTGTGCTCATCTGCCAAACTATAACGGCTCACGTGGTCGCTATAGAAATTTCTACTATATGCTGCTTCACCATATCCTCCCACATGCAATTGGGCAGAAGCTATATTTGGCAGCATTGTCATAGCGGCTGCAGCAAACATCAAAACCTTACTTCTTGTTTTCATAATTTTGCTAAATTTTTATTTTTGTGTGCAAAATTATGGTTATTCCGCAAGCTTCGCAATACCTAAATATTGGTAATCAAAGGCTTAAACTCCCCTTATGTAGGTATAGCCATCTCAACAGCATACCGAGCATACCTACATAAGGGGAACCTAAACAAGGATATAAAAACAATAATGGCGACCACCCTCATAGAATAAAGAGGATGGTCGCCATATATAATAAGGTATATATAACAAGCTATTTCTGACGTATCAGAGAGCGAGATAAGTCTACAGCAAGCAAGGCTATAGATAATATAAATAAGGTAAGCTCTTCGTCAATACCTTTGTTTACGAAATCATATATCAAGAACAAAGCTAACACTACATCGAAGGATGCACCAAAGCGAAACTCATGATAAAAACTTGGTTGCTTCTTCAAGGCTTTCAGTCCTATGAAACATGCAAATATTATCACCCCAACTGCCATTGCAACAAACACTATTGCAGCAGGATTGCTAATTACAGCCACCGCTTCAACTATGCCATACACAGCTAACGCAACAACAAGCAAGGCTTGCACCACGCAAAGACATACCTCCTTAGATGTTATCGCTTTTACTTGCTTATTGCCTGTAGTCCAGAGTGCTACATCTATTAATGCAAAGATGAAACAGGCAGCATAAATCACTTTTCCCCACACGCCTGCAGTTTCTTCAAAGAAGAATGACGCCCACGCAATTGTCAACATCAAGCAATCAAACAACAATGTTGTTACCGATTTCTTTGTTCTAATATTCTCCATAATATAACTCTTTGTGTTTTTGTGTTAAATATATAATTAGTAGTTGTTGTCTGGTTGCTATGCCTACATATTTCTAAATTCGCTTGGCTTCTTACCCGTCTTTATCTTAAACTTCGACGAGAAGTAATCTGGCGACTCGAAGCGTAAGCGATAAGCTATTTCCTTGATGCTAAGGGTGGTAGTAGCAAGTAGTTCTTTGGCACGCTGCAAGCGGAGGTCTTGCTGATATAGGGCTGGCGAGATACCTGTAAACTCCTTAAACAGCTTACGGAAGTTGCTATAGCTAACTCCCAACTCTTCTGCCACCTGCTGTATGGTAAGATCAACCTCCAACGATTCACGTATTCGTAAGCGGGCAAGGTTTATCATGTCTACACGAGTATGGTCTTTAGAAAGTTCCATACTACGCTCAAGAGCATACATCAAACCAACGAGATGGTTCACGATGCCTGCCAATATCTGCTGCGAATATGGAGCCTCTTCTTGTGCTCGCTTATATGCTTCTTCATACAAACGGATGATGTCGGCACTAAAACCTACATGGTATATTGGCTTATCTACCGACAAGAAGCCTGCCTTCACACGGTCGTCGACATTCTTACCCTTAAAGCCTATCCAATAGCTCTTCCATCCATTCTTACCCGTAGGATGATAGGTATGCCACTCACCAGGGAACAGCAAGAATAGGTCGCCAGCCTTTAATGGTATATCCTTGGCATGAGCAGAATTAAAGACTCCCTCACCTTCGGTTATATATAGCAACTGGTATTCATTAAGAACGCGGCCTTTGTCAATATCGAAATAGTAGCCATCAGCATGTCCACGAGTTGGATAAGTATCGGCAACTCCTATCTCTTCATATCCTACGGTGCTAACGGTAAGACCCCATTGAACGTCTCGAGGGTTAACAACCAAATATTTACTTATCTGCATAGTAATGAGCGTTTGAATGTTGTGTCTATAAATTTAGAATGAAGGTTAGGCTTTCACCTGCAAATGACGCATAGGATGACCGCCCCACGCAGAGTCGTTGACATATTCAAATCCGCAAGCTGTATATAGTCGCTCGGCGTCAGGATTGCCTTTGTCTACAAGTAGTCCCACTGCAGGGATATTCAATCTGCCTGCCTTTTCTATTGTTGCATTCAGCAATTTCTTTGCAATACCCTGACGACGATAGCGTTCATCAACAGCTATGCTATCAAGATATAGTTCGCCAGCCTGTGTCTCGTCGTCGATATCAGAAAAGTCTCTACCAAAAGCTTCGAGAGCCGCTGCAACAAAAGCCTTACGGAGGTAGCGAAGGTCTTTGCCATCATAACTTACGCATACGCCTGCCACATTGCCATCGTCAGCCAAAGCTACAATAGAATTGCGATAGCTATATTGGCTATAGTCAGCCTCAACAAGACGAATCATCATATCCTCAAAGTCTTGAAGTGTATGCTCTGGTCCTGCGAAATACTGGCAACAATCGTAGTTCATAGCTTGCATTATCAATTTTGCAATAGCTACAGCATGCATCTTTTCTGCTTGTGTAATAGTCATTTTCTAATTTAGGTTTTATAATAACAAACTGCACTCAACAATATGTCGAACTGAAACTTTAGTTATCTGCAAAGATAGTGCAAACGAGTGGAATAACAAAAGAAATACGAAGTTTTCTTTTTTATTTCCGAGTGCAGCCTATCTTATTTAAAGATAGTGCAAAATTTCGATTAAGCGAAGAGAATACAAATGATTTTGTATTCTTGAGCGAGAGAAATTTATTCAAACGAGTGGAAAGATAGTGCAAGTGAGGGCAATGTGAGCTTGCTCACACATTGCAGAACGTAGCCTATCTTATATAATAACAAAAGAAAACCTCGTATTTCTTTTGTTATTCCAAGTACAGTCTATGTCTTTCACATATAAAAAACATAGAGAGATAAACAATAAACATTAAACACTAAACATTAAATTTTAACAAGCAGGCAGAGTGAAATCGAATATCAAGCCACCAGAAAGCTGATTGTCTACCGATATTCTACCACCATGTAGCAATACGGCATTCTTCACTATGGCGAGTCCTAAGCCTGTACCTCCCATCTTTCTGCTGCGTCCCTTGTCTACACGATAGAAACGCTCGAAGAGTCGTGGCAGATGTTCGCGAGGCACTCCCACGCCATTATCCTTGAATATGAAATGCCACATAGGCCCTTCCTTCTGAGCCGAGAGAATAATGGTAGTGCCAACACCTGCGTATGCGATAGCATTATCCACAAGATTTCTAAACACGCTATATAGCAAACTCTGGTTGCCCTTAACGGCAAGATCCTTAGGCAGCAGATTATTGAAAGCCATATCTTTTTCTGCCAACTGCAAGGCTGTCTCACTCTTTATTGTTGCCAACATCTGTGTTATATCCACCTCACTAAACTCGGTCTCTTGTGGAGCATCATCCATACGATTCAGAGTAGATATATCATGGAGCAAAGCTGTGAGGCGTTGGCTCTGAGCAAAGCATCGTTGCATAAACTGCTTCTTTGTTTCATCACTCATATCGTCGTTGCCCAGTATTGTTTCCAAATAGCCCTGAATACTTGCCACAGGAGTCTTTAACTCATGGGCAATATTCTGAGTGAGCTGTCGCTTCAACATATCTTGCTCTTTACGTGTAGACTGCAGACGCTTATAAATCTTAATTATTCGCTCTGCTATTTCGCCTAACTCATCGTTAGGAAATTCAGCCAAGTCTTCTGTCTCTAAAGATTCGTTATGGTCGGCTTTATATGCAAAGAGTCGTAACTTGTCTACATTCTTGCCCAGTCGGCGAGTAAATCGCCACAACACAATTGTCAACACGAGCAATGCTCCAAGGGTAAACCATATATAATGTTGGTCGGCACTTAGCGAACGAATAAGATTGTTGTCGTAAGGCAACGCACTACGAACAATCACTTTGCTTTGTGGATAATATGTGGCAGAATAGAAATAGTCGTGATTCAGAGTGTTGCTCTTTCTGTCAACAGTATATCCTTTTCCTGTAGCCAACGCCTGACGAATCTCAGGACGGTTTAAATGATTGGCTGCATGAGTAGGTTTGCTGAGCTTATTATCATAAATCACCTCGCCCTTAGTGTTGATGATGGTAACTCTAAGTCCTGGCATATTGTGCATTGCCACATATTTATTCATAGCGCCAAAGCCTATTAGCTCCATGGTATCGAGCGATTCAGCCATATGCTCGTTGTAGCCTTGCAACCTTATATTCAGGGCTTCTATCTTAAATTGCTTTTCCCTGTTTTGCTGAAACATGATTAATGCCACGGCAAAGACAAGAAATATCGCCATTACCGAAGCATATAGTTTCTGACCTACTGTTAGTTTCATATTCATCATGCGTCAAAATAATATCCGAAGCCCAAGCGAGTAACAATACACTTTGAGAATCTTCCTATTTTTTTTCTCATGCGAGTGATGTTGACATCTACTGTGCGGTCGAGCACCAGCACATCCTTAGGCCAAACTTTATCGATGAGTTCCTGACGTGAAAAGACTCTTCCGCGTTCTTCGAGCAACAGCTTCAACAGTTCAAACTCAGTCTTTGTAAATGGCACATCTTCGCCATCTACAGTCACTGTTTTCTTATCAAGGTTCATCTCCAATCCCTGATAGCGTATCATCTGATGAGCCTCTGTATCTGGAGTTTCTGAAGTACGACGAAGCACGGCTCTAATTCTCACCATCACCTCACGAATAGAGAAAGGCTTTGAGATATAGTCGTCGGCACCGATGTTGAAACCTGTAATGGTATCGTTCTCACTATCACGAGCAGTAAGGAAGATGATAGGAATCTGTGCTGTAGCAGGAGCTGCCTTCAACTTCTTGGCGAGTGAATAGCCCGACATACCTCCCATCATAACATCAAGGAGCAAAAGGTTGAAACTGGCAATATCCAATGTCAGCGCCTCCTCTGCCGAATTAGCTGTTTCTACTGTATATCCTTCAGTCTCAAGATTAAACTTTAGGATTTCACACAAGTCTTCCTCGTCGTCTACCACAAGAATGCGGTAGCCCTTATTGGCTGTGCCATCTGTTAAATCGTTCACCATAATATATTTATATATATTGTATTACGGCTGCAAAGATAGCACTATTTTCTTTCACACATATTACCAACATGTTACATTTTTATTAAAGACACCATATTGTTATATATAAAATCTCTGTCCCTATATATAATAAGGTGTAAACACCCAGAATCATGTCAATTTCTGGCTCTTATCACTCATATACCACATTTGTGGTATCACAAATGACGCAATTATGCTATTTCCAGTATCAGTATTTCGCCGTACCTTTGCAACCGTGAACATAAAGATACACAAACACGATTTATGGTATCACAATAAACAGACAACAACATAAAAACAAATAAAAGAAAGGAAACAAATTATGAGCAACGAAAGAAAACTCCGTTTCGAGACCCTACAACTCCACGTTGGACAAGAGAATCCAGATCCTGCAACTGATGCAAGAGCAGTGCCTATATATCAGACCACAAGTTATGTGTTCCGCAACTCTCAGCATGCTGCCGACCGTTTTGGTCTTCGCGATGCAGGTAATATCTATGGTCGACTAACTAACTCCACTCAGGGAGTATTCGAAGATCGTGTTGCAGCCCTTGAGGGTGGTGTAGCCGGACTCGCAGTTGCTTCTGGTGCTGCTGCCGTAACCTACGCTTTGCAAAACATCCTTCAGAATGGCGACCATGTGGTAGCAGCCGACAACCTTTATGGCGGCTCGTTCAACCTCATCACTCACACATTGACAACTCAGGGTGTTACATACACTATCGTTGATGTACGCAACTTTGATGAAGTAGAGGCAGCCATCAAGCCTAACACCAAGGCGCTCTATGCTGAGACTTTCGGCAATCCGAACTCTGACGTCACAGATATCGACCGCCTTGCAGAGATTGCTCATCGTCATAACATTCCTCTCATCATCGACAACACCTTCGGCACTCCTTACCTCATTCGTCCTATCGAACATGGAGCCGACATCGTTGTTCATTCTGCCACAAAGTTCATTGGCGGTCATGGTAGTTCGCTCGGTGGTGTAATCGTAGATGGCGGTAAGTTCGACTGGAAGGCTAATGCCGACAAGTTCCCTACCCTTGCCAAGCCAGACCCTTCATACCATGGTGCAGTATTTGCTGATGTAGCAGGAGCAGCTGCTTTCGTAACAAGAATTCGTGCCGTCATCCTTCGTGATACAGGTGCTACCATCAGTCCTTTCAATGCATGGATATTGCTTCAAGGCTTGGAAACTCTCAGCCTTCGTGTAGAGCGCCACGTGCAGAATGCACTTAAGGTAGTGGAATATCTTGCCAACAACCCTAAGGTCACCAAGGTCAACCACCCTTCACTCCCTTCTCACCCAGACCACGAGCTATACAAGAAGCTCTATCCTAATGGTGCTGGTAGCATCTTCACCTTCGAAATCAAGGGAGGGCAGAAAGAAGCATGGGCATTCATCGACCACTTGCGCATATTCTCACTCTTGGCAAATGTTGCCGATGTGAAGTCGCTCGTGATACATCCAGCCACAACAACACACTCACAAATGAGCCCTGAGGAATTGGAGCAGGAGCATATCTATCCTTCTACCATTCGCTTGAGCATCGGTATCGAGAATATCGACGACTTGCTCGATGCTCTCAAAGAGGCTTTCGAATATGTATAATCGTATAAACCAGGGCGATATGAAAATTGCAAAAAAAATAACCGACCTTATCGGCCACACTCCTCTTGTGGAGCTTAGCAAATACTCCAAACTACATGGAGCGGAAACACCCATCATCGCTAAGGTGGAATATTTCAACCCTGGCGGTAGCATCAAAGACCGTGTAGCATTTTCTATGATTGAAGATGCTGAGCGCAAAGGAATACTAAAGCCTGGAGCTACTATCATAGAACCTACAAGTGGCAACACCGGTGTTGGCGAAGCTCTCGTTGCTGCAGTAAAAGGCTATAAGCTCATCCTTACTATGCCTGAAACCATGAGTGTAGAGCGTCGCAACCTCGTTAAGGCTTATGGTGCAGAGGTTCGACTAACACCTGGAGCCGATGGCATGCCTGGAGCAATAAAAGCTGCAGAAGAATTGCGAGCTTCTATCCCTGGTGCTGTTATTCTTGGTCAGTTTGTTAACCCTGCCAACCCACAAATCCACTATCAGACAACGGGTCCTGAAATTTGGGAAGATACAGATGGCACAGTCGACATCGTTGTTGGTGGAGTTGGTACAGGTGGAACAATATCCGGTATCGGCGAATATCTTAAGGAGAAGAATCCTAATATCAAGGTAGTAGCTGTAGAGCCAGCCTCATCGCCAGTACTGAATGGTGGTAAGAGTGGTCCGCATAAAATCCAAGGTATTGGTGCAGGCTTCGTTCCTGACACCTACGATGCATCAGTAATCGACGAGGTCTTGGATATTGAAAACGACGACGCCATCCGTTCTGGTCGTCAGCTTGCACAACAGGAAGGCTTGCTCGTTGGCATTTCATCTGGTGCTGCAGCCTATGCTGCCACCATCCTTGCCAAGCGTCCAGAGAATAAAGGTAAGAAGATTGTAGCCATCCTCCCTGATACTGGTGAAAGATATCTCACCACAGTATTATACGCATTCGAGGAGTACCCTCTGTAAGAATTTAAGGGAAGAGTGAAAAACGAAGGGGGTGTGTCAAAAGTCAAGCAAAGCGGGCTGAAAGCCCAATATGTTCTTAGCCCAGGGCAACGCCCTGGGTAAAAGGGAAAATATAAACCAAGCGTCCTGTAAGGACAAAAGCCTACATAATTAACTATGTATCAATACTTTTGTCCTTACAGGACGCTTTACTTATTAATTACTATTCCTCCCAGGGTGTTGCCCTGGGCTAAGAACTTCTGCCCATTCTGGGCGTGCTGTTTGAACTTTTGACACACCCCTTTTTTTTATCGGGTGAGCCTAAAATGGAAAATACAAGGCGAGCAAAAAAACGGCAAGGCTATTTGAAACAAAAGCCTTGCCGTAAAGCCGAGGACTAAAGTAAAGTCGTCGGAATTTTTTATTGATTCTACTGATACTTACTTGCGTGAGTATGAATAGAGATAAGATGTGTGACCAGAAACGCCCCCGTAAACAGCAGTATTGAAGAGAGTGATGTCTGCAGGCACAACCTTACAATCAAGTGCACGCACGTGGTAGGTTACTTCCATGTCGTCTTCCATAATCTTAACTTCTTTTTCGCCAGCAGTTGCATTACCTTTAAGCAAGCCATAAGCATTGGCAAAAACAGCAGGTGTGTGTGTGAACGAAATTGTGGTATGATCGTCAAGCATACTCTTCAACTCGTCCTTAGAAATTGCTTTAGTACTTCCGTTAGCTACAGCTTTCTCGGTATTGAAGTAGTTGCAGATTTCGAATGTCAAACCATCATGGTATTTATTCTGCAAATAGTTCTGAACATTTTCGTTCATACCGCTTGTTTTGATAGTAATACCATTTTCAGCAAAAGCAATATCAAGTCCGACCTTGTTGCCATTGATAACCATTTCAGCATGTTCGTTAGAACCATAAGCCTCGACATTTTGTGAGTGAGACTGCACGATATGCATATCATCAACTGGGCAATAGTACTCTGCAGGAGTTGGAATAAACACAGTAACATCGCTCACTGAACGTACGTGGATAGATAGCTTAGTATCATTTGACTTATACTGACGCTCATTGATAGAGAAATTCACCTCTACAGCATCAGGATTTCCATTTTCTTCAGCACGTGTAACATAGAAAGGGGCTGTCTTTGCGTTTGTGTTTGTTCCTACAACATTACCATTGGCATCGAGTTCATTGCCATTAGAATAGAATGTTACTTTTGACGCTTTTGATGGTGCAAGCTTCACTTTTATTGGCCCCTGCATTGTTTCGTCGTCGCTTGAGCATGATACAAGACCCATAGTAAGAATCATTGCAGCAAAAAACATAAGTTTTTTCATAACCTTATAGCAGTTTTTTTCTTAATATCGGTATGGCTTCAAACCCGATAATAGATTTATAAATATAAAAAATTAAGATTTTACTCTAAAAAGAACGTGGAGCCATCCAAAGCAGCTCGATTCCACCATAGAAAGGCCTTCGCATTGCCCTGTTCGTCGGAAGCGAGCAACGAGGATAGCCCCAAGTTATAAAGTAGAATAAACCCTCAACTTTGTCATAAGCATAAATACTTATAACCCATTGAGGGCTGTATACAATACAGCCCGTGGGACATTGCCTTATTGCCTTGTTTTCTTGACGAACAGATGAGTTTGCGAAGTTCTTCTACAGTCAAAAACCAAAGCGCCAGTAACGCCTTTTTTTAAGATGGTGCAAAAATAATATTTTATTTTTTATTTTCACAATTATTTTTGATTTTTTTACTGCAAATCCTTTTATTTGTATCATTTTTTATTGCATATGCTTTTATTTTGCATCAATATGTATTATATTATCATCTTATTTTTTCAATCATAGAAAAAAAAGTTTGGTTTTTATTTGGAAGATTCAAAAGTTTGATGTACCTTTGCACCCGCAAACAACGATGGCGGGATAGCTCAGCTGGTTAGAGCGTCGGATTCATAATCCGGAGGTCGTGGGTTCGGGTCCCACCCCCGCTACAAAAAGGTCTTGTAAGTATCATACTTGCAAGACTTTTTTGTTTATTATAACTTCTACACGCCCTACAAATATGTTATAACGGTTAACCCGATAAACATTGGAGAATATTGATTACGACCAGTTAGGGAAGGCTTTGTCGTTTATTATGTCGCACACGGATAGCATCGATAGCACGGATTTTTGAGCCCTGTGGGCTCTGCAGCTTGCGTTTCTTGCTTGAAGTTTAATCAATATTCGGTCGATTCGAGTCATTCGTGTTCTTTTAAAACACAATCTCGTGTTCCTTAAAACACAAACTGATGATTTTTTTTAAGAACACGAATAATCCGAATGACACGAATGAGCCCTGTGGGCTCTGCTGCTTGCGTTTCTTGCTTGTTGTTTAATCAATATTCGGTAGATTCGAGTCATTCGTGTTCTATTAAAACACAATCTCGTGTTCCTTAAAACACAAACTGATGATTTTTTTTAGAACACAAATCATCCGAATCGCACGAATGAGTCCTATGGGCTCTGCAGCTTGAGTTCTTTGCTTGAAGTTTAATCAATATTCGGTTGATTCGAGTCATTCGTGTTCTTTTAAAACTCAAGTGCTTCGTGTTCCATCCCCAAGCAACAAGGACCAGAGGTCCTAAAAATCCGTGCTATCGGTGCTATCCGTGTGGGACAAAACATAAGCAAGTCTTAGC
>ENA-ORNT01000150-ORNT01000150.1-human-gut-metagenome-genome-assembly--contig:-NODE-150-length-51823-cov-5.639913_pt1 | contig 51823 bp, 31 predicted proteins | sample MGYA00242120_ERZ509032 | MGnify/ENA primary metagenome ERZ509032 (study PRJEB26280, sample SAMEA2338729) | human gut metagenome | biome: human gut; feature: human-associated habitat; material: faeces...
AGAGCGGCGAGCGACGCTCACAAGTGGTAAGTCCGTAAGGGGCAGAGAAGCCCTTCTCGTCGGTAACCTGCTTCCACGCGATATCATACTTTTTGTTGTCAGGCATGTTGAAATACCACGGTATGAAGCCTATAGCCTCTCTTACATTTGCGAGAGTATCGGTCTTCAACGTTTCAAAGAACTCATGCTTACCGTTCCAAAGCTTGTTCTCCACAAGAGTCTTCAGCTGCGAAGCTTCGTCAGTATACTTCCTCACTTTAGCCTCATCGCCAGCAAGCTTGTTCATCTCGGCGAGAGCCATGGCGTTGCCATACATGTAACTGTTGATGGTAGGACGCGCAAACTTCTTCTTTCTGCCGCCGCTGGCACTCTCTTCCATGCCGTCGCGTACATCCTCCTGCCAGTAGAGTCCGTTGTCAAGACGGTGGGTTTTCTGCCAACGAGCATACTCCTCTTCGAGCGAAGGCTTCAGAGAGTCGATAAACGATCTGTTGCCGTTCACCTTATAAGCCTCATACACTGCGGCAGGATTCCAGGAACTGAACTTATCCATCTTCTGCATAGCCTTGCCGTCGTTTCCATGATACCAGGTGTTGAGAATCTGCGAGAGATATGTGGAATCGCGCAGCCATCGAGTCTCCATCACATGATGGCCAATGGCACAGGCAATGAGGTTGTAACGGTCGGCATAGGAACGCTGCACGAGAAACTCCGTCATGCCGTAACCCACTGGGGTGCGCTTGATATGCTTGCGCAGAGTCCACCAACGGTAGTAATACATCTCACGGAAATTATCCTGCGGACAGTCGAAGAGTGGCACGTTCTTGCTCATCCATTCTGCCGCCTTGCTGTTAGGGATAGCGTTGGCTATGTTCTCGTCCTCCATATTGTTGAAGTAGTCAACATAGTGTTTGTAGTCGTCGAACTTCAGCACAGCAGCCTGTCCGTCAGCATCAGCAGCGTAGGTCTTCACATTTGCGATAGAGAAAGTAGCCACAGGGTCTGACTCGTCGGCACGGGGCATGTCGAAATACTGGTCTGCCGGAGTCTCTTTGTTAGGCTCTGCAAAGAGCGGACCAGTGCGGAACACAACCCTTGTTATCGCCTCCACAGGGGTGTCGAACTGTCGCTGGCACACCTTCTTGTCGTTGATATAATAGGTGCCGGCATGCATGTCGGTAGAGAGAACAGCCTTCACACGATAGGTTTCTCCTGCCTTATAGTTCTTGAGCATGGTGCCGAAACGCGGACCGCCCTTTACCTTCATCACGCCGAGAGAGTCGAGTACTATACGGGAGCAAGCCTGTCCTTTGGCGTCGACAAACTCCACATCAAGCTCTCCATGACCGTTCTGTGCTGCCTGAACATCAAACTCTACAGTAAGTTCCTTTGTGGCAGGTATCATACGTTCCACCTTGGCATAGTCGTAAGGGTCTTTATCAGACAGCTTCAACCATTTCCCATCGAGAGCGACAGGTGCCCATTTAGGAGAATAGATGTTCCAGTCTGCCATATCAGCAAGCTTTGAATATGCGGAGAAGTCAGTATCGGCATGAGATGTTGCCGCAGTCTTTACAGGCACTGTGATGCGCGAAACCCACATATCCTCCTTATTATTACTATAGGTGACCCACATGTTTCCGTCTGCCGGAGTGCCGTTGCCTTCCTGGATGCCACGGGTGTACTGCGGACCGTAGTTCTTGTAGTTTCCGCCATGGCGCTCTGGAGTTATTTCTCCGTTGACAAGATTCAGGGTCGTATACTCCAAGCCGTCGGCACTGAGAGAGATGGCAAGTGGCCAACGGTATTCTGCGGGGTTGTAAACCGTGGCATAGGTACCGTCGGAGAGTCGCTGTCCCCATATCTTACCTGTCGACGTAACAAAGCCATGAGCACGCTTAGCCGGAGTGCGCCATGTGTATCCTCCATCACAGCTTATAGTGGTAAGTCCGTGTTTCCAGAGTCCCACTTTCCATCCGTCGGGCAGAGTATAACCGGAGAAAGCCTTGTAAGGAGTCTTCAGCGGCAACACATCATCGCCGCGGTCTGCCTCTTCCGCCCACTGCATACGTGCCATCGGGTCGGCAAGTATCTCATCACAAGCCTTCACGAAAGCCTTGTCTTTCGACTTCTTGTAATATGGGAAATCTGTATTTTTCTCGTTAAAGCCATGATTGTAATATATGAAATATATCGGTCCGAAAGAGCCGTCGGCCTTTATCTCCCTTACCACGCGACCGATGCCATTGCCGTCGGTAGGGTTGTCTTTCGGTGTCATCGACACTACGTAGTTACCCATAGCCAACAGCTTGCCTGTCTTCTTTGACACATACCACCCTACTCTTTGGTGCATGATAGCCATAAGATTCTTTGCCTTCAAGCCCGGATATTTCTCCGGCTTTTCAAAACCGTCAGGCACTTTGTATTCCGGGAACAGCTTTACGGGGTCTGTCCATGTGTAACCGTCGGCAGAGGTCTGAAGCATTGTCACGCCAGGCGGCTCATGTTCGCTGCGTGGGTCGGTGAGATAGTGCATATAGAATTTGCCCTTCCAGTATGCTATCATCGGCTGATGGTTGTATGTGGCTCCCTTCTCGGCACGCATGGTCTGTATGGTATGTACACCGACAACCGGAGACAATCCACCGTCGTGGCGTACCGGCAAGGAAATTTCCTTTCCGGTATAGTGTACAGCCCGGGTATTGTACTTTATGAGGTTTTCCACAAGTTCTTCAGGCGCCATAAATACGGTGCCGTGCTTGTGTCCCTCGGGGAAAGAGACAGCCCCTGTCTGGTCTTGGAAATGCTTGAAATCCTTGGTGCGCTGTGCTCCGTATATAAACTGACGATACCAGTCGTAGTAGATGTACCACCAGCCGTTGACGTAGGCTGTCGACGGACCTTCGCTGTACATCGGCGTGAATGGTTCTGAAGCCTCGCTCCAAGAACCGTAAGGGGTTTTGGAGAATGCCACTTTTATATTACGCTGCTTACGGGTGTTATCCTTAAGCACCATCACATAATCGTCCTTGCCACGCTTCACCATCGTAGCGTCAATGCAGCTGAAGCCCGGTTCTATAAGAAGCTTTGCCTCCGTGAATGTCTTGAAGTCCTTTGTCGTAGTATAATATAGGCGATGGTTGTTCTTGTGTTCCTCCAATACGTCGGGAAACTTGCCAGGAATACATGACGCCCAAATAACCATATACTGCTTCTTCACATCGTCGTAGAACAGTTCCGGAGCCCACACGTTTACCGTGGTGGTGTCTTTCATCACTTCGATGAAACGTTCCGGTGTCCAGTGTATGAGGTCTTTTGACGACGAATAGCCAAAGCCACGGTCACCTCTCCAACTGCAAGTCCACACAAAATGGTAGGTACCGTCAGGTCCCTTCACTATCGAGGGGTCGCGCATCACTTTCTGCGTGCCTACCTCCGGTTTAAGAAATGTACCAGGAATACTGTCCCAATGAATTCCATCGCGACTGTAGATAAAGCGCAGTCCTTCGTTCGCCGGTTCATGGAAGGAGGTCGACACATATATGTCTCCAGCCCATGCAGCAGCAGAAGGCAGCATCATAGCCGCAACAACTGACAAGAATGTTTTCTTCATTTATTATTGTTTTATTATTTTCTGTCTTTATATAAAGAACGTATACCTATATATAATGTAACCATTTTCAATAACGTCCACACAATAGACAAACACACATATATTAATTCAGCAGACACTGATTATGATTAAGGTATTACAAAAAAAAACGGAAAAACATAGCTGTATTTAATATTTAAATCTTTTAACAAAAGCAGCGCATTATGTTAATGAAATACAGGAAAAACAGCCTTTTCTGATAACCATTAAAAGAAGGAAAATAAGAAGTTGATTGAGTTTCAATGAGAAAGTACGTCAATTTCTATGAGAAAGTCCGTAACTTTCTATGAGAAATTACGTAACTTTCTAAAAACAGCAAAATCATGGCTCCGTATGAGTGTTCTGCGTTATACGTTTTCTCGCAAGTTAAAAAGTTTTAAAACCAACACCATACAAGGATATTACAATGTGGTTGGTGACGATAAACGACAACAAGAATGTCGCATTATCGAACCTCCTCCTGTCTTCCATGAAAATTCGATTAAGCGAGAGAAGACATTGGGAAAGAGCAAAAGTGAAGGCATGAAAAAGAGGAATCAAAAACTTCATTTGACTCCACTATATAATCATTAGCAAACAAGAATGTATGCTATTATCCGGTCTACTTTATAAAGAAGTAAACTGACAAGGAAACGCTAATCAAAAATAATACAGATGCTATCATAATTCTTTGCTTTAATAAAAACTTATAGCAAAAGTATGAATTTTTATAATAGAAAACAAGTCTATAGCATAAAAAAGTACGTTTCTATATAATATTTTCAATATAAAAACATTTTTTACACTATAGACTTTACTCTTCATCGCTATTCAAACAGATTAAGACTATTTGCCCTTCCGCAATTCTACAACTACTATTTCGCCAGGACAACCTATCCGGAACGGAACAAAGCCACCCAGTCCGGTACTTACGTTTATAGCCCGCTTGCCTTCATAATACATTCCTCCCCATTCCTTGTAGAGCAAGGATATCGGCGACCAGCCAAAGATTTCCACCTGTCCGGCATGGGTGTGGCCGCTAAAAGTAAGCTGTGCACGGGAATGTGGAAGGATGTCTGTACGCCAGCTTGTAGGGTCGTGCTGAAGCATGACCACAAAGGCGTGGCTTGCGTCTATGCCATGAAGGGTTTTCTTTATATCACCCTTGTTAGGCACCTTCACGCTCTTGCCTTCATACTCCATTCCTGCCACGACAATGGAGTCTGTGCCGCGACGCACTACCCTATTTTCATTCATCAACAACTGCCACCCCATCTGCTTCTGCAAATCCATCATTCGCTGGAGATTCGCCTTTCGCGTATTCTCGTCTGCCTCAATATAATAGGCATAATCATGATTGCCCATAATGGAGTATACTCCATCCTTTGCCTTCAGACTGCCAAGAGCCTTCTGATGCGGAAGGAGTTCCGTTGGTCTCATATTCTGCAAGTCTCCCGTAAAGACTATCATGTCTGCCTTTTGGGCATTCATGCTGTCTATAGCCGCATTCAGGACTCCAGCCCTTGTCTCGCCGTATGTCCCAACATGGGCGTCGCTAAACTGCACTATCCTATATCCGTCAAACGCCTGTGGCAGATCCTTGGAATAGTAAGTGACGTGGCGAATTTCAAGTTTACTGAAACCTAATGTATAAGCATATATTGACATGCAGGCAAGAATGAAACCACAGAGCAGACCTATCGGGTTTCCCCAGTTTGTCTTTGTCTTATGGTACACACAGTGTCCCCATCCAAGAGCTGAGCATACGACAAATACCAACTTGGGGAGTATCCATACAGTAAGCAGCAACAGATACCAACTCAACAGGTCGAAGTTGTCGGGAGCAAAGTTCTTTGACAGAGCCAGAGATACACTATACACGACTACCAATGTTGTCTGTAGCCACCAACAACAACGCAACGCTTTCCTGTGCAGTCTGCACATGCGGATAAAGCGGCGATCCACATACCAGTCTGTCAATAACACAACCAGTATTATAGGTATAACAATTCTTGCTATCATATCTTCTCTATCCTCTTCTGAATTCTATTTCCTCGCCCCTGCTTGCGCTGTCGAAACAACCTTTATTATAGATGTGGGAACCATTACAGAAGGTATGTTCTACCTTCCAGTTGAAAGAACGGCCTTCAAGCGGACTCCATTTACACTTGCTCTGAATTATATCTTCCGTTACAGTCCACGGAGTGCCATGGCTAACGACAACGAGGTCAGCCTTATAGCCCTTACGTATAAACCCACGCTTGCTGATTTCAAACAGGCGTGCAGGATTATGACACATCAGCTCAACAACCCTTTCTATCGAGAGTACGCCCTCATCGACAAGACTGAGCATAGACACCAACGAGAACTGCAGGATAGGCATTCCTGACATTGCCTTGCAGCAGCCTCCCTGCTTTTCAGACAATTTATGCGGAGCATGGTCTGTGCCGACTACAGCCACCCTGCCATCAGTCAGTGCACGACGCAAGGCGTCACGGTCTTTAGTGCTTTTCACTGCCGGGTTGCACTTTATCCTTGCTCCCACCGTGTTGTAATCTTCGTCAGAGAACACAAGGTGGGCAACTACAGCCTCTGCCGTTATCCGAGGGAAACAGCAGGCATCTTTAGCGGAAAGCACCCTGTTCTCATCAACGGCTTCAAAGAGTTCCAGCTCCTTCGCTGTAGTTAGATGCGCCACGTGCAGACGGGCATTGTTCTTCTTGGCAAGGCTAACGGCAAGCGACGTTGACCGATAGCAGGCTTCTTCACTGCGTATCTGCGGATGATGCGTTATGTCAGGATCATCACCCCACAGCTGTTTTGCCTTTGCCATATTTTCATTTATAACCTGCGTATCTTCACAATGTGCCATTATCGGAAGCTTTACTTTGCTGAATATCCGCTGCAAAGCCTCCTCATGGTCTACGAGCATATTGCCTGTAGAAGATCCCATAAAGAGCTTTACTCCCGGCACACGGTGCTCGTCAACCCTAAGCAGGTCATCGATATTATCATTTGTAGCACCTATAAAGAAGGAATAGTTCACATGACTTTTCTCCCTGCCCAGAAGGAACTTTTCGTCAAGTGTCTGAAGCGTTGTCGTCTGCGGCTTTGTGTTGGGCATGTCAAAATATGAAGTCACTCCCCCATAGGCTGCTGCACGGCTCTCGCTTTCTATATCAGCTTTTTCCGTCAGTCCTGGCTCACGGAAATGCACATGGTCGTCTATTACTCCAGGCAACAGCCAACAGTCTGTTGCATCCACTGTCTCATCATATACCCCTTCTACATCTATTACATCAGCAATGATGTCGGCAATGATGCCGTCTTCTATGACTACAGACGCCTTTTCTATGCGTCCTTCATTTACCACTTGGGCTCCTTTTATCAATGTCTTCATAACTTATGCTTAAAAAAAATGTAGGACTGTGCATGTCTCCTACCGACACGTACAATTCTACATTTCATGTTTCTTATTTATATTATCTCTTTATTGCTCAGCATTCCCACTTTCCGGCTGTGCAAGTTCATTAGGTGTAGGAACATCCGGCTGAGGTCCGTTCTGTATCTCTGGCGGAGCAGGCATATCGGGTGTTGCCATACCGTTCATTATGTTTTGGTTCTGCTGCGCCTTTTCATAATAATCCTTCACATAAGGGTCATTCTTGAAGTTTGCCGTAGCCTTGCTCATAATGTCTTCTATCCATGGAGCCAGCTCCGGATACCGGTTTCCGGCAGTCATCATAAAGAACACTCCCGGACCGAGGACATTGTCGAAATTCTCTTCAATAAAAGACGTTATCAGCTTGTCTTCCTTCTCTGCAATCTGGCGTGCTTCCTGGGCAAGCCGCGCATTGGTCACATTCTCGTCCTCGCCATTCATTATGGCCTGGCTCTGCTTGTGTCCAAGCTCGTTCATCTGTACGTCAAGCTGATTGTATTTTTCGATAAACTTCGACAGTTTGTCGTTGAGCGGCGTACCGCTGACTTTCTGCTGTCCATTGTCTATCTTTATCGTTATGTCTCCATGTTCAAGCACTACAGGCATCAGACTTTCTTCATCCATAAACAGGGTAACAAGCTTTGTCGAGTCGAGAGAACCGCTGAACTGGAACTGTCCATGCACAACGTCACAAGAGTCTATAGTCTTCATATCGCTGTTGCTATAAGCCTTCAGATACAGCATCTTGCCATCCAACATAGAAACGTCAGACGTACCTTTTATGTCATAAGAGCCAGCGCATGACATAAATACTGTCATACTGGCAAAAAGGAGAGAGTTTAATAATTTATTCATATACTGTTTTCGTAACACTCTACAAATGTAATGTCTATTATCGATGTACGGAAATATGTTCATGATATTTAAAACATATACCCGTTATTTTAGCTTTTTTTTTGCTCTTTTCTTTTTTCACCTGCCCTATCCCTGGCTTTTACCAAGTTCAGATGATATCCTATGGGTAGAGTAAAGCTGAAGCACTGCCGCTGCAAGCAACAACACCACCCAGTTGTTGTGGACATACTTTATATAGGAGTTGTATCCTTCAATGCCTGACTTCAAGAACAATGGATAGATGATATGGTAAGAGTTCTCTACCATAAACAATGCAGAAAGCACAAAAAGGGCTGCTCCCGTAAGCATTATACGGCGCAAGCGGCGTATAGTAATGTCGGTGCCTGTATATTGCTGCATATACTGCATAGCGGCAAACATTATAGTTCCCGGTGCAAAAGACAATGGGGCAATGGTCTGTTCTCCAAACACATACAATCCTGCCCCGACCACCATAAAGCATGCTCCGACGAGCATGATAATACTCTGTAATTTATTTAGCTGTTTCATTTTCTTCTTCAGGTTTCTCGTCATCACTAAGAACAAATATGTCCTCGTCATTCGCCTTCATCATATAGTTTTCCCTTGCTATTTTAGTGATGGCATGAGGATTACGACGCAGCTCATTAAGCTTCTGCTCGTCTTGCTCATACTGATTATTGTATTTGTCAATCTGTTCCTGCAGCTCACTTATCTGCAAACTATACTGCGCACGGGTCAGGAAGCTGTTATCGTCAATAACACCCACCAACAAGCCACCTATTATAATAACTATCCAATAGCGGTTGTGCGAAATAAAATTCAGAACAGGATTTATCCGACTCATATTTATTTATCTTATTTTTTTCTGTTTTATATGCAAAGGTAGCTTAATTGAGCGAATTTTACATTATCTTTGCAAGAAATTAAGCGAAATTTTATCATATTATGGAAGAATACATAGTTTCGGCAAGAAAATACCGCCCTATGTCATTCGACTCGGTAGTAGGACAGAGTGCTCTGACCACTACGCTGAAGAATGCCGTAAAAAGCGGGAAACTCGCTCATGCATACCTGTTCTGCGGACCTCGCGGAGTGGGAAAAACCACATGTGCCAGAATATTTGCCAAGGCAATAAACTGCCAACACCCTACAGCAGAGGGCGAGGCGTGCAATGAATGTGAGAGTTGCAAGGCTTTCAACGAACAGAGGTCGTACAACATCTTTGAACTTGACGCCGCAAGCAACAACTCCGTCGACAACATCAAGACCCTGATGGAGCAGACACGTATTCCGCCGCAGATTGGACGCTACAAGGTGTTTATCATCGACGAGGTCCACATGCTGAGCACACAGGCTTTCAACGCTTTTCTGAAAACGCTGGAAGAGCCACCGGCACATGTAATCTTCATCCTTGCCACAACAGAAAAGCACAAGATTCTGCCTACCATCCTGTCGCGTTGCCAAATCTACGACTTCGAGCGCATGACGGTACCTTCCATCATTAACCACCTGAAGATGGTGGCACAGAAAGAAGGAATAACCTATGAGGACGAGGCACTGAACGTAATTGCAGAGAAGGCTGACGGCGGTATGCGCGACGCACTCTCCGTGTTCGACCAGGCAGCAAGCTTCTGTCAGGGCAACATCACATATGCCAAGGTTATAGAGGACCTCAACGTTCTTGACTCCGACAATTATTTCAACATAGTGAACCTGTGTCTTGAGAACAAGGCAGCTGAGGTGATGGTTCTGCTCAACAACATCATTGCAAAGGGCTTTGACGGAGGGAACCTTATAGGCGGTCTCGCCAACCATGTGCGAAATGTACTGATGGCGAAGGACAGCCAGACGATTCCATTACTTGAGGTAAGCGAACAGCAAGCTGCAAAATATAAGGAACAGGCTGCAAAATGCCCTACCAAATTCCTATATAAGGCTCTGAAGATAATGAACGAATGTGACATTAACTACAGGCAGAGCAGCAATAAACGCCTTCTTGTGGAAATAACCCTCATTAGGGTGGCACAGATTACACAACCCGACGACGAAGGTGCCTCTGTGGGGCGCAGCCCCAAGAGATTGAAAAGCCTGTTCAAGAAACTCATAGCAGCTTCGCAGCAAAAGACAGTCCAGCAGGTGGCTGCCGCTGCGGCCCCATTGCAGCAAGGTGAACTTCGTGCTGCAAATGGCGGAGCTATATCCTCACCACAACAAGAGAGCATCAACCCCTCTTCCTCTCAGACGGCTCCACTGTCTGCTCCGTCTGCCACGCCAACCCCTTCCGCCGCTGCACCTAAAGGTCCGGCTCTGAAGCTTGGCAGTATTGGCAAATCATTTGCCAACCTAAGGCGCGGTCCAGAGAAGCCTGTCTATGAAAAAGAGGCAGAAAAGAAACAGACAGGACAGCATGAGACTTTTGATGAAGACATGCTCATACTGCAATGGATGTCAATGTGCAACCGCATGCCAAACACGATGACCGGCACTGCGACAAGACTGAAGAACATAACCCCGGAAATAACAAATTTCCCGGAGATTGAGATTATTGCTGACAACAAGATGCTTCTCGAAGATATACAGAAAATAAAGGGAAGAATACGCAACACTCTCATACAGACTCTCCACAACGACGACATTGAACTCACTCTCCGCCTTGCGCGTCCTGAAGAGGTGAAGAAGATTCTGTCTCCAAAAGAACTGTATGAAGAGCTTTGCAACAACAACCCTGCCATAAAAAAGCTTGGAGATCTGTTATCTCTCCAGTTTACATAACAACAATAAAAAGGAAAGCGGCACAACAACATATATAAATGTTGCCATGCCGCTTTTCTTTATTGTAACCTTACAGACAAATAACTTAATCTTTCTCTACCAGTTCCGTCTGGTCCTTTTTCAGATAGTCCTTGCTCGCATCCACAGCAATGAGCACACGGTCGCTGCCACGGAGATAAGCACCATCATAGGTGAAGTCAGTCACCTTGTTGTCCATCTCACCGACAAATGTCAGCTTTCCGTCAGTAGGATTCATCCACCATACGTTTTTCTTGCTTCCGCTAATCTTTGTCAAGTCGATCTTCATCGGTTTGCCACTATAGTTGTATACGAGCATGAAGTCTGTGCCACGCATTGCTATAACACGGTCGTAGCGTTCACCATTCTCTCCGGCAATGATGCTTTGGTCGCCCTCTCCCTCTGTATACGGGAAAGCAAGCATCAGCCACTTCAAATACTTCATCTGATTATAGCCAGGGTCTTTCATTGCATCCCACCATGGCTTCTCTGCACCGAAAGAAGAGAGTACTCCAGGACGCATAAACTGCATTACGGAATTATGCCCATATGTATGTCCGAAAGCTCCTCCGAACACAGCCCAGTAGGCATAGCGACGCACGTCATAGTCCATCCAGCGCGGAGCGGAGAAGTCGTGCAGTCCTTGTGGAATGTCCTCATAAGAAGGTTCTCCGTCAATGACCGGTCTGAGAGGTTTCTTCTCAAAGCTCATGTCAACATAGCGCCAGTTATCCTCCTCTGTATTGTCTTTTATGGTATAGTCACCGTCACCGTTGCGCTGTCCGTAGCGTCGGTGTCCGCTCTGGAACATATTGAAGTCCATCCACTCGCGGTCGTTGAACCATCGTGCAGAAGTTGTTCTGCCACGCGGATGGAAAGTCATGATATGGTTCTTGTCGTATTTCTTTATGGAGCGTGCAAGTGCGTCCCATACCTCTGGCGATTTGTCTCCGAGGATGTCTCCACCAATCATCCATATAATGTTCGGCTTGTTTTTGTATCTTTCTCCGAGAAACTTTCCGTATGCCTCTGCTTTCTTTACGTCCATCTGTCCTATCATAGAGCCCCAGATGCAGTCCATAGCAATATATATGCCGTTTGCTGCCGCACAGTCCACGATATAGTCCATGTGCTCCCAGTATCCGTATACTCCGGGCTTTGACACTTTGCTGAAGTCAAATTCCTTGTTGTTTGCCTGCTGACCATACACGTTGAAAGTAGGTATGGCGTTCAGCACCTGTATCTGCTCCACGTTGTATCCGCAAAGTCTTTCCTTGGTGAGGAAGTAGTCCACCTCGTCGCGGTTCAGTCTTTCCGGCAGCAGCCAAGCCGTATTTCCGAGCCAGAAGAATGCTTTTCCGTTCTCATGCACGAGATAACGTTGGTTTGACGACACTTTCAGTTTACCGTTGTCCCACGGCTTGTAGATTGCCTTTTTTGCAGCATTCACAGCTGTTGTGGCAAGCAGCATAAGGGCTGCGATAAATAATGTTTTTCTCATTTCCTTTTATTTTATATTTCTGTTTTCTGTTATAATTATCTTACAATTATTTTTTCATTCTCAGCTCCACCGTTTGTCCTTTCTTGGTAGCGATGTCATACAAGTAGGTTTTCTTCAAGGCAGGCATCTGTTCTATTTTTTCGGGGAAGTTTATCTTCTGCCTTACATCCCTCGGTGTCTTGAAGAGAGGATTCTTGTTTTCGCCCTTTGCCTCTTTCAGTCCTTTACCTGCGAGTGGCACAGAGGAGCGTATACGTAGGTTGCCGCCGTTTTCCGACTTCACCGTTGCCTTCACGATGTTGTTGTTTTTCCATTCCATGCTTACTTCAAAGCCTCCTCTTGCCTTCAGTCCGCTCACTGAGCCTTCCGTCCATGCGTCGGGCAATGCCGGCAGCAGATAGACAAAGCCGTCATGGCTCTGCAGAAGCATTTCTCCTATGCCTGCCGTACAGCCGAAGTTGCCATCAATTTGGAATGGCGGGTGCGCGTCAAATAGGTTTGGGTATGTACCGCCTTTCTTTTTCTCGTTGCGCACGAGTGTCAGTTGGTCGCTAATAAGCTTAAGGGCGTGGTTTCCGTCGAGCAGTCTTGACCACAGACATACTTTCCATCCCATGCTCCATCCTGTAGAGGGGTCGCCTCTATGTATGAGTGAGGTACGTGCTGCCGCCGTCAGCTGTGGTGTACGGAACGGCGATATCTGGTTGCTTGGATAGAGGGCATATAGGTGTGACACGTGGCGATGCTTGTCATCAGGATTGTCCCAATCGTCTTTCCATTCCTGTAGCTGTCCCCATCGTCCGGTCTGCAATGGCAGCATGCCGTCGAGTTTGTTCTGCAGACTGTCGGTAAATGCCTTGTCTTCCTTCTTTCCAAGGATTGCCGATGCATCAATTACGTGGTTGAAGAGGTCATGTATCAGCTCATTGTCCATCGTCACTCCAGCCGCCGTTGTAGCATGATGCGGATGCTCGTTCTCTGGAGAGAGGCTCGGACATATCATCCAGTTGGTGTTGTTCGGGTTCCTCACCATTATCTGGTTGAGGAACCGTGCTGCCTCTTTCATTGTCGGATAAGCATCAGCGAGGAAGGTCTTGTCGCCCGTATACAGATAATGTTCCCACAGATGCTGGCTGAGCCATGCTCCTCCTGTAGGCCAGAGTCCTGACGGTGCCTTGTCTATTGCTCCTGTCACTCTCCACAGGTCTGTATTATGATGCAGCACCCATCCGTCGGCTCCATACATCACCCTTGCCGACTCTCTGCCCGTCTGGCTCACGTCTTTTATGAGTTTGAAGAGCGGTGCATTGAGTTCGCTGAGGTTTGTCAGTTCTGCAGGCCAGTAGTTCATCTCCAGATTTATGTTACATGTATATTTGCTGTCCCACGATGGCAACATCTTGTCGTTCCATATTCCCTGCAGCGTTGGCGGCTGTGTTCCTGGCTGTGAGGTGCAGATAAGCAAGTATCTACCAAACTGGAAGTAAGTCTCCACGAGGTGCTCGTCGTTATGCTCTTTGAAGTGTTCTACTCTCCAGTCGGTTGTCTTGCCGGCATACATGTCTTTGCCGAGGTTCAGCTTTACTCTGTCAAACTGTTTTCTGTAGATGTTGTAATGCTTTTCCTTGATAACTTCGAAACTGTTTTTCAGTGCTTCTGCCAGAGTTTTCTCCGATGTCAGGGTGTCGTTGCCACTTATATCGTTGTAGTTCTTGAAATTAGTGGCTATGGTGAGGTATATCGTAGCCTCATCTGCATTTTTTATCTGCAGCACTCCGTCGCTGCTTACCACCTGTCCTCCCTTTGTCTGTGCCGTGGCACGCCCTGTAAACTGCACTTTTCCTTTCAGTCCTTCATGCCATCCGCTGATGCCGCTAAGCACTATTTCCTTTCCTTCCGATTTTATAGTGACGTCCTGTTGTGGCGACGTCATGTTTGCATTGCAGGTTATCATTCCTGGCTTGCTCGCCGTGAGGTGCACCATTATCACGTTTTCACTCAGCGATGAGATGTACTCACGCTTGTATTTCACTCCGTCCGCCTTGTATGTCGTTATTACTCTTGCCGAATCGAGGCTCAACTCACGGTAATACTCCGTGTATTTTCCTGCTCCGGGAAAGCTTGCATACAGGTCTCCGAACGGCTGATACGGCATGCCGAGGTTTGTCTTTGCCATAACATGGGCTGTTGCCATATCCTGGGCTTCTTTGTATTTTCCTTTCCACACGAGCTCCCTTACCTTCGGCAGATATTCCTTTGCCTCGGGGTTTGGATTGTTGTTCGGCCGTCCTGCCCATATTGTTTCTTCGTTCAGCTGCAGGCGTTCTGTTGCGGGTGTGCCATACACCATAGCTCCGAGCCTGCTGTTTCCTATCGGCAATGCTTCGGTCCATGTTGCTGCAGGCTTGTCGTACCAAAGCAAATGCTTGTTGCCGTCGCCCAGGCAGGAAGCATGGGCAATTGTCGTTGTCGAGGCAACCGCCATTGCCACGACAGATAATAAAATAGTATTCTTCATCGATAAAGCGTTTTCTGTTTATATATATTATATGACGCAGAAGTTCTGTTTCTGTACTTATTTTAAGTTAACGAGTCGACAAGGAAACATAGAGATTTGTTTTTCGTGATATTGTTGTTTATTTCTTATAAACAAGTAATGCAAATATACTTGTATAGATGCAAAAAAAAACAGAACTGCGGATGACACGACGTTTCTTTGTCAAGCCATCCGCAGCTGCTTCAATAAAAAATTATCATTCGTATCAGATTAGTGTCATTCCGTATTGCCTGCACTCCTTGCGCATCTCATCGGGCCATATACTTGACTGTATTTCCCCAAGATGTGCCTTGTGCAGCAGTATCAAGCATAGGCGGCTCTGTCCTATTCCTCCGCCGATGCTTTCGGGCAGTTCTCCTGCCAATAGCCGTTTGTGGAAATAGAGTTTCTCCCTCTCCGTCTTTCCCGTTATCTGTAGCTGGTACAGAAGTGCTTTCGGATTTACGCGTATACCCATAGACGAGAGCTCTACGCTTCTTCCAAGCACCGGATACCATATCAGTATGTCACCGTTCAGCCCCCTGTATCCTGGCGCCGTGCCTGTAGTCCAGTCGTCATAGTCGGGCGAGCGTCCGTCATGCGGTTTTCCGTCGGCAAGTTCTCCGCCTATTCCTATCAAGAATACGGCTCCATACTTCTTGCAGATAAGGTCTTCGCGCTCTTTCGCCGTTTTGTCGGGATACATTGCAAGCAGGTCTTCGCTGTGCACGAAATGTATTTCTTCGGGCAGGAACGGCTTTATCTCGGAATAGCTCTCGCACACGAGATATTCTGTACGCAAAATTGCTGAATATATTCTGCGTACGATGTTTTTCAGGAATTCCAGATTTCTCTGTCCTTCCTTCATCACCATCTCCCAGTCCCACTGGTCCACGTAGAGCGAATGCAGGTTGTCCAGCTCCTCATCTGCCCGTATGGCGTTCATGTCTGCATACACGCCGTGTCCCGGCTCCACTTTATATTCTGCAAGTGTCAACCTTTTCCATTTCGCCAGCGAGTGTACCACCTCCGCCGTTGCGTCGCCAAGATCCTTTATCGGAAAGCTCACGGGACGCTCCACTCCGTTGAGATCGTCGTTTATGCCCAGTCCCTTCATTACGAACAGCGGTGCAGTCACTCTTCGAAGCCTCAGCTCCGTTGAAAGGTTCATCTGGAAGAACTCCTTTATCGTCTTTATCCCTTGCTCTGTCTGCTTCATGTCGAGCAGCGGTTTATAATCTATTGGTTTTATCAGATTGCTCATATTCTTCTTGACCTGTTTTGTAAATTGACCGCAAAGGTAATAATATTATATCAAAACGAAAGCTTTTTCAAGATTTTTATTTCCAAAATCCATATTTAGTATCTTTTAAATACAATTTCTGACATTATATCCACATAAAATAGAGAACCAACGTGCTGCGTCTTGCACCTGAGATGCCTCTCCATATTTCTAAATAGAGTCAGAAGACAATATCCTGCGAAAAAGCCCCACGCCTTTGTCCACGTTCCCATGAAGCAGACCTTCATGGTTACAAAAGAAAAAAACACGCGTCTATACATATATAAATTAAGGATTATGAACAAAACTATTATAACCGTAATGGCGGCTCTTGCCATGCTCAACGCATACGCCGCCAAGAAGCCCGGCAAAGGGACTGACGCCATCAGAGTCGTTGACCTCAGGACGGAGCGTATGACCGCTCCACTGAGCATCAACACCCCCACTCCACGCCTCGGCTGGCGCATAGAGAGCGGAAAGAAGAACGTTATGCAGACGAGTTGTCGTATCATCGTTGCCTCCACATACGAGAAGGCAATGGCGGGCGAAGGCGACTTGTGGGACACAACCATCAGCGGCGACCAGTCACAATGGGTAAACTATGCCGGCAAGCAGCTGCGCAGCAACACTCCGTGCTACTGGCGCGTGAAGGTTGCCACCACGCAGGGGGAGTCGGCATGGAGCGACGTACAGATGTGGAACATCGGTCTACTCACGGAGTCTGACTGGAATGGATAGGCTTCGACCCTGCCAAACCATGGGACAAGGAGGAAATTCACAGCCAGCTCTCCTCGCGATACATCAGAAAGGAATTCAAACTCGACAAGAAGGTCAGACGTGCCACTCTCTACATCAGCGGACTGGGCATGTACGAAGCCTTCATCAACGGCAGAAAGGTTGGCGACCAAGTACTGGCACCTGCCCCCACCGATTATCGCAAGACTGTGCTCTACAACGCATTCGACGTGACATCCATGCTCACCACAGAAAATGCCATCGGTGTGGCGCTCGGCAACGGACGCTACTACACCATGCAGCAAAAGAAAAAACCATACAAGATTACGAACTTCGGCTACCCTAAGCTGAGGGCAAACCTCATTGTAGAATTTGAAGACGGCACAAAAAAGACCATCTCCACCGACTCAAAATGGAAGCTCAATGCCGACGGAGCAATACGCTCCAACAACGAATACGACGGGGAAATATACGACGCACGCAAGGAATTCGGAGCATGGACTTCTGCCGGATTCGACGACAGCCGCTGGGAGAATGCCGAACGCGTGGCTATACCAGAAGGAACCCTGCGCGGAGCTATGGCGCCAAACATGAAGGTACTACAGCAGATGGCGGCAAAATCCATCACAATGCATGGTGACACAGCCATCATAGACCTCGGACAGAACATTGCAGGATGGCTAAAACTGAAGATTAACGGCGCTGCAGAGGGCGACTCCATCAAAATCTGCTTTGCCGAAACACTTACCAAAGACGGCAGACTTTACCGCGAAAACCTGCGCCACGCTCTTTCCACCGACTGCTACATTGCCAACGGCAAGGAGAACGGCCGCTGGTGGACACCGACATTCGTATACCACGGTTTCCGTTACGCACAGATAACAGGACTGAAGAACCCGAAGAAGGAGGACTTCATCGGCGAGGTGGTGAGCGACGAAATGGAAAAAACCGGCTTCTTCGCCTCTTCCGACTCTATTCTCAACAAAGTCTATCACAATGCGGAATGGGGCATTCTCACCAACTACAAAGGTATGCCCGTAGACTGTCCGCAGCGCGACGAGAGACAGCCATGGCTTGGCGACCGCACAAGAGGATGCCTCGGAGAATCGTTCATCTTCGACAACAACCTGCTCTACAACAAATGGGACCGCGACATCTGTGAAGCACAGCGCGAAGACGGCTGCATCCCTGACGTGGCACCTGCCTACTGGAACTACTATTCCGACAATATAACATGGCCCGCTGCCCTGCCTTTCTCCATGGAAATGCAGTATGATCAGTTTGCCGACACATCGGCAATAAGCAAATTCTATCCTGCCGCCAGAAAATGGATAAGCCACATGGAGTACCAGTATGAAAAGGACGGACTCATGCCACGCGACAAATATGGCGACTGGTGTGTACCGCCAGAGGACATAAAAATGATCCACAGCAAAGACCCAAAGCGCGTAACCGATGGCACGCTCATTGCCACAGCCTACTACTATCTCCTGAACAAGAAGATGCAGCGCTTTGCCAACATCCTCGGCAAAAAAAACGAGGCTGAAGCCTTTGCCCAAAAGGCGGAAACTGTGAAAAAAGCCTTCAACAGGAAATTCCTCACCATAAAGCCGCGCACACACAAGGCCTACGGTGGACTGCTCTATCCAGACTCCACCTTCTACGGCAACAACACAGCCACAGCCAACCTGCTGCCGCTGGCATTCGGAATGACAGACGACCCTTACGTGAAGACGGAAGTGGAAAAAAACATTCTGAAGAACATCATCACCGACAACAAAGGCAGAATATCCTGCGGAGTGATTGGCGTGCAATGGCTCATGCACGCTCTTTCCGACATGGGAAGAACCGACGTGGCATGGCTACTCGCCACCAACAAAGCATACCCCAGCTGGGGCTACATGGCTGAAAACGGAGCTACCACAACATGGGAACTGTGGAACGGAAACACGGCAAGCCCAAAGATGAACAGCGGGAACCACGTGATGCTGCTCGGCGACCTCGTATCATGGATCTACCAGAACCTCGGAGGAATAAACAGCGACCCCGCAAAGCCAGGCTACAAACACATCATACTGAAGCCCGAATTTGGAGTTGACGAAATTGATAACATCAACGCCTCATTCAAGAGCATCTACGGCAACATCACGAGCCACTGGAGAAAACAGAACGGCACGTTGCACTGGGACGTAGAGATTCCTGCCAACACCACAGCCACACTCTTCATGCCAGACGGAACGACAAGAGAGACCGGCTCCGGAAAATACTCCTTCACCCAGAAACTGCCCACAAGAGACCCCCATATCCTTGCTGATGAATTTCTATACACCAAGGCCTCATTCCCCGAATGCCACTCGGCAACAATAGCCGAAACGAAAAACGGAGACCTCGTGGCAACATACTTCGGAGGCACCAAAGAGCGCAACCCTGACGTTTGCATTTGGGTGAGTCGAAAGCCGAAAGGCTCCAGCAGCTGGACGCTACCGCAGATGGTGGCAGACGGGGTAATGAACGACTCCGTGCGAAAAGCCTGCTGGAACCCAGTTGTCTACCAGATTCCTGACGGCGACCTCGTCATATACTTCAAAATCGGCAACAAAGTGAGTGACTGGACCGGATGGATGGTGCGTTCAAAAGACGGTGGCAAGACATGGTCAAAGCGCATGCCTCTGCAACAGGACTTCCTCGGACCGGTAAAAAACAAACCCGTGCTCAGCAAAGGAAGACTCATCGCACCTACAAGCATCGAGAGCGACGGATGGAGACTATACTTCGAATACTCCGACGATATGGGCAAGACATGGAAACGAACACCCTATGTGGCTACCGACAGCATCATGCAGGACGGAAAGATGCGCATCAAGGACCTCGCCATACAGCCAACCATCATCTTCCTCAGCGACGGACGACTGGCTGCCCTGGCACGCACACGCAGCGAACACGTGGCAATAACATACAGCAGCGACAACGGAGAAACATGGACAAAGCTGAAACTCTTGAGCCTACCAAATAACAACAGCGGGCTGGATGCTGTAACGCTCAACAACGGCATGCACGTGATGATATGCAACGAGAAACCCATACCGCACGGCATTAAGAACGGTAAAGGACTGCGCACACCGCTCTCGCTGATGAAGAGCGACGACGGCGAAAACTGGCACCATTGGATAACTCTCGAAGACTCCCCCATCAGCCAGTACTCCTATCCGTCGATAATACAAACAGCAGACGGTCACATCCACTGCATCTACACATGGCGCAGACAGAGAATAAAACACATAGAGTTGCTACCATAAAGCAATAGGGAGTCTGAGGAGAACCGACTCTCTAAACTCAGTTCTCCCCAGACTCTCTGTTCTCCCAACTAAAAAAAAATAAAACAATGAAACACCTCATATCCTTTCTCCTCATGCTGCTGTCGCTCAATGCAGCCAGCATGTCCGCCACCCCGCTTGGCGGAAACACATCTGTGGCGGGCTTCTTCTCGCTCGACGGCAGCGGAAGAACAGTATACAACTTCAACCAAGGCTGGCGCTACCACCGTGGCGACGCAAACGGAGCCGAAGCCATGGGCTTCGACGACAGCAAATGGCAAGTAGTCTGCGCACCACACACCCTGCGCCTCGAACCATCGGAGGCAAGCGGAGGCAGAAACTACCAGGGCATAGCCTGGTACAGGAAACACTTCACCATGCCTGCCGACATGCTGGGCAAAGACATTACCCTATACTTCGAAGCCATCATGGGCAAACAGGAAATCTACGTGAACGGCAGGAAAGCCGTTGACCACCTCGGAGGATATCTGCCCATAATAGTTAACCTGAGCCGACTCGGAGTAAAGGCCGGAGAGAAATGCCTAATCGCAGTAAAGGCAGACAACAGCGACGACAAGAGCTATCCGCCAGGAAAGAAGCAGTCGGCACTCGACTTCTGCTACCACGGCGGTATGTACCGTGACGTATGGCTCATCGGAAAATCACCAGTAGCTATTACCGACGCCAACGAAGAGAACAAGGTGGCAGGAGGAGGAGTGTTTCTCCACTACGACAACATCTCAGAAAAGAAAGCAGACATACATATTAATGTGGAAGTGGGCAACAAGACGACACGCAACGCCACACCAACCGTCATAGCTACAATAAAAGACAAGACGGGCAAGCCGGTGGCAACCATCAAACAGAAGAATGCCGTTGCGGCAGGTGCCACATCCACGTTCTACCTACACTCCACTCTGAAAGCCCCACACCTGTGGAGCCCCGAAGAACCGTATCTCTACAACGTGGAAATAAGAGTGGTTGAAGGCGGAAAGACCATCGATGGCGGAATAGTACGCATGGGCATACGTCGCGCCGAATTCTGCGGAAAAGAGGGATTCTGGCTAAACGGCAGACTATACCACCAGCTCATCGGCGGAAACCGCCATCAGGACTTTGCCTACGTAGGCAATGCCCTGCCAAACAGCCAGCAATGGCGCGATGCCAAGAGGCTCAAGGATGCAGGAATGACCATCATCAGGGCTGCACACTATCCGCAAGACCCGGCTTTCATGGACGCATGCGACGAACTGGGACTCTTCATCATTGTGCCCACACCGGGATGGCAATACTGGAACAAAGACCCTGAGTTTGGACAGCTCGTACACGAGAACACACGGCAGATTATCCGACGCGACCGCAACCACACCAGCGTGCTGATGTGGGAACCTATCCTCAACGAGACACGCTATCCGAAAGATTTCGCACTAAAGGCACTCGACATTACAAAAGAGGAATTCCCCTACCCCGGCAGACCCGTAGCTGTGGCAGACATGAACTCCGAAGGAGTGAAAGACAACTACGACGTAGTTTACGGATGGACCGACGACATCGGCAAGGAAGGCACACCTGACGACAAATGCGTCTTCACACGAGAATTCGGAGAAATGGTAGACGACTGGTACGCACACAACTGCCTCAACAGGGCGGCACGCTCATGGGGCGAAAAGCCAATGCTCACAGCAGCTCTCTCGCTCTGCGACACCTACGGCGAAATGTTCCACAACCAGCATCAGTTCATAGGAGGTTGCCAGTGGCACCCCTTCGACCATCAGCGCGGCTATCACCCCGACCCATACTACGGAGGAATCTATGACGCTTTCCGACAGAAGAAATACGCCTTCGAGATGTTCCGCTCACAAGACCGCACACAGGAGCCTATGGTGTTCGTGGCAAACGAAATGACACAGTTCTCCGACAACGACGTGGTGGTGTTCTCCAACTGCGACAGCGTACGCCTAACACTGTTTGAGGGCGACAAGGTTCTCACTCTGCCCGTAGTACACAATGCAGCTGACAAGCCATGCACGCCCGTAGTGTTCAAGGGATTCTGGGACTTCTGGAAAGCACGCGATTACAGCTACAAACAGCGCAACTGGCAGCGCGTAAGTCTGCTCGCAGAAGGCATAAAAGACGGCAAGGTGGTATGCTCGGAAAAGAAAATGCCATCACGTCGCAGCACCAAGATACGTCTCTATGCCGATGAAATGGGGAAGCAACTTACTGCCGACGGCAGCGACTTCATAGTGGTAGTGGCAGAGATTACCGACGACAACGGCAACGTGAAGCGCTTGGCAAAAGACAATATCCGCTTCACAGTAGAGGGTGAAGGCAGAATCATCGGCGACGAGTCAATACTTGCCAATCCGCGCACCGTAGAATGGGGAAGCGCCCCGGTACTCATACAAGCCACCGACAAGCCCGGCAAGATAACCATACACGCACAGAGCGCATTCAGCGGAGTATACGCCCCTACGGAAGCTTCACTCACAATAGAGAGCGTTCCGGCAGAACTGCCCAAATGCTACACAGACCGCCCGTCGGAGAGCGTACAGCGCACCACCGACACCAGCATATCTTCCATCTCCACACAGATGACTGAAGAGGAGCGACAACGCACACTCGAAGAAGTGAATCGCCAGCAGATGGACTTTGGAATTCAGTAGAACTTCAGGGGGAGGGGACGGTTTGTCCCTCCCCTTTTTATATTCTACCGCAATCAACGAACCATTGTCATACACCTTGCCTTTTTCGCTCTTCTTGGACCGGGAAAAACTGAAAGACACAAGCTTCACATACATTATATCCGCCCGACAAGAAAAACTACCGATGCTATTTTTAACATTTTAAGATTTGCATATATTAAAGAAAATTGTAAATTTGCATATACATAACCCAATTACCAAAATCATGACTCGCGAAGAAACCGTATTAAACTATCTCAGAGAACACGACATCCCGTTTTCCAACTATAACCACCCCGAAGGAAAAACCATAGAGGAAGCAAAACTATGGTGGAAAGACGACGGCAGCGTGCACTGCAAAAACCTATTTTTCCGCAACCACAAAGGCAACCGCCACTATCTGGTATGCTTCAACTGCGACCACGACCTTGCAATACACGACCTCGAACACATGCTTAAAGAGTCGCTCGTAAGTCAGGGACTGCCCTCATGCGGCAAACTCTCGTTCGCATCGCCCGAGAGAATGATGAAATACCTGGGACTGGAACCGGGCAGCGTGTCACCATTCGGACTCATCAACGACCAGGAGAACCACGTACATCTATTTCTCGACGAAAATCTCAAAGAGGCACAAACACTCTCGTTCCATCCGAACGACTGTCGCGGCACAGTAGTCATAACGCGCACCGACTTCGAGAGATACCTCGCCATCGTAGGCAACACATACGAATACATAAAGCTATACTAAGAGAAGGAAGGACAAACTTTAAAATCTGATTATAGAACCGTTATTTCTGGCAAATACACAATTACTTCCTGAAAGATTTCACAGTTTAAAAAAATTAGTTTAATTTTGCAATATATTTAAATATGTCAAACTAATATTATTAAACAAATTCAAGCCATTAGTGGCAACAAATGCATCAAATGAATCCTGTAATACAGGATAACGTTTGCACACAAATAAACAAGCACTCTGCGGAGAAATAAAACTAACAAAATCAAATAACTTAAAGTTAAACTTATGACAACAAAACAATTATCACAACATTGCAGAAGCCTCAGCCTGCTATGCATCGCAGGAGGAACGCTGGCATTGGCGTCGTGCGTGCAGGACGACCTGACGGGCGAAAAGTTCGGCAGCAATGTGAGAAATGCACAGCTCGAAGCTCCATCTGTTGACGAAATCACCGTCACACCAAGCAGCGACGGTTCAGTACAGGTCTTCAAATGGCCTGTAGTGGAAGGTGCAGGCGGCTACCATGCCATCCTTACAAACCTCGACAACAACGAGATCATCAAGGACACACTCATCGACAACATCTCTTTTGCCGCTTCACGATCAGAAGACACAAACTATCAACTGAGCCTTGCCGTACTCGGCAACGAGAAACTCAACAACAAGGGAACAGAAGCTGTGAACAAGCTCTACAACACCTTCACGCCTACATTCCAGACCATACCGGCGGGTGCTGATCTCTATCAGTACTTCACAGAGAACCCTATTCCAGAGAACGCCACATCAGAGATGCTCTGCTACGACCTGGAGGTGGGCGGCAGCTACACTCTGTCGAGAAACGTGGACTTCGGCAACAAACGTGTAACACTACGCACTACAAGTACAACGAATCACGCAAAACTGGTATACACAGGAAAGGTAAGCCTGAAGACAGGCACGCTGTTCACCCTAAAGAACCTTGACATTGACGCTTCGCAGTCGCTAAACCCGGTAATCTCGCTCAGCGATACTCCCGATGAAAGCATAAAGGGCGCAAAAGGCTCCGGCGACTACTACAACATACTTGGTGCCATAACCATCAACGGATGCAACATCAAGGGCGTGAAGAACAACCTCGTATATGACAGCAACGTGAAATACTGCCTGGAGAGCCTCGTAATAAACAACTCCACCGTGCAGCTCACATCGAGCACGGAGACGAACATAAGCGGCAACGCCGTGGTTTATTTCAAGGCAGGATTCGCAAACACCCTGCAGGTAAGCAACTCAACACTATGGAACGTGGGAGACTCCGATGCTAAATACTTTGTACAGTATAACAACTCTGCACGTGCAACACGAGCAGGATACGCAACAAGCAACGTTAACCTCCTGAATAGTACATTCTACAACATTGCAAAGTCAGGACAGATGGCAAACTACGGAGGATTCGCTGGACAGAAATGCTCTTGCTTCGACATTGAAAGATGCATCTTCGTGGACTGCGGAAACAAGCAGGTAATCCGACGAATCCTTGCCGGACGAGCTGCATCGGCTTACGGAAGTGTGGTAACCATGTACAACACATATATGTTCAACGGCGAGTTTGAAAGCACCAGCGGCGTCGTTGACCCTTACGACATGAGCGGTACAGCCATCGAGGAAGACCCTGCATTCAAAGATGCAGCAAACGGAGACTTCACCGTGAGCGGGGCTGCACAGGTTACAAACAAAACCGGCGACCCACGCTGGCTGCCGACAACGGAATAAAACGCCATACGGCTAAAAATAACAACAGAAATAAAAAGCACTGAATATGGAAAGAAAAACTCTAATTAGTTTATGCTTTGGCTGCATGGCACTGGTGTCTACACCAATCTATGCACAACAGGAACAGACAATAAAGGGTACCGTAGTAGACCAGAACGGAGACCCCATCATCGGAGCATCAGTACGCGTGGTAGGCAAAAAGGGCGACAACGTAGGTGTTATAACGGATATCGACGGAAACTACTCTCTCACAGCACCCAAGGGCAGCAAGGTGACGATTTCATACATAGGCTACCTTCCGCAGACGGTGACACCGGGCGGAAAGACACAACTGAAGGAAGACTCGCAGAACCTGGAAGAAGTGGTAGTAGTAGGATACGGCACACAGAAGAAGGCACACCTGACGGGTTCTATCTCTACCGTGCCGATGGATGAGATACAGGACATCTCTGGCGCAGGACTCGCCAATGCCCTCTCGGGACTTATGAACGGCGTAAGCGTGAGCGGAGGCGACGGACGAGTTGGCAGCAACGCACAGATCACCATCCGCGATGCCAACGACATTGCCGGCATCACGAGCAACACACGACAGACGGAACCGCTCTTCGTCATCGACGGATATATCTACCCTAATGATATAAAAATAGGTAATACCGACGGACAGAACCTCGGATCGCAAGCTTTCAACAACCTCGATCCATCAGAGGTGGAGAGCATCACGGTGCTGAAGGATGCTTCAGCTGCCGTATACGGAGCACGTGCTGCCAACGGTGTTGTACTCGTAACGACAAAGAAGGGAAAGGTTGGCACACCACGCATCTCATACAGCGGAACATTCGGATTTACCGACGCTGTTTCCACACCAAAGATGCTAAGCGCATACAACTACGGACGTTTCTACAACATTGCAGCAGCAGCCGACCCGACAAACACTTCGCTCAACCACACCACGGCGCTCTTCCAGGCTGACGAGTTGGAGGCAATGAAGAAACTAAACTATGACCTACTCGACAAATACTGGGAGACGGCTTTCACACAGCAGCACAGCGTGAACGTGAGCGGCGCTACTGACAAGGTGAACTACTTTGCCGGAATATCATACTTCGACCAGGACGGTAACCTCGGAAAACTCGACTATGACCGTTGGAACTACCGTGCAGGAGTCGACGTGAAGATAAGCAAGAACCTGAAGGCAAACCTGAGTGTAAGCGGAGACTATTCCAACAAAAAGACGCCTAACGTGAAGCTCGGTAGTTCTGGACAGGAGAACGACTACAGAAGTCTGCTCTACCGTCCGCGCTACATTCCAGAATATGTTGAAGGAAAGCCAATCCTCTCATACGGCGTAAGCAATACAGAGAGCAATGCCGCACAGCGCTACAACTACGACCTGATGCAGAACCAGGGTGACTACTCAGAGAACAAGACTTCTAACGTGAGCATCAACGGTAGTTTGGAATACGACTTCAACTGGAACGAGATTCTGAAAGGACTGAAGCTGAGATTCTCTTACTCAAAGAGCATCTTCAACGACAAGTCGAACCAGTATGGCTCGCAGTTCACACTCTATAAGATGACAAACCGTTTCGGAAGCGGAGCACACCTGTATACGCCGGTAGGAGGAGAGGACCTTGAAACATACTACGGCGAAGGAAACTTCGAGTCGCAGACCTATACCAACGGCTCAATGTCGTACCTCTCACGAGACATGTCGCGCGCAGACAACTATCAGATAAACTTCACCGCACAGTATCAGCGCAAGTTCGGCGAACACGACATCAACGCCCTCTTCTCTATCGAGAAGGCAGAGAGCGAGTCGGAATGGCTCAAGGGACAGGTTTCTGACCCGTATCCTTTCACTAACGGACAGTCGAACGGAGCTTCAGGACAGACTACCTACGCTCCGCAGTGGACACACTACGAGTCGGGTTCCCTCTCATACATCGGACGCGTGAACTATTCTTACGCCAACAGATACCTCGTGGAATTCCTCGTGCGTGCCGACGCCTCTACAAAGTTTGCCAAGAACAACCGCTGGGGCACATTCCCGTCAGCCAGCCTCGGTTGGGTAATATCGGAAGAGAAGTGGTTCAAGAAAGCCGCACCATGGGTCGACTTCCTGAAGCTTCGCGCATCATTCGGTCTGACAGGACGCGACAACACCCTTGCATGGCAGTGGATGCAGCACTACAGCATTTGGAACAAGACGAAAGACAACGCCGTATTCGGAACAGACATCACGCAGAACGGACAGTCGTTGCGCATGGATAACAACAACGCCGACAGAAACGAGAAGGTACACTGGGACAAGTCGTACAAGGCTAACTTCGGTATCGACTTCAACGTGCTGAACAGCCGCCTCGCCGTTACTCTCGAAGCTTACCGTGCATGGAACCGTGACATGTTCATGAACCTCTCTGGCGAGGTACCTGGCACAGTAGGTGCGCTCTCAGCATACACCAACGTGGGTGAGGTTGACAGTTGGGGATATGAGGCAAGCGTTACATGGAGAGACAAGATCGGAAAGGACTTCAAATACCGTGTGGGCGTAAACTTCGGATACAGCGACAACAAGGTGCTGAAGACCGACTTTGCCACAAACCCGGAACAGATATACCAGTCTGTACAGAAGGGCGGACGAAGCGACGTAGGACTGTGGGGATATGAGTGCATCGGCATGTTCCGCAGTTTCCAGGAAATACAGGAATATGTTGAGAAAAACAACATCACTTCATACATGAACAAGCCGGTGGACAACATCCGCCCTGGTATGCTTATATATAAAGACGTAAGAGGAAAGATGAACGAGGATGGCACATATGCCGGACCGGACGGCGTGGTTGACGAATATGACAAGGTGCGCCTGTCTCACCGCTCAAGCAACCCTTACGGCTTCACAACAAACCTGAGCGCAGAATGGAAGGGACTCTCGCTCACCGCACAGCTCAGAGCATCGTGGGGAGCAAGGTCTATGATTCCGGGACAGGCCATCAAGGCTTACTACGGCACCGACGCTACAAACATGCCGTCGTTCTGGAACCCGGACAACATCTTCGTATATCAGGACATTACGGACGGAAACGGAAACGTAGTGGTTTCAGAAAACAGAAACGGCTCGCTACCTAACCCAAGCTCAGACTACAGCTACGTGAACAGTGCAAACTCAAGCTTCTGGATGGTAAGCGGTACACGCGTAACTCTGAGCCGCCTCACTCTGGCTTACAAACTGCCAGGCAAATGGTTCAAGAAGATCGGTGTACAGAGCGCAAGGGTGAACATCACAGGACAGAACCTGCTGAGCTTCTACAATCCTTATCCAGATAACTTCATCGACCCTATGTGCAGCTACGGCAGCTATCCTAACCTGCGCAAGTGGACTCTCGGTGTAAACCTTTCATTCTAATAATTTATAAAGATAACAATGATGAAAAGTAATATATTTAGACTATTCGGTATCAGTCTCACTGTCGCAGCACTCGCATCATGCAGCGAGTCGTTTCTCGACGACAAAAAGGATTCCGACAACTTTGGTCCTGAGATTTACAACAACCTCGACGGCGCCACACTGCGCGTAAATTCCGTCTACGGAGAATGTTTGCCTAACCCAAGCGCAGCAGCTGGATGGAACAACAACTGTACAGGCATATATTCCGACATACAGTCGAAAGCCACCGAGGAATACTGCGGCATAAGCAGCAGCAGCGAGACAAGCTTCGTAAACCCTCTGTACGAGATGGACGCCATAACGGGTAACAGAGTGCCCGACTATTTCCAGAACGAGCAGAAACACCTCTCTAATGTTTGGGGACGCATCCGCAACATCAACGACGTCATTGAAGGCATCAGCAAATCCTCATTGAGCCAGGAAAACAAGGACAAGCTACTCGGACAGGTGTATTTCTTCCGTGCATGGTGCTACTACCAGCTGGTGAAATGGTATGGAGGCGTGCCTATCATCAAAACCGTACAGAACACGGACGCAGCATCGTTTACTCCACGCTCTTCAGCAAAGGAATGTTTCGACTTCATCATCGAAGACCTTGACAATGCAGCAAAGCTGCTCTCAGACGCCACTACAAACGGAGGTTGGGACTCCAACAACTGGGGACGCATAACATCTGGCACGGCTCTCGCCCTGAAGGGAAGAGTGATGGTACTGTGGGCAAGTCCTATGTTCAACCGTACTAACGATAAGACACGCTGGGAAAATGCTTACCAGGCTATAAAGGCAAGCATCCCTGTACTGAACGCTTGCGGCAACGACCTCTATATGGGCAGCAACAACATCAACGGCTCGGCATTTGCTACACCGTTCGGAGAGGTTAAGAACTGCGAAGACGTATTCGTGGCTCTATTCAACACCAACGATGACGACAGCGACGAAGGAAAGAACAACCGTTGGGAGAACGGCATACGACCATACAACACCAACAACGGCAAGGGCGGAGGCTACGAGGCTTCGGCTATGATTGTGGACATGTTCCCGATGGCTGACGGAAAGCTGCCTTCTACATGCGACACTTATTCAAAACTCGAGAAATCAGGAATAAGCTACGAGAAGGACTATCCGTTCATGAACCGCGACCCACGCTTCTACCGTACCTTCGCTTTCCCTGGAGTACGTTGGACATACAACGGAGACGCAAGCCAAGGCGGTTCTAACAACAACCCAACTGATGGAAAGAACTACTCGCTCTGGAACTACGTATGGTACACAAGTGCCAACGACCAGGGCAACGTAGAGAGTGGCGAGGCTTATGGTGCAGACAACCTGCTGAAGAACAAGAAAGGAATATACGTGCGCAAGAGAACAAGCGACTACGATCTCGGCTCTGCCATGTATAACTACAGTTCCGGCTCAAGAAACGGTGCCTTCTCATTCTGCGCCGCACCTTACATCGAAATTCGCTACGCTGAGGTACTGCTTAACTATGCAGAGGCTGCATGTGGCGCAGGACATATGAACGAGGCTGTAGAACAGCTGCAGAAAATTCGATCACGCGTAGGCTATACAGCTGAGAACAACTATGGTCTGCCTACAAACCTGGCTTCTGATCAGGCAGCCTGCATGAGTGCCGTACTGCTTGAACGTCAGATAGAATTAGCATACGAAGGAAAGAGATTTGACGATATGCGCCGTTGGATGCTCTTCGACGGTGGAGCTAACACAGCAGAAATAAATGGTGCCCCTGCAACATGGAAACTCACAGGATGGGACGGAAACACATGCACATGGCTTGGTTTCAAGCCTTTCAACGGACAACGCCGCGAGCGCATGGAATTCAGAGTGGCAGACAAATATGGAATCGGAGGCACTACATACGACTCGGACCCACTTGTAAAAGCCGGTGTGGTGCGCTGCGCACCTATCGACCTGCGCCAACCTATTGCTGAGCAGCAGGAAGTGCTGAAAAACTGGTACTCCGAGAATCTCGTGAGAAAAGACAGCAAGGGTGACGGTCGAGACCAGAACCACGTAGACCTTACCATACACTTCTTTGCAAAGTACTATTTCCTCGGACTGGCAAGCGGTGCTTCTACACGTAACGACTCACGTCTGCAGCAGACCATCGGATGGGCTGACGCAAACCACGGCGGAGCAAACGGTACATTTGACCCGTTGGCAGAATAAGAGGTAAGTATTTATCTCATCAACTTGTCCACATGTTGATAATTGAGAAGTCCAACATACTTTTAACTCATGTACAAGTTGAAAACTTGAAAATATAAAGTTACATTATTATAAATGGCACGTCTGAAATATGGCGTGCCATTATTATTTGTACATACACAAGAATTATTGTAACTTAGCACCCCAAATAAATACGAAAAGAAAAAAAACAAACGAAAAATGAACAAAACAAGAATCATAGTAATGTCGCTTGCCCTTGGATTATACACAACAACATGGGCAGGGGGAAAGCCGAAGAAGGCATTCATTCCTATGGACTACTCCACTTGCGGTTACCACGCCTCGGAACTCAGCATCCCTGATGTAAGGAACGTTGTGACTGTAACGAAAACGCAAGGCGACTGTAGCTCACGCATACAGAAAGCCATTGACTATGTGGCTTCCATGAAAGCAGACAAGAACGGACATCGAGGCACTATACTCATTGGCGAGGGAACATTCTACCTGGAACAGCCGCTGAGAATTTCAGCGTCAGGAGTAGTGCTACGAGGCATGGGAAAGAACAAGACACGCCTCGTAAAAAAAGGCTTCGACCGTGAAGCGCTTATATACATCGAAGGAAAAAACTCTTTGACAAAAGGCGACACGATAAAAGTTGCAGACCAAAAACTGGCGGCAGGAAGCAACAAACTGACACTGGCTTCTGCTGCAAAGGTAAAAGCCGGCGACAGAATAATGATTCTCCGACCATCTACAAAGGAATGGATTGCCGCCCTGAAATGCGATGACTTCGGTGGAGGACTGGACTACACAGGATGGAAGCCAACCGACATAGACATGCTATGGAACAGAACCATAACGAACGTTGAGGGAAACAACATAACCATCGATGCACCGCTCACCATGACCATAGACCAGCTTTACGGCAACGCCTCACTCATAACATCTTACAATAAAGGCGAAATAACGGAATGCGGTGTGGAGAACATGACTATAGAATCAGCACACAATGACTGGAACCCGAAGGACGAAGACCACTGTTGGGACGGTGTGTGGATGAACTACACAAGCGACTGCTGGGTGCGCCGCGTGGACTTCAAGCATTTTGCAGGAAGCGCCGTGAACCTGCAGAAGCAGACAAGACGCACCACCGTAGAGGACTGCGTGGCAAGCGAACCCGTATCTGAAATTGGCGGATGGAGAAGAAGGGTCTTCCTTACACGCGGTGAACAGAACCTATTTCAGCGTTGCGTATCAAAAGATGGCTACCATGACTTTGCCGCCGACTATTGCGCCGCAGGACCTAACGCTTTCGTACAATGCGACGGTGAAGGCTCACTAAGTTTCAGCGGCAGCATCGGCTCATGGGCACCAGGACTGCTCTTCGACGTGGTGAACATAGAAGGCAACGACCTTTCGTTCCGCAACCTCGAAAACTGGCAGATGGGAACAGGATGGAACACAGCAAACAGCATGTTCTGGCAATGCACCGCCTCAACCCTATTCTGCTACTCGCCCGACAAAGACAACCGCTGCAGCGCCAACGCCTGCTGGGGAACCATGACGGGCAACGGAGAATGGAGCGGAAGTAACGATGCGGTAACACCGAGAAGCTTGTTCTACGACCAGCTACAGAAACGAGTTGGCGAAAAAGCAAACAACGGCTTCGTATACAACAGAAACATCACGGCTTCAAGCAGCCCAACAATTGAGGTCGCACAAAAACTTGCCTTGGAGTCGGTAACAACGCCTCGTGTAACTATAGAAATGTGGATGGACTCCATACCTTACACTGCAAACGTCTCAACAAGCGGACTGAAAGACATTGACAACATCAAGCTTGACAGAAACAATAAAAGCTCCGCAAAAGACTTACACAGCAAAGAAAAAAATTTCGCAATTACTGACGGGCACCTGACTTTCGATGGCAAACTCATTGTCGGCAACCGCTTTGCTATACCGTGGTGGAACGGACGAACGAAAGACAACTTCATACTGAAGAGCGCAAAGCCAGCAATAACACGCTTCGTGCCTGGCAGGGAAGGCACAGGATGGACCGATCGCATAGACTCTGTTGTGACTTTCCTTAAAGACAACGACTATTGCATGCTCGACCAACACTACGGACTATGGTACGACTTGCGCAGAATAGACCACGAGAGAGTAAAACGCAGCGACGGTGAAGTAAGCGCACCGTTCTACGAACAACCCTTCGCTCGCAGTGGCAAAGGCAAAGCATGGGAAGGACTGAGCAAATACGATCTGACGAAGCCTAACGAATGGTATTGGCAAAGGGAACGTGAGTTTGCTGAAACCGGAGCCAAAGAAGGCTTGCTGCTTTTCAACCATAACTACTTCCAGCATAACATCATCGAAGCTGGCGCACACTGGGTTGACTCCCCTTGGAGACCGGTGAATAACATAAACAACACGAGCTTCCCAGAACCAGTTCCTTTTGCAGGAGACAAACGTGTGTTTATGGCAGAACAGTTCTACAACGAAAATGACCCAGCCCTGCGCCCTCTACACAAAAACTACATACGCATGTGTCTTGACCAACTGAAAGACAACGACAATGTTGTACAACTCATCAGCGAGGAATATACAGGGCCTCTCCACTTTACACGCTTCTGGCTGCAGACCGTTGCAGAATGGGAGAAGGAAACCGGCAAACATCCTATCATTGCCCTCAGTTGCACTAAAGATGCACAAGACTCTATACTTGCAGACCCAGAGCTGTCGAAGGTCGTTGACGTCATCGACATACGTTACTGGCACTACAATACTGATGGCTTATGGGCACCGCCAGCAGGCAAGAACATGGCACCACGCCAGTTCATGCGCAAGATGAAGGTTGGCAAAACAGGCTATAAGGAAGCATATAAATCCGTAAGCGAATACAAGCGCCTCTATCCACAAAAGGCCGTTACATTCTTCGCACAACAATATCCACAATACGGCTGGGCTATACTGATGGCAGGAGGCTCATTGCCAAACATACCTGTCAAAGACGTAAAATTCCTCACTGACGCAGCAAAAATGTATGTCATGGCAAACGACGGAGGCGACGACTCCTACGACATTCTCGGCAACCCTGATGTCGGCTATATAGTTTACACCCATAACAACCGTGAACAGAAGGTTGAAGCCTCCACTGGCAAGTACAACATTTATGCTATAGACAAAAGCAACGGTACAATGAAGATTCTTGAAAAGAAGATTTCAATAACATCCGCCCACACTATTCCGCAGATAAAAAGTGAACAAGTTTACTGGTTCGAGAAGATATAATGACATAGACATACAGCAGTTTTCTTGTACTGAGTACACGAAAAATCGTTTCTACAATTTGTTGCTTCTCAGCCCACAAAACTTTACTTTTTGAGATATACAACTTAAATAAATGACAAACAGGTATCTTAAACATCCAAGATACCTGTTTTTTTTATATAAAAATTTGTTTTTACCAATAATTTCCACTTGATTTAGAACAATTCTGCGGAACTTTTCACTATCTTTGCAAGTAGAAAATCTATAAATAAACAAATCCCCCGATGCTTCGTGCAAAAAGGGAGTCTTAGCAAAGCAGTATTATCAAACACTCTATGGTTAACTTAACACAACTCTACGACAACAACATCGACAGTCTTTTCATGTTCGGCTCACGATTCACCTCTGACCGCGAAATGATAAAGGACTGCATACAGGATGTATTTGTGAAACTTTTCAATAAGGGAAATGACTTGGAAAAGATTTCCAATATTGAGTCATATCTGTATGTTTCATTACGAAACCGCATAAACGACGAATTCCGACGTATGACACACCTATGTGACGACGAGATTACCGATATTAATATGCGCCCACTAAACAATGATACGGACGAATACGACATCGAGCGATACGAGGAAGAAAAAAAACAGACTATCGCAATGGCACAATATATAAATAACCTGTCACCGCGTCAGCAGCAAATAATCCACCTCTTTTACATAGAACAGCGCAAATATGACGATATTTGCAAGATTATGGGCATTAACTACCAGTCTGTACGTAACCTCATGCACCGAAGTATGAGCCGCCTTAAAGAAATGGCTGCAAAAAATTAAACATTTCTTTGAGTACAACATTGTCAACATAACGTCTTTTAATAAAATAGATATAAATACTGCATTAAAAGACTCAATTAAAAATGACTGACAATTACACAGACTTCAAGAAGAAGAATATATCCTACAATAGCGGACAGGGATGTATTGCTCCTCTCTCACAACAAGAGAAGGATGACCTAAAGATGCGCATAATGGTTGCCATCAGCTCAAACTTGGCTTAAAGCCAAAATTAATTTAAACGGAAACAACGTATAGATTATACATATAAAAAAGGATTTTTTCAGGTAACAGACATAGATTATTACAAAAAATAATAGCATTGGGAGAAGGTGGAAATATTATTTTTCCACCTTTCTTTTTTTTCTGAAACATTTAGTGTATCTTTGTATATAATTTTATACACTATAATGAAAGCTATTATATACTACATATCACTACTTCTGGCATTATTGCCACTAACGACAACAGCCCAGTCTAACATGATTATCGAAAGATATACAACAGACGACGGACTGCCATCAAACACTGTAAACTGCATAACGAAAGACCATGACGGTTTCGTATGGCTCGGCACACTATACGGTCTGTCGTCTTTTGACGGTACAGAATTCACACCCTATGTAAGCCTCTATAACCCGACTTCAGATATTCCACCAAGAAAGATACTGAACGTAGTAGAAGACAACAAGAACAACCTTTGGATACGAACTTCCGACAACCGCTTCTATCGTTTCGACAAAACGACAGACAGATTCCACGATATGTATAATGACCTCAGAAAAGTATCTCCCAACCTGAGAGTCATCAAGGTCTTATCCATAGACAACGGCAACGTGCTGATTTATACACGCGACAAGAACCTCTACGAAGTATTCGTGGATAACAATAACACGCCACGAATCAAACTCATATACAACGCACATTCCGCCATTGACAAATCCACTCTGAAACTCCGACACAACGTATTGGGAGAAACCCCCAAATATGTCTTTTGGCTTGGACCAGACTTCGACGTAAAAATAGTATCGAAGAAATCATCTTTATCTAAAACAAGTATTCTTCGCACTATACCGAATGGTGCAAAAACAACATGTTTCAGTTGCATCGGACGAAACATATATATAGGCACGTCAAATGGCAACGTATTTGCCATCAACGCCGACAACGGAAAGGCACAGAAATACTCCATCAGGGAAAGTAGCGAAATAACCACCATCTCTCCCTATGGTAAGCAAATATTCTTCACAACAGAACATAACATATATTCGGCATACGCATCGTCTGCAAATACGAAAACGCAACAGGTATACAAGCCCTTGGCAAACATAAGCTGCAAGGCTGAAACTTCATACGCCGACAAATACGGCACAATATGGCTATATGGCGCAAATAATGGAATAACAATGTTTGACTCTTTTACCAAGACATGTAGAACCTTCCCGACACCTGACGACAATTTCATCATTGATGCCATAAAGTTCTGTGATGCAGGACCTGACGGACTGTTCATACTACTACGCAACGGTAAGATTATGAGATATGACCGTACAACAAAAGTCATGCAAGACTTTAAACCAGCCATAGCACAGCTTACAAACCAGACAACACTCCCCTCTTTCATGAAATACGACATCCCGCAGAATGTTTTCTTCGACATGCTAATTGACAAAGAGGGACTGTTATGGCTGTCGTCAGCAACAAACGGTATTATAAAAGTCAGGTTTCCAAGCGACCAATTCTCGTTTATCTATTCATCCCTGCTTGCAAACGACATTAATGCCACAGAAAACAGCAGTGGCATACGCTCTCTTCTACAAACGAAGAACGGGGATATCTGGATAGCTACACGCCAACAAAACATATACTGCATTGATGGAAAAACAGGAAAAGCCAAAAGACAATTGACAAAAAACTTAGGTAATGTCTACCACATGATGGAAGACAGGAAAGGCAATATTTGGTTCTCGTCAAAGGGCAACGGACTGACTGTAGCCTATCATGACAGCAATGCACATCAAAGTATTCGTTTCGAGACCTTTAAGCACAGCAACACGGATAAATTCTCTATCAGCGACGATAAAGTATACTATACATATGAAGACAGTAAAGGAAGGATATGGGTGTGTACATATGGAGGAGGTCTGAACCTGCTCACTACAAGAAACAACAAAATTGCTTTCATAAACAAAAACAACCTTCTGACGAACTATCCGCAAAATGACCTGTACATGAGCACGAGAGCTATCGTTGAAGACAACAATAACACCTTATGGATCGCTTCTACAGACGGACTGCTCTCGTTCAATGGAGACTTCAAAAAACCGCAAAACATAAAATTCAACAATTTTCGCAGAGGCAGCAACAAAATGGTTGTTGACAACGACATCTATTCTCTACTGAAAGATGGTCATGGCAACATCTGGCTTAGCATTTTCGGATGCGGAATAAACAGGATAAACAGTTACGATACCAAGTCAGGAAAACTTGTATTGGATTCTTATGTAGACAATGGCCTGCATGGTAATATTGTATCCACTCTTGTTGAGGACAAAAAACACAGAATATGGTTCACTACCGAAAACGGACTTACAAGTATTTCAGAAAACGGGAACCATCTCCTTTCCTACGGATACCTCGAAAGCTTCCTGCGGAGCAGAATAGGCGACAACGTTGCAATATGCCTGAGAAACGGGAATATCCTTATAGGATGCCATAAAGGATTAGTGACTTTTTCGCCTGACAAGGTTGAAAAAGAATCACATAACAACTATCACACTTTTATCAGTGACTTCAAAGTTCAAAACCGCAGCCTGTATAGCTTCGACCCGCCTATCTCCAATATATCCCCAAGATATGCAAAGGAAATCGTGCTAAGACACAACCAGAATATGTTTTCCATTGAATTCTCGGCACTTGACTTTACAAGCAGCAATACCGCATTCACATATATCCTTGACGGATATGAAGAACAATGGCATGCCAATGACAACAGCCGTGTGGCATCATACGCCAACATTCCACCCGGCAAATATACATTCCGCGTAAAATCCCTTGACGGAAGGTCTTCTGAATGCACACTAAAGATCATCATTCTGCCACCATGGTGGCAAACATGGTGGGCTTACTGTATATATATACTTATCCTCATTGCTGCCATATACGGAGGAATACGTATTTCTCTTACCATGCTGAAAATGAGGAATGAAGTATACATCAACAACAGATTGGCAGAACTGAAAATACGCTTCTTTACCAACATCAGTCATGAACTGCGCACTCCACTGACTCTCATAAAGACTCCTATAGACGGTTTGCAACGCAATGAGAAGCTGTCTGCCGAAGGCAAAGAATATCTTAGACTCATAGACCGCAATGCGACAAGAATGCTACACTTGGTCAACCAGATTCTTGACTTCCGCAAGGTTCAGAACAATAAGATGCCAATGCACCTTTCTCATGTTGACATCAACGAAATAATAGAAGTGTACAACGAGGAATATCGCCTTGTTGCAAAGGAACGCGATATAAATCTCTGCATAATAAAGCCACAAGAAACTCTAATGGCATGGTGTGACGCTGAAAAGATCGGAGTCATAATAAACAACCTCATCAACAACGCCTTTAAATATACCAACGTTGGAGGAAAGATCATCGTAAGCATCAAGCCTAATGACGACAAGTCTGTCTGCCGGATAAGAGTCGAAGATAACGGCTCAACCATCCCTGAGCAACAGCTTGAAACCATATTCGAACGTTTCTCCATGGCTAATAACGCCATGGCTACCGACACGCAGCAAACAGGAACCGGTATAGGACTCAGCCTTGCACGTGAGTTTGCCATCATGCACCATGGCAGGATATGGGCAGAGAATTTACCTGACAACACAGGAGTTGCTTTCACCCTGGAAATTCCTACCGAAAAGGATGTGTATGAGAACGACAATACAGAACTGGTGTTTGACGACAACAATACCAAGTCTGATACAACTACCGACAATGCCGGAGACAACCAGCAAATGCCTGTCAGCACATCAGGACAAGCCAACGACCCAAGTCGCCCAACACTCGTGCTCGTGGAAGACAATTCCGACTTGCGCCATATGCTACAGCTGCAACTACGCAGCGAATTCAACGTTGTTACTGCCATAGACGGAGCGGATGGTCTTGACAAAATAAAATCATCCCATCCGGATATTATCATAACCGACCTTATGATGCCACGCATGGATGGAGCAGAACTACTGCAACGCATAAGAAAAGATTTCTCCATCAGCCACGTGCCTGTAATCATTCTCACAGCAAAGAATGGCGACAAAGAGGAAACTCGCCTCATAGAAAAGGGAGCCAATGCATTCATCACGAAACCATTCAGCCACGACATGCTCATGGCCCGTATCCACCAGCTCATACAAGAACAGAGCATTTTCCAGCGCAAGATGATTCTTCAAAGCAAACCTACAGAAGACCAGTCCGCTGCAAATGCAGAAGAATACGAGAGACACTTGGCAAAAAAAGACATGGAGTTCATCAACGGCATACACAGAATTATCGAAGAAAACATGCATAACGAAGACTTCAACATTGACTCCATTGCCGAAAATGCAGGACTCAGCAGATCTGCATTCTTCAAGAAGCTCAAGAGTCTGACAGGCTTTGCACCTGTAGATCTTGTCAGGGAGATACGTCTCACCAAAGCCGCAAAAACAGTTGCGACCACAGACAAGAGTATAGCTGAGATAGCATTCTCTGTCGGTTTCAAAGAGTCAAGCTACTTTGGTAAATGCTTCAAGAAGAAATTCGGCATGACACCATTGGAATATCGCAACAAACAAACAAGTAAAGACAACAATGTTAACATGTAGATATATTGTGTGCTTTACGGTTAAAAGATTCTAAATAAGCGTGTACACATACACATATTTAAAATATAAGCAATACCTTTGAAGCGTATTTCATACAACCATATAAAAAAGCAGGACTGAAATAATTAAGCATCTATTAAAAATAATCTTTAAAAACTAACGAAACATGAAGAAAATCTTTACTCTTGTATCTGTTGCGCTTTGCGCAATGAGTTTAAACGCACAGGAAGTGTGGAAGGCTGCAGACTATAATCTGGAGAACGTAGTACAGGGCGAAGCCACATCAAACATCTACGGTGGAGGCACTGCCGATGCCCCAGACACGAGCAAGCCGTCAACACTCAAGACTTTCATTATAACAGCTGAGACCGAAAACATGACCATGACAGCCGTTTCTACACCAAACGGCGTGAAAGAAGGCGACAAAGAACCCGTAGCATGGGAACTTAAAGGCAAAGTGGACGGCAACGATGCACTTATTGTTGACGGATGCAACCCAAAGTTTGCACAGTATCTGATGGGACAGGGGAACCCGGAGATAAGCCACTGGGAGTTTGACGAGGAAACAGATAACGGTACGGCACACCGCGTGTACGGCACATACTGGGAACCGGGCATGGATATGCCGCAGAAGGGTCTCTACTACAGATTCTCTCCAAAGAAATCAGGAACTCTCAAGGTTGCCATCTACGGCAACAAGAACCAAAACCCTACATACATTGTTGATGCCGACACGAAACAGCCACTCGCTCCTTCAACAATCGACGTTTCCATCTTCTACCAGAACACAGGCTTTGCCTTTAAGGGTAGCGTTGACACAGGAGACGCTGAATATCTGAACACAGGCAAGATGCCCGACGACTACGTTCTGCAGCACACCAACGGCATCACACAGAACCGTCCGGTTCTCGGATACGTTTCATTCCCTGTAGAGGCTGGCAAGTTTTACCACATGTTCAACACAAAGAGCCAGATTGGTATCTACGGTTTCGAGTTTACAGCCGGAGCAACAGGTATCAGCGACATCACTGCCAACAAGGCTAATGACAATGCTCCTATCTACAACCTTGCAGGTCAGCGCGTAAACAACAATGCTAAGGGCATCCTTATCCAGAACGGAAAGAAGTTCGTTAAATAATTCAGCAATAACAATAATCTAATCCCTCTCATACCCAAACACTATGAGGGGGATTTTCATGTAAAGGCAAATAGTTACAAATCATTGTTGCCAGCGTCATAAAAAAGGTAAAAGGATAATAAAACAAACATAACAATTATGATCAGCAAAAAACTATTGTTGGCTGCGCTGACCATCACGGTCGGCTCAGAGGCGGTACACGCACAGTACCCCGTAATTACACAAGAGGCAAAAGCGAAAATCGACTCATTGACAGCTGTTTGGACAGCACATTCTGATTCAGCATGGGCTGTTGCATGGCCTATCGTCAAGGCTGAAGCTATGAAAGGACGCTATTATGTGCCTTGGGCTTCACGTCCATACGACCTTCGTCAAGCCAAGATTCCAGCATTTCCAGGAGCCGAGGGTGGCGGTATGTACACATTCGGAGGCCGTGGCGGAAAGGTTCTCACAGTAACCAACCTCAACGATGACGGTCCTGGCTCATTCCGTTGGGCTTGTGAACAAGGTGGTGCACGTATCGTTGTCTTCAACGTATCAGGAAACATCGTGCTCAAGACTCCTATCATCGTGCGTGCCCCTTATATTACCATAGCCGGACAGACCGCTCCAGGAGAGGGTGTACAGATTTCCGGAGAGTCATTCCAGGTTGACACCCATGACGTAATCGTCAGACACATGCGCTTCCGCCGCGGCAACACACACGTATGGTACCGTGAGGACTCTTTCGGAGGCAACCCTGTCGGTAACATCATGATTGACCACTGCTCTTGCGAGTGGGGACTGGACGAGAACATCTCGTTCTATCGCCATATGTTTGACCTCCATGACGGCAAGCCAAAGCGCAAGGTACCAACAGTAAACGTAACAATCCAGAACACCATATCAGCCAAGGCTCTCGACACATGGAACCATGCCTTCGGATCAACAATTGGTGGAGAGAACTCTTCGTTCATGCGCAACTTATGGGCTGACAATACTGGTCGTAACCCTTCCATCGGATGGGGTGGTGTCTTCAACTTCGTAAACAACATCATCTACAACTGGGTTCACCGTACTGCTGATGGTGGTGAATACTCTACAATGAGTAACTTCATCAACAACTACTACAAACCAGGACCTCTCACTCCAGAAGGCCCTATAAGCTATCGCATTGTAAAGAGCGAAAGCCGTAGCAACAAACTCTTCGATTATCCGCAATACGGACGAATATATGCTGCAGGCAACATCGTTGAAGGCAACGAACGCGTGACAAAGGACAACTGGGACGGTGGCATACAGATTGCCGACAAGGATCTTCCTAACGGTATTCCTGGTGACGTAAAGGCACTGATGCACTCTGACGAACCTTTCGCCATGCCTCATCTGACCATCATTCCTTCTGATCAGACTTTCGATAAGGTTCTGTCAAACGTAGGAGCTACTTTACCTTGCCGCGACATCGTTGACCAGCGCATCGTTGAGGAGGTTCGCACAGGACAGGCTTATTACGTAAAGAAACTTCCAAAGAAGAATCCTTATGGCGACATGTGGGGACTCTCCGACAAATCAAAGAACAAAGAAGGCTTCTTCAAATACCGTCGTCTTGACAATGATTCTTACAAGCACGGAATCATTACCAACATCGAGCAGATGGGCGGATTCCCTAAATACAAGAAGTACACTGCATGGAAAGATTCCGACGGTGATGGAATGCCAGACGAATGGGAGATTGCAAATGGTCTGAACCCCAACGATCCAAGCGATGCAAATCTCGACTGCAATGGTGACGGATATACAAACATCGAGAAATACATCAATGGTATCGACACTAAGAAGAAGGTTGACTGGACAGACCTCAAGAACAACCACGATACTCTCGACGGAAAGACAAGTTTGATGTAAACACTAAAAGTTTCTTATAAAGAATGTGGACTTGCATTGGTTTTTATGCCATGCAAGTCCACATTTCTTTTCTAAAAGTCTTCAACACATTAAATCATAAGTTAAAAAAATTGCAGTTGTAAAAAACAGTTTGTATCTTCGCAGTAGTTATATTATTTAAATCATATCACTATGCAGAAATACGCAGACTATATTAAGCAGATAGAGATAGACTCCTTGTGGAGCGGCAGAAAACATGTGCTTTGGAACCTCGACAGAAGAGTAAACATCCTGAGCGGTGTGAATGGTGTCGGCAAGAGCACCATCATCAACAAGGTTGTGAAAGGTCTCGCCGCTGGTGGAGAGTTTCCGAGCCACCTGTTGAAAGGCGTTAGATTAAGCGTAGTACCGGAAGATGCAAAATGGATAAGGTTTGACATCATCAGGTCGTTCGACAACCCTGTAGTGAATCAGGAACTGCTCAACAAAGTCGGTATCAGCCTTGTTACAGAACTCGACTGGCAACTGTACACCCTGCAGCGCAAATATCTCGACTATCAGGTAAATGTAGGCAATCGCATAATTGCAGCACTGCAAAGCGGAGAGCCCGATGCCGCAGAGAAGGCACAGGCACTATCTGAACCCAAAAAGAAATTCCAAGACATCGTTGACGACCTGTTTGCAGACACAGGGAAAACCATCGTACGTTCAGCCAACGAGATACAGCTTAACCAAATGGGCGAGGTGCTACAACCCTACCAGTTGTCGAGCGGTGAAAAACAGATGCTCGTAATACTGCTCACCGTACTCATTGAGGACCAGAAGCCATACGTGCTGTTTATGGACGAACCGGAAGTCAGTCTTCATGTTGATTGGCAACAGCGACTCATTGACCTTATTCTCGACCTCAACCCGAACGTACAGATAATCCTCTCCACCCACGCTCCTGCAGTAATAATGAACGGATGGATGGACAACGTGTCGGAAGTCAGCGACATCACATTAAACTAAAAACAATACGACACCATGAATAAGCGTCTTACACAGAACCTCTCCTCACAATATATAGAGGCAATGAACAGGCTTAACTCCAAGTCTGCACGCCAGCGCATCGTTGCATACGTGGAAAGCTACGATGATGTACTTTTCTGGCGTACCGTACTTAGCCGCTTCGAAAACGAATCCCGATATTTTGAGGTTATGCTTCCGTCGCACAAGACGCTTGAGCGCGGAAAGAAATCCGTGCTCATGAATCTTCTTTCGCAAAATACAGGAAACAGCATGATAGCCTGTGTAGATGCCGACTACGATTATCTTATACAAGGTGTCACTCCTACTTCACGAACGATTATCTCCAATCCATACGTGCTCCATACCTATGCCTATGCCATAGAAAGCTATCAGTGCTATGCCCCATCCCTGCATAACGTCTGCGTTATGGTTACTCTGAACGACCACAGAATCTTCGATTTCGAAGAATATATGAAACAGTTCAGCCAAGCTATCTTTCCTCTCTTCGTATGGTCTATATGGCACTACCGCCGCAGTATATACGGCGAGTTCACGATAACAGACTTAAACCATATTGCCGAACTCGGCAGTTTCTCAATACACAACCCTTTGCTGTCAATTGAAAACCTCCGACGGAAAGTGCGCAACAAGATAAACACTCTGCAACATCGCCATCCTGAAGCAAAGGATTCATACCTTAAGCTGAAAAAGGAACTAATTGATTTAGGGGTCACTCCGGATACGACTTATATGTATATCCAGGGGCATCACCTATTCAACAAAATCATATTACCTATAGTAAACCGGGTATGCAGCAGACTTGTCCAAGAGCGCGAAGACGAGATACGCCGTCAGGCCGTACACGACACACAGCGTCGCAACGAACTCTCATGCTATACCAACAGCATACAGGATATTCCACAGATGCTGAAGAAGAATATGGGTTATCAGGAATCCACTCCTTTCAAGAGAATCCTGATGGATGCAGAAAGGATTCTTAACCCTAAACAGAATGAAAATCCTTAGACTTTATTTCTGCACACTACCTTTGATTTGTGCAGAAATAAGACAAAGAATGTTATAATTATTCCATAGAGTATTGTTTTTTTGCACAAAATTATTTGTATATGTGCAAAAAATTATACCTTTGCACCAATTTTCGAAATAAGATTGCAACAGGGCAATCACTTTTCAATATAAAAAGGGATTACAAAATAATCAACTAAAACAGAAAATCAAAACATATAACAATAAGAAAATTATGTCTTTTAATTTACTAAAAGGAAAGCGCGGTATTATCTTCGGCGCATTGAATGACGCATCGATTGCGTGGAAAGTTGCAGAACGTGCCGTAGAAGAAGGCGCACAGATTGTATTGACAAACACTGCGGTTGCTTGCCGAATGGGAACAATCGACGAGTTGGCAAAGAAGACCAACGCCACCATCATCCCTGCTGATGCCACATCAGTGGAGGATCTCACAAACCTTTTTGAGAAGGCTCAGGAGGCTATGGGCGGAAAGATCGACTTCGTGCTTCACTCTTGCGCAATGAGCGTCAACATGAGAAAGAAGCGTACTTACGATGATCTTGACTATTCTTTCCTGAACAAGACTCTCGACATCTCGGCAATCTCGTTCCACAAGATGCTGCAGGCTGCCAAGAAGCTCGATGCCCTGAGTGAAGGAGCTTCCGTATTGGCTCTCACATATGTGGCTTCACACCGTACATTCTTCGGCTATAACGATATGGCAGACGCTAAGTCACTGCTCGAATCCATCGCCCGCAGCTTCGGTTATATCTACGGACGTGAAAAGCACGTACGTATCAACACCATCTCTCAGTCGCCTACCTTCACCACTGCCGGCAGCGGCATCAAGGGTTTCGACGGACTGTATGATTTCTCCGACCGTATGTCGCCTCTTGGCAATGCCAGCGCAGACGAGTGTGCAGACTATTGCGTTGTCATGTTCTCCGACCTTACCAAGAAGGTCACAATGCAGACCCTCTTCCACGACGGCGGATTCTCAAGCATGGGTATGTCACTGCGTGGTATGACACAGTACAACAAGTCGTTCATCGACGAGAACCGCGACGAGAACGGAAACATAATCTACGGATAAGTCTCCGTCTGTTGCATACTTACTATAAACAATATCCCCATCCTCAATGTCACACAAATGAGGATGGGGATATTTTGTATAGCACTGTCCAAAAGACGAATGAGAATACTCTCACTTTTATCTCATTCGCATTTATGCTATTTTAGTAAACAACCTTTGGTCGCGTTTTTATTCGTCTACTCCAAACAGCGGGTCCTCCGGCATAACCATTACAGGCTTCTGGTCGGCAAGCTTCAGCAGTTTCTCTGAAACATACTTCTTGTCTACCACGAGACGGAACATATATTCGTTGAACCACTCGTTGGTCATGATGAGGCAGCCGCCCTGTCCCCATGATGGCCCCCAGCTGTTCTCAACCTTCCACTTCAGAGGATTGCCCTGAGCGTCGAGGTCTACGGCAGAGAGAGTCATAGCGTGTGTAGAACCGCTGTCGAATGTCTCGATGCGCTCAGCCTTGTTCATAGGGAATGTTGTAGAGAAGAGCGAACCGTAGTCGAAGTTGTTCACGTCACAGTAGCCGCGCTTGCGGTCAAGGAACTTGCCCACGTCGTATGAGCTGTACATTTTCTTGCCGTCCTTCAGCGATGCGATGGCTAACTTTGCTATCTCATCCATAGGCAGGTTCAGATATTTCCAGTTGTGTCCGTCGTAGGTGTGACGGTCGAAATCCACCTCGTAAGTCTTGTAGTACTCGCGGCGAGGATCGTTCATCACCATGATGAATGTGCCGTTCAGCGACTCCTTGCCTGTGAGCAGTTTGAAGAACTCTTTCGGAGTATATTTCTTGGCTTCGAGACTCTTTCCGTTCTTGTCCTTGAAAGCGTATGTGAACTCTGTCACAGGCTCACCGAGTGTGAGCTTCAGCATGTGGTATACCGTGCCGAGCATCTGTGTCTTCTCTGCCTGGATGGCCTGCTTTGATTTCTTTTCTGCCACCATCTTGCGCAGTTTCAGTCCGTATTCACGCAGCTTTGATGTGATAAGCGATGCCATCTTGCTTGTGTTCTCGGCAGAGAATGTTTCAGGCATTGCGCTCATAGGCACAACACCATATTTCTCTGTCAAGTCGGCAACGCCGCAGAACGTACCGCCGTCGTTGAGCGGATTTTTGAAGAAGAACTGCACGCGCTTGTCGTCCATCGGCTTGTTGGCGCAGTCGATAACGCCCTGCAGGAAGAGGTTAGCCTTCTCCAGCTGGTCGTAGAAGAAGAGATAGTCCTGCGAGAGGTCCACCTTCAGCGAATCGCTCTGTGCTGCGAAGTTGCCACGTATAACATTGAATCCGCTGAACATCCAGCATCTTCCGCTCTGCTTTTGGTCGTGGATATTCTGCTTCTTTGTCTCCACGCTGAAGTGAGTGTCAAGCTCACCTGCCGTAGCGAAGTTCTTTGCCAGGTCATTGATTGAGTTCGATGCGATGGCATTGAACAGGGCTTTGTCAGCTGCGCCCTGCGACTGTGATTTCTTGATTTCCGAAAGCATCTTCTGCGAGATGCCGCCATCTTTCTGCTGTGCCGAGATATTCATCGACACGGCAGCGAGCATAAAGCCCGCGAGTAAAAGTTTTTTGTTCATTGCCTTTTTATATTATTTTGTATTATTTATTCGCTCTACAATATCCCTGCCGTGCGTTTCCTGACAGGCAACAGACGCCAAGACGTATGAAAAACAGAATGCAACAAACCGTCTTCCAATATTTTTCTCCGTAAAAATTGCTTCGTTTTTCATTTCTCGCTCGCCACAGATTAACATAGGCAGATTACGTCTGCAAATTTAAGATAATTATTCGACAAAGCAATAAAAAGAATTGGAAAATAGCATCTTCTATATTATTAATATGGTACAGTTGGAAAGTTTTATGTAATTTTGCAATGCGAGGATTGTTTTTGTATAATAATAGGTTCAAAAGGCAAATTCATATGGATAGCTTATTGATGGTCGAAGACGACATCGCCTATTCTACCATGATGCAGACATGGCTCAAGAAGAAAGGCTTTGACGTGGACAAGGTCAGCAGCGTGAAAGATGCGGTAAAGATAATAAACTCCGACAAGCAATACCATCTGGTATTGTCAGACCTTCGTTTGCCAGACCATGACGGACTGTTCCTGCTCGACTGGACGCGAAAGAGCGGTATCTTTTTCCTCAAGTCATCAGCCTTTGCATTGCCGAGCAATCCGATAAGCTCCTCCAGTTCGGAGATATAGCCGCTGAAGATTTCCCTCTCTGCGTCTTTATCGCCTTCGGCAAATGCCGTCAGTTGTCCGAACTTGCCTGTTGACTTTCCCTTTTTCTCTTCTTTTATTTCAACAGACAATGCCTTTGCAAGTTCATTGATACTGGATGGCTCTCTCCTTGTTGTTTACTTCGAGCACACTATACACCAGTCTGTCGGTCAAATCCCGGCGCATCATGAATTGCTTCTCCGCCTTGTCAACAAGCATCACCGACTGCGTGTTCCATACACGAGCCAACCGGCGAGAATTATTATCGCCGTCATCAGAATATAACCGACTGTCGCCTTTCCTGTAAGGTCAAACTTTACCCTAAAACTTTTACCTAAAAGAATAATCTTATAAATCCCAACTTCAAACTTACAAAATATTTATTCAAAAATATTCATCAAACTGTATTTTTTTGTGATTCTTCCTACATTTCGGGGGATACTGCTCATCATGTTTTTTCTGTGTGAAACTATCGTTTCCAAATCAGCCTCCAAACAACTTCAAATAGAAAGTTACCGAATTTCTATGAGAAAGTTACGGACTTTCTATAGGAAAGTTACCGAATTTCTAAAAGAAGACAAATCAGCGGCTTTCGGAACATCTACTCACAATGAACCTTTTCAACCGAAATACATGAGAAAAACATGTATTCTGCCTTACTGTCGAATATGTATATTTATACAGAAATGGATGTTTACTGATGTCATTGGGAAAAAGTCATCCGTAAGAATGGATTTTTCTTTCTCAGAATGAAAAATCCCTGTGCTGACTTTCTACAAGCCGGTACAGGGACAAATCTACACAAATTTTTCTTAGGACTTTTCTGTCAAACAGTATTCCAATAATACAATCTCTACCTTAAACAATATAACTTCTTCATAACTTTATCTCCTATACTTTAAATTGTTGTTTTGAAATGATTTTATTTATTCTCTCTTTCTGAACTTCTCCCGTCGCCATATCTGTGGATTGAGGAGTCATCCTTTTGGGTTTGTTGAACTTCTTGTCGTCGTTCGCTAAATATAATACAAGCTGCGTGCCATAAACAGAGCAAGCACCATAACTCTTTGATAATCAACGAATAGTACACCATGCCAAAAATCCACATATTGTGGAAAGTGGGGAACATGTGTGGAATTATTCCACAAACATAGCTCTACACTCGGTATACCGCTGCTTCACCACACCATCACCACTTTCCTTGAATCCCAGATAGGCAGGGTGCTTCCTGTCGGAAAGGTGAGGAGGTGAGAGTAAAAACAAATTCAACTGGTTATTTTCATGGCTGCATGCAGGTGTCTTGGAGGAAAGTCGTCCGGAAAATGTGATAAGTGTAGTAAAAAGTCGTCCGGAAAATGTGACAAATATGGTTAAAAGTCGTCCGGAAAATGTGAAATATTTATGCTAATATGCAGATAATTAGTATCTTTGCAAAAAGCAGAAACAGATATGAAAAGATTACTGACTGATGATTTGCGCAAGTGGAAAGATAAGCCAGACCGTAAACCGCTGATTCTTCGTGGAGCGAGACAAGTGGGCAAGACATGGCTGCTGAAAGAATTCGGCAAGGAATATTTCAGCGGTGTCTGCTATGTCAACTTCGAGCAGAAAGACGTTTTGGGTGCAATTTTCGAAGGGACGTTGTCGCCTCGACGAATCATCGAACAATTGTCTGTTTATTCAGGAACAAAGATTCTTCCAGAAGACACGCTTATCATATTCGATGAGGTGCAGGAGATGCCGCGTGCGCTGACATCATTGAAGTATTTTGCTGAAGAAGCTCCCGAATATGCAATCTGCTGTGCAGGGTCATTGTTGGGAGTGGCATTGCATAAAGGCACGTCGTTTCCTGTAGGCAAGGTGGAATTCCTTGATTTATATCCTTTGTCGTTCAGGGAGTTCCTGATGGCCAATGGTGAGGACATGTTAGTGGATTATATCCTGGAAGGTGGCAACCGTGAACTGTCGGCATTCACCGAAAGACTTACAGACTATCTGAAGAAATATTTTGTCATTGGCGGAATGCCATCGGCAATCTTGAAGTGGTTGGACACGCGCGACTTCTTCGAAGTGGATGATGTGCAGAGGCAACTGGTATCGGCCTATGAAAACGACTTCTCCAAACATGCTCCAAGGCAGATGATAGAAAAAATCAGATACGTTTGGGACAGTATTCCATCGCAACTCGCCAAGGAGAACAAGAAGTTCGTATACGGTCTTGTTCGTGAGGGAGCCAGAGCCAGGGAATATGAAGACTCGCTTATGTGGCTGAGTGATGCTGGAGAAATCATACGCACGTATAATATCACCAAGCCGGATGTTCCGCTCAAAGCGTATGCCGACTTGAAGAGTTTCAAGGTCTTTCTCTTGGATGTAGGTCTGCTGAGATGCATGAGTGGAGTCTCACCTAAGGTGATACTTGAGGGCAGTAGGATATTCGAAGAGTTCAAAGGGGCTCTCACGGAGCAGTATGTTTGCCAGGAACTACAACTCTTCAGACGCCTTCATTCCAATTATTACTGGACGTCATCATCTGAGGCTGAAGTTGACTTCCTCATATCTGATGGTATGGAGATATTTCCTATGGAGTGTAAAGCTGGACTCACGATGAACGCCAAAAGTCTGAAGGTATACAGGCATAAATATATGCCCCGACTATCTTTCCGTACGAGTATGTTGCCGTACTCAAGAAATGATGAAGACGGAATAGTCAATATTCCCTTATATCTGCTTTTTACTTTGCAGAAGGAACTGGCCTTTTGAGGAAAGTCTTCCGAAAAAAAAAGAGAACAGTACCTTTAGATAGTATAGCATGAATAAAAAGGAACATGGCAAAGAAATTTGAAATACGAAACAGTACGGCGGAATTCCTGACTTTCGTGGCAGAAGGTAAGGAGCAAGGCGTACAAGTGTTATATAAAGACGAAACGGTATGGGCTACTCAAAAGGCTATGGCACAGCTTTTTGACTGTTCAACAGATAATATCGGATTGCATCTTAAAAACATCTTCAAGAGTGGAGAACTTGTTGAAGATTCAGTTACCGAGAAAAACTCGGCAACTGCCGCAGATGGTAAGAATTACATGACGAAGTTCTACAACCTCGATGCTATCATTTCTGTTGGTTATCGTGTCAACTCTATCCGTGCTACACAGTTCCGTCAATGGTAAGCCAAAGACAAATGTGGAGCCACAGATGAAAGTAATTGCCAAATGCTTTGCAAAACCCATAACAGAGCGAAAGGTAATAGATAATAGAAGAAGGTTACCAAGATTTAGTTTATCAAGGTAACCTTATTTTATATTTCATAAATCACTCATCTATAATGCGTAATCTATTGATTTTCAAAGCAATGATACATATTTTATCCAAAAGTCAAGGCTATTTATGGCTAATTTCATCCAAAAGTCAAGGCTAAAAGGATAGTTTTTTATCCAAAAGTCAAGGCTATTAGTATTATTATTGCTCTTTCCGACAGACTTTTGAAATAGAAATAGCAACACATATTTTATTAACAATACCTGTTGGCGGAATTAATTTAGTGCATACTTAATTCTGCCAATGGGCTTGTCGTTAATG
>ENA-ORNT01000151-ORNT01000151.1-human-gut-metagenome-genome-assembly--contig:-NODE-151-length-51762-cov-11.002630_pt1 | contig 51762 bp, 75 predicted proteins | sample MGYA00242120_ERZ509032 | MGnify/ENA primary metagenome ERZ509032 (study PRJEB26280, sample SAMEA2338729) | human gut metagenome | biome: human gut; feature: human-associated habitat; material: faeces...
TTAAGATTATGAAAATTCAACAGATTAGAAATGCTACCATCATTATCGAGTATGCGGGAAAGATATTTCTTGTTGACCCCATGCTCGGCGAGAAAGGATCGTTTGCTCCTTTTCCGTTCTCTCACCATCAGGAGCTGAGAAACCCGCTACACGACCTGCCCCTGAAGGCAGAAATAATTGTCAACAACATAGACTGCGTATTACTTACCCATCTGCACCTTGACCACATAGACAATACCGCCTACGAGCTACTGAACAAGAAGATTCACATCTTTGTGCAAGACGAGCAAGACAGGAAGACTGTCATGAATCAAGGCTTTACCAACGTGGAAATCATTGGCGAAGACTCACGTTTCGGCGACATCCGCCTAACAAAGACAGAAAGCCATCACGGCCACTGGTGGATGCTCCCCTTAGCAGGTCACACTTGCGGCTATGTGCTGCGTCATGAGGCTGAACCTGTCTGCTATCTGGCAGGTGACACCATCTGGTACAGCGGCGTACGCAGAAATATAGACCGCTGGCACCCGCAGGTTATTATCGTGAACGCCGGCGGAAACAAATTCTATATAGGCGGCCATGTCATCATGCACATTCCTGATGTTATGAAGGCCATGGACTATGCCCCTTGGGCAACCTTCGTGGCAACCCATCTTGAAGGTGTCAACCACAATCAAGTCACCCGTGCTGCCATGAGAGAAGAAGTCTTGAAGTGCGGCAAGGCAGACCGCATTCATATTCCCGAAGATGGAGAGATTATAGAACTGTAGCTTCAAGATGGGCAGATAGCTTCAAGAAAGACTAATAGTCGGTTGTTGCTGCGAGAGGGCGTATTTCGTCCATAGCTTTCACTGTGTTGGCACATATCTGGCGGATGCCGTCCACAGAGTCAGAGCCCATCGGCATATTTACTGGAGGATTCTCCATAACGGCAAGCTGGATATATAGCTTCGCGACCTTGGCAGGATTGGTTAATATAAAAACGATATTTGCATAAATATTCAAGACCACGATATATATATATATTATCTATGTGGTGTGAATATTTATGCAAAATCAAATTATATAGATTACAATTATATACATGCTTGACTTCGACAAACATCAACTATTTGCATCTATGTCAAGAATATCTGCATAAAAAGATCTGCTAAAACGACACTATGCTTTTCTCTGCCAGATACAGATTATCTTCTTACGAATGATAAGGGCGTTTACGATTGAAACGAGAACAAAGAGACCTAGCCCCGCTAAAACAGTGGGAATGAAAGAAACGGTCTTGAGCTGTGGCATGAGCATAACCAACGTGGGCATATAAAAGCTACGCACAAAGAAGATAGCAACAACAGCAATAACCAACACGCTGAAACTAAGGCCTATGGTGAGCGACTGATAGGGACGCGACACACTGGTGGGGCTATAACCTATGAGCAAGAGGTTTTCGAGCTTATAGGCGTTTTTCTGTACCAGCAGATATATGCTGAGCATAAGGATATAAAGGCTAAGCAATGAGATGGTAAGCCCTACCACCACCACTATCAGCACCATGAGTTGAAGAAAGGCTGTGGTTTTCTGTGCTTTGGCATTGCTGTCTTCTGTTTCATAGCCATTGCGCTCTATGTATTGACTGATGCGTTTATCGGCCTCGTTATGCAGCTGAACGATGAGGCGCGAGGGCGAAGTATCAGCTGTGGGGGCAAACTGGCTATTGCTCCATGCCATAAAAGCTTGTGGCACCAATATTGAACTTATCTGGTTAGTGAAACCCACTACCCTGCCTTTTATTTGCGCTTGCTTACCATTACCGCTGAGAAAGAGTGTAAGATTAATCATGCTAACCAGACCATCAGATATTTTGGGTAATGCATGGCTTTGCGCAAAACCAAAATTGTACATGGTGAGATATGAACGAGGCAATATGATAGGCACCACATCGTCTCCAGCAGCATATTGCCATTGCGCCGTATCTATTTGAACAAACTGATCGGGTATGCTTTCTAAGAATAACTCGGTATTGAAAATGTTTACACCGTTAATGCCCATAGAGGCTGTAACCTTATAATTGGTTGAGGTAAATGTACCAGCTTTCTCCACAAAAGGTTGGGCGCTAAGGTCTTCAATCTCGGCACGAGTAAAAGTATTTGAACGCCCAGAAAAGGTTGTACCCATGCCTATGCGCTTGCTCACGATGACATAGTTGCCCTTCATAAAGCTATCGCTTTGCGTGAAGATAGGAATCACATCGCGATAAAGCTGAAAGCCAAACAAAACGATAAACATGCCTAACAAATTGGCAAAAAAGAAACCCACAAACTGGGCTATGCTAATGTGCTGACGCAGAAGTTTCCAAAGAAGTGTCATAACTGAAAAGTCTTTTCGTAATGAATGTTCATATGTTTACCAATGCTGGTAACGATAATGCCTGCACCCTGACGATGAGCCTCGGTCATCATGATATCGGCCATAATAGCAGCATTGGTATCGTCGAGATGACTAATGGGCTCGTCTACAAGAATAAAATCGAAGGGCTGGGCCAGGGCACGTATCATAGCCACACGTTGCTGCTGACCAAACGACATGTGGGCTGCCCTAGTTTGCATTTTATCAGCTATACCCAACTGCTGAAACCACGTTTTAAGTGTAGTTTCAGTTTGAAAATGTGTGAGATTGTTCTTCACCAACACGTTCTCCCAAGCAGTGAGTTCAGGAAAAAGGCGCAATTCTTGAAAAAGATAACTGATATGATGCTGACGTAAATCTGTCCAACGAGCCATATCAAAATGTGCAATATTTTCGTTATCGAAACACACTGCACCTGTATAATCGTTACGATAACCCACTATATAGCTACAGAATGTGCTTTTTCCTCGGCCGCTTTCAGCTTCAACAAGATATAGATGTCCCTTCTCAAAATGTATGTTCTGTAGCCATACCTCAGAAGTAAGGTCATGATGCTGCTGAAAGACCTGTGGAAGGACATTCTGAAAATTTATTTTTTCCATTATTTTACTGTATAAAGAATATAATGTACGCCCTTCAATGCACTTGTTAATGATGAAACAAGGCCTGTAGAATCAGATTGTTTCAGTGCATCAACATTTAGAAGCAGGGCCATACGCTGACCTACAATAGAGGTGGAAATATTTTGTGGCAACGGGTGTGACGAAGGCTGGCATCCTTTTAGTGCCTGTTGTAATGACGAGCCACAGACGAAATGGTGTGAGGGGGTAACACCAAAATAGAAATTGTTTGATGGCGACGACGAATAACAATAAGTATTAGCAGCAACGGTAGAGATATGGGTGCCCTTCGGACACGACTGTTTCCAATAATCAATATCCTTCAACCATTCGCTATGTGCCAACTTAGCCGTTAATTGAATAGACGAAAGGTTGAACATGTGCGATGAAGAAGGTATTGACAAAGAAAAGTCGCCATCAACACTGCGAAGAATATTGTCCATATCAATAGCCATATTTATGCCAGCAAGCAACGGTTGCATACTTTTGTTTTGATGAAGAAGGGGCAAAAACTCGCCACCTTTTACATTGAAGAACAGGGCTGACAGCGAGCGAGCATCACAACTGCTAACAAGCGTGGGGGTAATAGAACGAAACGTTTGCCACGATTGCTTTAAAGCATTATTTATTTGTTCGTTGTCTGAATAAGTGGTTCCTTTGATATGTAAACATTTGTTTTCAATTGATACAGATGCTGAAACCATTATTTGTGAAGCATCGGCATCTTTAGGGGCACCAAGGGTAAACGGTGCTGCAAACTTTTCAGGAAGTGATTGCACTTGTGCCACGAGAGAGATAGGAGTCTGCATAGTATCAATACGGGCATACATAGGTGTTGATACGATGCTCATGTTTGCATCTTGGTTAAACATCTTTCGCAAAGTGCGTTCTGCCTCTGCTTGAGCAGTGGGCATTATAGGGCCTAAGGCCACAAACACATCACTGTTATATGCTAGAAGCCAATGCTGTAACATAACAAAACTAATATCGTCGCTCACATACTTATGGCCATTGCCATTTTTCCCTTCTTGCTGATTGATAATGGCATCAATTTTATCTATGTCTTCTACATGAGCACATAAGCCAAAATTTCCATCTATGGTTTCAAAAGCATAAAGTTTTGCCTTCACGTCTAAACCACAATCGGTTATTGAGGATGAGCCAAGCATATTGCTAAACACTTGGGACATATTGATAGGCTGCATCTTACTTAAATCGGCCGACAACAGGGCGATACAGTTTGAAGGAATGACGTTGACATAATCAGCATTTGAGCATGATGCCAACATAAAAAGCAACATGAGCCATACACTACATGTTGTCATCGTTTTTTGTATGTATTTCATTATATCTTACAATCTTTATGCCTTATCAGAAAAAATGTGGGTTATTTACGTTTTGCCAACTGAGCTAACATAACAGCATATAGACCGGCTGTCTCTGTGCGCAACCTACTCTTACCCAATGAGATTGATTTATAGCCTTTTGCCATTGCTAATTTCACCTCATCAATAGAAAAATCGCCCTCAGGGCCTACCAAAACAGTAATAGGATCGTCGTCAGTAAGCTGATTAAGTTCGTTGAAGAAGTCGACACGCTCAATCTCGTCATAACAATGAGCGATGTAACGATGTCCCACTTCATTTTCATCAATAAACTGAGAGAACGGTGTAAGCTCATGCACCTGAGGCAAGAAAGACTTACGGCTTTGTTTTGCCGCCGATATTACTATCTTTTCAACACGGTCGGCACGTAGGGTTTTACGTTCAGAGAATTTACAGTGGAGAAATGACAACTCGTCAAACCCAATCTCGGTGGCTTTTTCAGCCAACCACTCAATACGCTCCATCATCTTAGTGGGAGCTATACCTAAATGTATATGAGCGTTCCACGTCTTTGGTTGTGGCAACGCCTTTTCTATTTGATAATAACAATGCTTATCGGTTTGGGTAACGTAGGCTTCGTAAAAGACACCTTCGCCATCCATCAAAAACAGTTCATCACCAGGCTTCAAACGCAAAACGCGAAGGGCATGAGTAGCCTCTTCTGCGGGCAATTCTTTTTTTTCAATAGCTTGGGGAACATAAAAGTATCGTGCTTCTTTCATATTATTCTTTTTATATCTTTCTGCGCTTTATCTCATCACGTATATGTGTAGCAAGCTCATAGTTTTCTTTGGATACAGCCAGATCTAATGCCGACTTAAGCATACTATCAGTTAATGCATTGAGGGGTAACGCCAGATCTCTACTGCCAGCTTTGTAAGGAGTGCTTTGCTGTTCAAATATCTGTTTAAAGACGTATAGAGGTATGTGCGATACCAACGACAATAATATAGCATCGCTGGCACGTATTTTTTCACAGGTGTTTAATGCGTTATTTACCAACAACACTTTATATTCGCCTTCAATAATGTCGTAAATAATCAGTTCGTAGGCGCTACTGATTTCAGCATCGTCAAGATGCAAAAGCCGACACAGCACCTCGGGCAATAACTTATGGGCACGACTATCGTGTTTCATACGAAGACATAATTGGCGCGCCATGTATCGGTCACAGGTTATGGACAGCTGATGGCTCTCGGCTTCGTCAACAAGTATCAGCAAAGCTCCCTCTTCAAAGCCCATTATAGAACTGACGCTTTTCAATTTTAAAAGAATATTGTCCATATACCCATCGACTATTTTTATGATCTCTTATTTTGAAATGATATGCTCATTAAATATAAAACAATCAGTCTCTCTTTCACGAAAAAGTTTTCTAATAATGTGAAAGAGAGGCTGAAAATGAAACTATATAAAGGCTATGCCGCTTCTTCCGAGTTCTTTGTACGGAACACCAATGCAAACAGCACACTTACTACTAAGGCGTAGGCAGCAAAGATGTACCAACAGGTTTGCCAATCGCCCAACAAGTAATCGCCTTGCCATTGGCAGTGAGCATTTATCACCTCGCCAGCAAGCAATGTACCAATTGTTGCGCCCAGGCCATTGGTCATAAGCATGAAGAGGCCTTGTGCCGATGCACGTACACTGGCTTCACATTTTTGGTCGACAAACAGGCCTCCTGATACATTGAAGAAATCGAAGGCTACACCATAAACAATGCATGAAACTACAAACAGCAGAACGCCAGGCATGGCAGGATTGCCTAAGCCAAAGAAGCCAAAACGTACCACCCATGCTAACATAGCAATGAGCATTACGGTTTTTATTCCATAACGACGTAGGAAGAAGGGTATCATCAGGATGCAAAGAGCCTCTGACACCTGTGATATAGACACTAACAACGTAGCATTATTGGCAGCGAAGGTATTAGCCAGCAAAGGATCGCCCTTGAAGCTGGTAATGAAAGGTGTGGCATAGGTATTTGTTACCTGTAGCGACATGCCGAGCAAGCACGAGAAAATGAAAAATAAGGCCATCTTCTTTTGCTTGAACAGCTTAAAGGCACTAAAGCCCAACATGTCGGCCAAGCTAGTTTTCTCTTGATGTCTTACAATAGGGCATGAAGGCAATGTCATGCAATAAGCAAAAAGAATAATGCCAAGGATACCTGACACTAGGAACTGAAGGTGGGTGTACTGAAACTTAAAGTCGTTAGCAGCAAAGCCAAAAGAAAAACCACTATCATCTAAAGCAGCACAATTGACAAACCACATAGTGACAATGAAGCCTACGGTGCCCAGCACACGAATGGGCGGAAAATCTTTAACTGTATCAAGGCCGTTGTTCTTCAATATGGTAAAGGCTGTAGTGTTTGATAATGCCAGTGTGGGCATATAGAAAGCTACACTAAGCGTATAGATAGTGATAAATACGGTCTTATCAGGATTGGCTTGGGTCATGCCAAGGTAGAACAGAGCTATCATACCTACGCCCGCTAACAGGTGACAAATGCCAAGCATGCGTTGAGGTTGAACGTATTTGTCGGAAAGAATACCCATTATGGTGGGCATAAAAATAGAGACAATGCCCTGAATGGCATAGAACCACTTTACTTCAGCGCCCATACCCGCATGGCCAAGGTAATTGCTCATTGAAGTGAGATAGGCTCCCCAAACAGCAAATTCGAGGAAATTCATCAAGGCTAAACGTACTTTAATATTCATCTTACTAATAGATTTTTCGTTTTAATAATGGGGCAAAGATAATATAAATTGCTTAAAGCGCCAAATTATGATGGCACCAAAAAACATTATCAAGATAAAAAAGAAAGCCCCTGCCTGTAAACATGGTTTTTACAGGGCGGGGGCTATCATTTATTATCTTTTACATGACGCCATGAATATTAGGCGGTCATCTGTTTCAATTTCTTTAAAAGGGCAAACATTACAAACGCACTGGCAAGGCAGAGTGCGATAAGAATTCCCCAGTTATACATAAGAGGAATTTTGTTCCAAAGCATTGAGGGTATAGAGCTGAGATAGTTGCCTATAGCAGTGGCAACAAACCATCCACCCATCATCAAACCCTTATACTTGGGAGGCGCCACCTTTGAAACGAAAGAGATACCCATGGGCGACAAAAGCAGCTCGGCAAGAGTGAGAGTAAAATAAGTAGAGATAAGCCATGACGGCGACAGGATGCTCTGTGTTTGCTTGTCGCCAAGAGCCATTGGCGATATCAAATCGGTAGAAGCCAACGTGATAACACCAAAACCAATGGCTGCAACAAGCATACCCCAAGCAATACGGGTAGGAGCGCTCACCTCTTTACCACGATTGGCGAGTGAACCAAAGAACGCCATACTAAACGGTGTGAGTGCTACTACAAAGAAGGGGTTGAACTGCTGGAAGTCGGAAGGCTGTGCCATCGTAGGATTATCCATAATGTTATACAGCGCATAAGCTCCACCCCACAAAGCGAAGGTTATAATAGAGCAGACAACCTTGTTTCGAGAGGTTTTCGACTGCAATGCTCCAAAGCCAGTGTAAACAGAAAGGGCAATGAGGGCAAGGCTAAAGATGTTAAACCACACACGCATACCACCACCCACGGTGAGGTTGGTATATTTCTTTGCAAAGAAAGTAAGGGCTGAACCGTTCTGATGGAAAGCCATCCAGAAGAAAATTACTACAGCAAACACAAGTAGCAACGCAATGATACGGTCTTTTTCCTGTTTCGGGGTAAGCGTTTCCACATTCTTGTCATTAGCGTTTGCAGCCTGCTGTGCGGTAACATCGGCATGTTTGAACCAACTGCGACAAACGAAGTAAATAACTGCCGACAAAATCAAGGATACACATGCCACGCCAAAGCAAAGGCCATAGGCACCTGAGAGAGCCTTCAGATATGCAGGATCGGTATTGGCAGCATCGTATGTAAAGCCATACTGCGACAAATAAAGGTTGGTAATCCATTTTGCCATTGAGGGTGCAAACATAGCACCAATGTTGATAGCCATGTAGAAAAGGCTGAACGCTGAGTCGCGTCGCGACTGATATTTAGGATCGTCATACAGGTTACCTACCAGCACCTGAAGGTTACCCTTAAACAAGCCAGTGCCCAGCGACACACATGCTAAGCCAGTAAACATGGTTAACATACCATTGGTATCGGCCTCTGAAGGCACGGCAAGGGCTAAATAACCCAAGAACATGGTGGCAAGACCTATGGTAATACATTTGCCATAGCCAATCTTGTCGGCTAACATACCTCCGAAAAGAGGTGCAAAATAAACTACTGCCAAGAAAATGGCATAAATCTGTCCAGCCTGGGCTTCTGACCATCCGAACTTTGCTTGCATGAATAATGCAAAAATGGCCAACATGGTATAATAGCCGAAACGTTCACCAGTGTTTGCCAAGGCCAAGGCATAGAGACCTTTTGGTTGATTTTCAAACATAAGTAATTATATTTTTTGGTTTAATTTATACAATATTATAAGTAAATACGATATCTTCTTTTCATAATACTACATTACCGCCAGTAAATCAATGCTTTGTACGAACCACATCGAACAGGTATGTTAGCTTTACAACGATGCTACTGTTATTCGATTTTGAAAAGTAGTCGCGCTTTGAGTCACCATAAATATTTCCGAGGCCATAATAGTATCGACCCTCAAGCAAGAAATGCCCCACTCGAGGCACACTAAGTTCTACACCTGCTCCAGCAGCGATACCATAATCAAACTTATTTTCAACGGCCATCGTATCTTGGGCACATACCACATTTGATCGGTCGGCAGTATTGCGGTCCTTAAAATTAAAATTGGTGGTCGTCTTTTCACTTAACAGATAGCCAAACTGTGGGCCCAGCTGAAAGAAAAACTGCATACCACTATGCTCTTTTCCCCATGCCAAATGAGCAAAAACAGGCACTTGAAGGTAATTGAGCGTTCGGCTATATTGTTCAGGTAGCCCCGATACTGCATTGATTACAGGCTGGTTATCAGTGGTAAGTATGCGCTCTTTCCATCCCATCTGCGTATAATTAACCTCGCCATAAATAGAGCAAATAGTGCTAAAATACTTCTCACACACATAGCGCCATGACAAACCAACCGTAGTGCCACCCAAAAGGCTTTGAGTAACTTTCGGCGTAAAACCTACGTTACTCAACGTATAACCTCCGTTTACGCCAATAGAAAAATCGTTACGATGCTGCCCTATTTGAGCCGATGCAACAGTAGCGCATGAAAATAGAAGGACAAAAACAATATATCGTATTGTAAGCTTCATCATTTTAAAATATTCATATTATATATACACAAACCCAATAGTTGATATATAAACAGTGTTTTTAATAGCTTATGCTATCAATATTTCCGCCAGCACGATAATGCACAAGCATAAAAGCATTATTTTGGAAGCCACCCTTATTGCCCACAGGTTCAAACTTAAGCAACGACTGAAGTGGTGTATACACATTTTGCCACGCAGCACCAGAAAAGCGTTTACCATACTTTGCTATACCTCGTACAAAATATTGTGCATGATCATAACCTACTATTGCAAAACGGGGCAAGGCTGTCTGCATATCGCTATGAAACCAACGCTGATATGCTTGCTCTAATTGAACAGTTTTACGGTTTAAGGGGTTGTAAAAAAATGTAGTAGGTATATATGTGTCATATTTATGAAATAACTCTAAATACACTTTAGTATACATAAGCCATTCAGTATAACCAAACATTGAAATCGACACCGTAGCATCTGTAGCTCGCAAATTATTTAATTTAGCAAAGGTAACATTAAGCTCTGGTGAACGACTTGTGTTCAGAACGACAACATTTGGCAATGTTCTTGAAAACGCTTTCGAGAACGAGGTTTCTGATGATTTTATATTTGTAATACTAAACGTCTGGTTATTTTCCTCTAAACGCTTGCGAAGCGCCATGGTAAACACTCCCTTTCTACTGGTAGAGTCGTTTCCATCAATAAATACCACATGTCGACCTTTAAAACGTTCCATAAAGGCATTTATTGTACGAGCATTAATTTTATCAGCTGGCTGGTAAACCTGAAAAACATCATGATTAGTGGTTACCGCATTACTGCTTATAGAGAATGGTATCACAAGGCGTATTCCATTTTCTTTACAAAATGAAGCCAACGGCGCTACTTGAAATGTATATAGCGGACCAAACACCACATCGCATTTCTGCAAATTGGCATCATTGAGAAAAGCAGTAATTTGCTTATCAGACGGCACATTCCATGAATAAACGGTAGTGCTTATACCACAGGTTTTCAAACTATCACAAGCCATCAGAATACCACGATAATACTCAAGCATACGTTTACCATCACCATCTATCTGGTGTAATGGCAACATAACACCAATGGTAACAGCATTTTCTTTCTTTTCTTTTACCACTTTTGTGGTTTGCTGTTTTGCCACAGCAGTAGCTGAAGAAGATGTTTTGGGCTGAGGGATTACCAACTCGATGCCTTTCTTCAAATTAAAATCGGCATCTACAGCCCCAGGATTAGCTTTTAACAATTCGTCAATAGTGATATTATAGCGATGTGCTATACCATAAACGGTATCTTTCTTCTTCACCGTGTATATGGTAGAGCTTTTTGTATTGCTTTGCGCTGACATTACAAGCGGGAAACAAGCAATGAGTAACAATAAAATGCTTCTTAAAAGACAATTCATAATCTGTTTTTGATATTTTAGTTGCAAAAATACAAAAAAAGAATGGTGAAATCAACATTATTCAGTATTTTTGCATAGTAAAAGACCAAGAAATCACTAAAAATGATAAAAACAAGAATATTCATCCTTCTGCTTGTGTTAACAGCATCATGCAAAATGTGGGGAAACGACATTCCCACTATCAACCCTTTAGCAACATTTCTTTCTGACGAAGGAGAAGAAGTTGGAACAGCTTTCTCGGGTTCTGCTCCATTACAAGTAAAGTTGTCGGCCAACGCCGAACATACTGAAGGTTGGACAGCATATTATGAATGGCGATTTACATCAGATGCCGACCCCTCACCCTATCTATTGCGATATGAAGAAAACACAGAGTATACATTTACAAAATCGGGCACACACAAGATTGAATTATATGCCATATTTACCCAAGGCAATGACACAGTAGCATATACAGAAGAATACTGGAATTCGGCAGACCCTATCTCTGTTACAATTTCAGAAAGTAAATTATTGATGCCCAATGCTTTTACACCAAACGGCGATGGCATAAACGACATCTATAAGGCCAAAGATGGCTATCAAAGTTTGATTGAATTTCATGCATACATTTTCAACCGTTGGGGACAAAAATTATACGATTGGACAGACCCCTCACAAGGATGGGATGGCACTTATAAGGGAAAGCCCGTAAAACAAGGTGTTTATTATGTTCTTGTAAAGGCGAAAGGTGCTGATGGTCGAAAATTCAACATTCGTCGTGACGTAAACTTACTGCGGGGCTACGATGAGACATTAGAAGGAGGCATTACTGAATAGGCCACACTAAACACACACACTTTTGAAACAAATGGAAGACGAAAAAATAAATGTATGGGGAGCACGTGTGCACAATCTTAAAAACATTGATGTTACCATCCCGCGCAATAGTTTAACAGTAATAACGGGTCTGAGTGGTTCAGGCAAATCGTCATTGGCCTTCGACACCATCTTTGCTGAAGGCCAACGTCGATACATTGAAACATTCTCGGCCTATGCACGCAATTTTCTTGGAGGCATGGAGCGCCCTGACGTGGATAAAATAACTGGATTAAGTCCTGTTATCAGTATAGAGCAGAAAACCACAAACAAAAATCCACGCTCAACCGTAGGCACTACAACCGAAATATACGATTTCTTACGTTTGCTATATGCGCGTGCAGCCACAGCATACAGTTATGCCACGGGCGAAAAAATGGTTAAGTATACAGAAGAAAAAGTTCTTAATCTTATCCTTGAAGCATATGCTGGCCACCGTATCTATATATTAGCGCCATTGGTACGACAGCGAAAAGGACACTATCGCGAACTATTTGAAAGCCTACGTAAAAAAGGATATATATATGTACGCGTAGACGGCGAAATAACCGAAATTGTTCACGGCATGAAGACCGACCGATATAAAAATCATAACATAGAAGTGGTGGTCGATAAATTGTCGGTTCAAGAAAAAGACGAGACTCGTTTAAAAAACAGCGTTCACAACGCCATGAAGCAAGGCGATGGTTTAGTTATGGTTTTGGATAAAGATACAGAAACGGCAAAATACTATTCTCGCCGATTAATGTGTCCTACAACAGGTATATCATATAGCGACCCGGCTCCGAATATTTTTTCATTTAATTCGCCAGAAGGTGCTTGTCCTCGATGCAAAGGATTGGGCGTCATTAATGAGATTGCAATTGAAAAAGTTATTCCCGATGCGTCTCTCTCAATATACAATGGCGCTATCTTGCCTTTAGGAAAATATAAAAATCAAATGATATTTTGGCAGATTGAGGCCATCTTACAAAAATACGAATGTACGCTGAAGACGCCTGTATCTGAAATTCCTGAAGAAGGCATGAACGAGATACTGTATGGCTCACTCGAAACTGTAAAGATACCGAAAGAACAAATACACACATCAAGTGATTATTTCGTAAACTTTGACGGTGTTATAAAATATCTGAAAAGCGTAATTGAGAATGATGAGTCGGCCAGTGGACAGAAATGGGCCGACCAATTTTTGGCCGTTTGCGATTGTCCTGAATGTCACGGTCAGCGTTTAAAACAAGAGTCGTTATCATATCGCTTTGACGGAAAGAACATATCCGAATTGGCGAATATGGATATGCAGCAACTGCAAACATGGCTGCAAGATGCCGAACAGCATCTCGATGCAAAAGAGAAAAAAATAGCTACCGAGATCATCAAAGAGATACGTACACGCATTGGCTTTTTATTACAAGTAGGTCTCGATTATCTTTCACTCAATCGCCAGTCGGCAACATTATCTGGCGGAGAGAGTCAGCGCATACGCCTTGCCACACAAATTGGTTCACAACTTGTAAATGTTCTATATATCTTAGACGAACCCAGTATTGGCCTTCACCAGCGTGATAATGATCGACTTATCAACAGCTTAAAGGAACTAAGAGACATTGGAAACACCGTAATTGTTGTTGAACACGACAAAGACATGATGCTTGCTGCCGATTATATTGTAGATATCGGTCCTATGGCAGGACGTAAGGGTGGCGAGGTAGTTTTCCAAGGAACTCCTACCGAAATGCTCAAACAACATACGATAACAGCCGAATACCTCAATGGGGTGCGTAATATACATATTCCTGAGCAACGGCGTAAAGGCAATGGGAAAGCCCTCGTTATTAGAGGAGCACGTGGCAACAATCTAAAAAACATTGATGCTACCTTTCCATTAGGAAAGCTGATTGTGGTAACAGGTGTAAGTGGTTCTGGTAAGTCGACACTTATCAATGAAACATTACAACCCATCCTCAGTCAGCATTTCTACCGTGCCCTAAAGAAGCCCCTACCCTACAACAGCATTGAAGGATTAGAAAATATAGACAAGGTTGTGAATGTAGACCAATCACCACTGGGTCGCACACCACGTTCAAACCCAGCAACCTATACTGGCGTGTTTTCAGATATACGTTCGTTGTTTGTATCACTACCCGAAGCTAAAATTCGTGGTTATAAACCAGGACGCTTCTCATTTAACGTACGCGGAGGTCGATGCGAGGCTTGTGGGGGCAATGGATACAAAACCATTGAAATGAACTTTCTTCCAGATGTAATGGTGCCTTGTGAAGTGTGTCATGGCAAACGTTATAATCGTGAAACACTCGAGGTAAGATATAAAGGAAAAAGCATTGCAGATGTTTTAGACATGACCATTAACCAAGCGGTAGAGTTCTTTGCAAATGTACCCCAAATTCTGCAAAAGATAAAAACTTTGCAAAACGTAGGATTGGGCTATATTAAATTAGGACAGCCCTCGACAACGCTTAGCGGTGGCGAAAGTCAACGTGTAAAATTAGCTACCGAATTAAGTAAACGAGATACGGGCAAGACGCTCTTTATTCTTGACGAGCCCACCACGGGTTTACACTTCGAGGATATACGCATACTAATGGATGTGGTGCAACAAATTGTTGACCGCGGAAACACGGTTATCATTATTGAGCACAATCTGGATGTAATAAAACTGGCCGACCATATCATCGACATGGGACCTGAAGGAGGACGAAACGGTGGCTTTATTTTGACTGAAGGTACACCTGAAGAGGTTGCAAAGAGCTCCAAAGGCTATACTCCCAAGTTTCTTAAAAAAGAATTGGGGCTGACATAAGCGGTGTGTGCGAAAACAGCTAACTCTCGTTTAACCAACCATATAAGGTTTTACATCGCTTAAATAGCACTTATTAAACGATAACACGAAACAAATATTATTAAAAAAATATTGAAAAAAGTAGCTAAAATGTTTGGTGGTTTCAAGAAAAAGCAATACCTTTGCAACCGCATTTGAGAAATGACGCTTCTAAAAGAAAGCAATATGCATCCTTAGCTCAGTTGGTAGAGCAACTGACTCTTAATCAGTGGGTCTAGGGTTCGAGCCCCTAAGGACGCACGAAAGTCTAACCAATTAAGGTTAGACTTTTTTCGTTTTATTAAGTTAAAGATTGTATATAAAAATCCTACTACACTTGTTTTTTGTTTAATTTTGCTTTGTTTGAAGTCTTTTCCTACTTAAAGACACAATTATCAAGCATTTTTTAGATAATACAACAAGATGAGACAACTAAAGATTCAAAAAAGCATCACCAACCGTTCGAGTGAGGCGCTGGATAAGTATCTCGTAGAAATTGGTCGTGCCCCTCTTATCTCTATTGACGAAGAGATAGAGTTGGCACAAATAATAAAAAAAGGAGGACCACAAGCAGAAAGAGCTAAGGATAGATTGGTAACTGCCAATTTACGCTTCGTAGTTTCTGTGGCTAAACAATATCAACATCAGGGTTTGACACTTACCGACTTAATTGACGAAGGAAATATAGGACTAATCAAAGCAGCTCAGAAATTTGACGAAACTCGCGGCTTTAAGTTTATCTCTTATGCCGTGTGGTGGATCAGACAGAGCATATTGCAGGCTATTGCCGAACAAAGCAGAATAGTAAGATTGCCTCTCAACCAAGTTGGCTCGCTCAACAAAATAAACCACGAAATAAGTAAATTCGAACAAGAACATCAGCGACGCCCTTCTATAGCCGAACTTTCGGAAGCAACAAATATAGACCAAGAAAAAATTGGGCAAAGCATGATGGCAGACGGACATCATGTTAGTATTGACGCTCCATTCCAAGATGGCGAAGAGAACTGTATGCTAGATGTTATGCCAAGTGGCGAAGACTGCCGAACAGACAGAATGGTTGACCACGAAAGTATGGCGCTTGAACTAAACAATGTTTTGAACGAGGTTCTGAAAGAAAGAGAAGTCATCATCATACGCGAATGCTTCGGAATAGGATGCCACGAAAAGGGACTTGAAGAAATTGGAGACCAGCTCGGACTCACTCGCGAAAGAGTAAGGCAGATCAGAGAGAAAAGTATTGCAAAACTCCGCGAAAGTGGCAATGTGAAAATCCTTATGAAGTATCTCGGTTAATCATCCGTTTTGGTCTATTTATACCATATTATATATATAGGTGTCGTGTAAAATATATGCGACACCTATATTTTTTATATTCACTACTGTTTTTTGCGCATAAAAAGTTTGCATTTTACAAATTATTACTTACTTTTGCAGACAAAGAAAAATATTAATAACAACCAAAATTGTATGAAAGATAAAAAAGCTTTAACTCTAAAGACTTTGAATAAAAGCAACGTTTGGGAACTTCAGGAAAACGACATCTTTCGTTTGTGGGAAGCAGGCGAAAAAGATGCAGACTTGAAGGATAATATCCGCCACTATACCGACATCATCAAGAGCGCTTTCGAGATGGAAGAAGTAAAGGTAGATAAACCTGAGGTGATAAAGAAATACGAAGCTCGCGATTTCAAAATTGGCGTGCTTAGAATTGATGACTCTAATAAGATTAAATTCGCAGTTAAGAAAAAAGCTATCCTGCGAGTTACAGACCTTACTTATGAGAACATCAGACATATCTCTGCAGCCAAACTCCTTGAAGTCATAGATCGCAATTTTGGCGGAGGCTGGGATTCTCTATCTCAAAGCATACAAGACATTATCCAGGCTGGTTTCGATATCAGCACCACTACCCTTCCTAAAGATAGACTTCACAAGCCAGGTGGACTATATGAGAAAAAGGTAAACGACGGCTTCGAAGTTCTTGAGATTGCTAAAGGCACTTGGGTAGAGGCGATCTTTGCAAAGGAGAAACCTGAGGTTGAAAAGCCAAAGATGAAATTCGACGAAGAAGACGAATATAATGATAATGACAATCTCGATGACGACGAGGATTTGCCAGAGAATGAGTATGAAAACGATGACGATGATGACGATGACGACACCTTCGATGATGATAAGTTGACCGAAGAAAGTTATCGTACAACATTCGATACTAATCCTGAAGAACTCACCCTTGAGGCTGCAGACGTCTCAGATGATGATGATTATTAAAAAATAACAACCTATAAGCTTATTGACAGGCGGCTCGAAAATTAGCATGTAATATGTTGATTTTGAGCCGTTTCTTTTTATTCCATTATTTTCATGGTCACAAAAAGCCATATAAAGACACATTTTTTTGCATTTTATAGCAAAAAAACTCTGGATATATTTGGTGGAAACGAATATTTATTGTACCTTTGCAACCGCAAATAAGGAACAGCACAATTTAATTGGTGTGTTAGTTCAGTTGGTTAGAATACATGCCTGTCACGCATGGGGTCACGAGTTCGAGCCTCGTACGCACCGCTATAAAACGAGGAGCCTTAAAAAGTTCCTCGTTTTTCGTTAAAGTGAATTTGTGTTGAAAGTAACATGAAAACACTCATTACGAGCTATTTAGTTGAGCTACGAAAGTAGCATGGAGCCGTTAAACTGAATATTCCGAAAGGTTCACAAGTAAAGGCACGAACTTTATACAGTGTGCCGACTTGTGTGCGGAACATTCTCCAGATAGATTTCTATCCATTGGTTCATCATCTTCTTTAACATTTTTAACTAAATGGCAAAATCATGGTGAAGCTAAAATTCATTGTACGAGACGGCTTTCTTGTTCTGCGAATAAGCGAAGGCAAGGAAAGGTACTACAAATCCGTCAAAAGTATTCTTGTGGGCAATCCTAATATTCTCAAACACTGGAAAGCCGACAAAGAACGTTTTTCCACTTACGCTACTTCTTATCAAGAAAACAACAAGGCATTGGAGGACTTTAAGCAAGTATACCGTAAACTATGCTTAGAACATCCCGAATACAATGCCCGACAAGTTGCGTCTTATTATTTCCATTCAAAAATTCTAAATAAGACAAACGGAATTGAGACAGAAGCTGCTGGTTCTGCTATGTTTTTGGAACAGTTCATGGAAGTGGTTATTGAACGTGAGAAGCAAAAGCAAGGCTGTAATTTTGAGTGTTATGAGAAGCTGCTTACAAAATGTCGTAAAATCATTCCAGACTTCAATCTCATCAAATTCTCAGACATCAACTACGATTTCTGCTCTAAGATAGCTGGAATATTCGCAAAATATAATGGCTTCAAAGGCACGGCAAAAACATTTAGAGCTATTCTTGGGCGAGCCTCCAAAGACCGTGAAGTAGACTTTTCTCTTGTGCGCATAGGTGACTTTAACTTCAATGACTACAATCCAGCAAAATATGAAGACGATATGAAACACCCAGATGTGCTTACAAAAGACCAAATTAAGGACTTCATGCACATTGACCTTTTCAACCTTACCCCAGAGTGGGCAAACAGAGAAAAGGTGGAACTGTACTATGATTTCTGTGTGTTCATGCTACAGTCGTTTTTTGCTCCCTGTGACGTTATAAAGCTGAAGGTGGAGCATATTACCAGAAATCATACAATCCTCGCCAGACGCAAGAAAACGCACAAAATGGTGGAGATTCCAATAACTCCTAAGATGGAGGAAGTTATCAATAAGTATGCTGGACAATCAAAGGATGGTTATGTGTTTCCAATCATGGATGACGAAGAAGAAAAGAAACACGTTACGAAGGACTACATCTTTAAGAAGTTTCGACAAAAACTAAATATATGGCTTAAAGATGTGGGTGAAGAATTACAATGTGATTTTGATTTGTATGCTTATGTGTTTCGGCATACTGCTATTACGGTTGCGCTCGATCATGGTTTGCCTATAGCTTATATTGCTTCTGTTGCTGGAACGAGCGTAGATGTCATTCAGAAACATTATTACAATGGCAATAGTGTAGATAACCAGCTAAAACTTCAACAGGCATTTATGCAAGCCTGTATATAAAAATAACCGCCACCTACTCATCACGAGCAAGTGGCGGTTCCGCAACTGATATTTATGTGGTTAAATAATCTCTACTGTGTGACAAGTTCCCAATCCTCTGCAAACACATCGCTGGAAGACGGAACCCATGAATCGGCTCTTCCGTCTGGATTGATAATCAGCATCTGGTTGGTATAGTCAATATGGACATCGCTGCGAGCCATCAGAATATCTTTTGCAATCTGAGGGAGCGACTGCATGTTGGGAATAACATCCGCTTTGATGTTAGCTGGAACTTGCTTGATAACAAACATGCCCTTGCCATTCCATCCAGCTCTGCGAATAGCACCACCAGCTTTTAAGAACTTGATAGCAGTACCGAAGTCATAATTAGTCGGAAATACCTGTTTATTTGACATCTGAGCCATTCTATCTGCCAAAAGGTAGCAATACTCACGTTGAGACTCGTTCTGCGCTGAGAGGAGAGTTTTTGCCAAGTAATTCAGCTTGTCAAAATTCATGCTGTTTACAAATTTATGACCTTTCTCATAACGTTCAGATTCCTCCTTATATTCGATATTCATGCGGTCAAAAGGAGTTTCTGCTACCTGGTAAGCCCTTTCAAACACATCTTTAGGAGACCAACCGTCACATACGCTACCACCTTGATCTGTATACTGGACGTGGTAGCCTTGACGTGGAGCTTTACTGTAACCGCTTACGGAATAGCTACGAACATAGCCTTTTTCATAAGCCTCCAGCTCGTCCATAGGTTCGGCCGATACTGTATTGGTATTGAAATATTTCTGCATGATGCTTTTGGTTAGAGGTTAATATATGTTTCCTTCTCATTGCACCAATAATAGATGCGACCGATAAATGCAAGTGCAAAGATGCAACCAACGACACCCCAAACCCATCCAGGGGCATTAAAGTGTTCAAGTGCTAAATACGCTGTAAGAGCTTTCCAACCCAAATGAGATTGTGTTGGAAGTTGTTTTCTACTAATTACTTTCATATCTTATCTGTTAAGTTATATATTCATCGTTATATCAGTCAACTATTGTAAGTAAAAAAAGAGGCAAATTGGTAAAACAATGAAAAACCAATTTGCCTCGCAATCCTACTAAACAACCTAATTAACCTCAAAACTAAACCTTTGAACCGCTGGATGGATTCGCACCACCTAATACACAAGGTATCACGTTGCATATCTTCCTAAATTGAATACAGCGGTATTCCAATGACAAATCGCTTGTGGAGAAGGTGAGACTCGAACTCACGACCCTATGCTTGCAAAGCATACGCTCTTGCCATCTGAGCTACAACCCCAAAATTGTGGAACTGAAAGGACTTGAACCTTCGACCCTTGCATTAAAAGTGCAATGCTCTGACCAACTGAGCTACAGAACCTTTTATAGAGGGCAATGCTGGAATCGAACCAGCGTAGAACTGTTTTGCAGACAGCCGCCTAACCACTCGACTAATTGCCCCATGAAAAATATGTTACTTTGCCGTATAGAGTCTCATACCACAATGGAAATGAGGCATGACCGCAAGATAATAACCTCTTGTTGTAGGCTTTCCGTATGTATCAAGCTTATTAGCTATCGTGTGATGGAGAGCCTTCTCATGTGTGCAAACTCCGACAACACCGTTATAACCGACACGCTTGAAGTGTTTACAGTTACCACATACAGGCTGCTTGTCAAGCTCGATGTCATACTGTGGAACCTCATTTTTCTTACGCTTATGTAGGAACTTATCCAGTTTATTCCTAACACGCTTCATAATACCTATTCCCATATTTGCTTTTGTTTCGCTGTTTTATAGTTGCAGAGACTGGAATCGAACCAGTGACCTCCAGGTAATGAGCCTGGCGAGCTACCGCTGCTCTACTCTGCGATGTTGTTACGTTTATGAATAGCAAACCAGATTTCCACAAGTTTGTAAATTCAGTGATTTTTACTGAAAAACACCCCTATTCTTACGAACCAGAGTGAAAGTTGTAGATTTCTAAATGAACAAATATAATTCAAGTGGAGGTGTAGGAGTCGAACCTACCAGCCTTATGGCGACTACATTGTATGAATAAAAGACTGTACCATAGCCTCCAGTTGTACCGATAAAACACCCTGCTCGGTACCACACCGCCAGCCTACGTTCTGGACGATACGAAACTTCTCACGCCAAATGGCTTAAAACGTGAACTTTGCTAAGTTGTTCGTGTCTTCGTTCCCTTGTACTTCGGGCCTATTTCTTGGAATTACCTTTATTACCAAAGTCAGCTGGAGTCTCGCCCCATTCCTTGTTGTCCCAATGACTGACTTCTATGGAATCCACATCGTAAGCAAAAGCTTTCAAGAAAATCTCCGCTTTCTGGAGGTCTTTACATTTCTTGTTGGAGGCAGTTGCTTTGTTTTTGAACCACGTTAGAGCTGTCACGCTGTCAGTGTAGATATGTCGAGGTTGGAAATCATTCTCAATAACATACTTGACAGCTTCAACCACTCCAAGAAATTCTCCAATGTTTACAGTTTGATTTCCTAAGTTTTTATAGAAAATCTGTTCTCCTGTAGCAAGGTCAATACCTTGGAACTCTGTCACCAGATTTTTGGTTGAGTGAGCAGCATCTACCGCAATTCCTTCAGTTGGTCTATTCATATTACCAATACCTTGTTGGTGTAGGCATAACAAGCAATTTACCACCCTGTCTGCCATAAGGAATATATCTTACAGCAGCATTAACCCAGAATTTGCAAACAGGCTCGTAAAAACGTCCGTTCTTCTGTGTTATCTTGTAAAGCAGGATAGTTTTTCTATACCAATCACGACCTTGCGCTTTAATAGCAACCTTCTTCCTCTTGCGAGGAAGTTTAGGTTTCTTAGCGATATATTTTTCGTCCGAGTCCATCAGCAAACATTTTGTTAAGTAAAGTATTTGCAGCAGCGTCAAAGTCATCCAAAACCTGTGTGAGGTTCTTGATGTCAACACGCTTCTCCAGAACAGCACGGCAAACAGACAGCTTCTTAACGCTATCCTTTGTTCCGTCCATAGGATCGAAAGTGATACACTTATTGCCGAACTTAACGTCAATTCGATACTGGATCTTCGGGATATACAAAGTCTCAATTGTAGCCTTGAACTCACAAGGAATAGCGGAAATCACCACATAACCATTGCGCTCGTGCATTGGGATAAGCTCTACGTCATACAGGACATTTGTAAGAATCTCACATGTCAGCTTCTTGTCCAGAACGCACACCTTCTTTGGGTAAGGCGAATCCTGGCGAACACCACAATAACGTTTTGTCTTGGGGTTCTGTGACACAAATCCGACATACGCATCGGTCTTGTCTGATTTTACAAACTTGAGCTTAGTGCTGATTTTCTCGACTGGCTCCTTTACATTCTCTGTTTCTGGATTGTTGATGTTACTCATTTTTATATCAATTTTTTTTGAATATGCTAATAAAACAAATGTGGTGCATTTCCCAGTTGAGATAGGAAACGCACCACAAAAGTACAGTTAATAAATAAGAAAAACGAATGATTTTCAAACTAATTTTAGCCCTAAATAGTTGATAATCAAGCGTTTAGTGTTATAATGAATTTCTCCTTCTACGGACTCATAACTCCTTGTATTTTAGTCAGATAGTTTAAGATTCTGGAGACAAGCCACCATCCCAATGAAAAATTTTTCATTAGTAATCGGCATTTCGCTCATCTTCCAGCGTTTTGACATCTGGAAAGTCGAATTTGCCCAAGTTGTTGCGACTTTGTATCATTTTAGTTTTGACTCCATTTGAAGCCAAAATTCCGACAATATCAAGAATGTCTGCAACAGGCAGTTTGAGACTCGCCATGTGATTCTCGCACTCCTCCAGCTTTGCATCTGGAATATAGTTAGCCACTTTTACTGCATCGTCACATATAGCAACGTAAGCATCCTCTAAGCGGAATAAACATACGGTATCTGGCAGTTGCTGTTTATAGTAGCAATATGCCTCATTTGCCTTCTTGTCCATAATTCTACTTGTTTAAGATGTTAAATATCAATTTGAATGTGTTTAGCAAAACATGAGTCGCATAAGCCATCATTCCTTTTGTATTCAGAAACTGAAATTTTCTTCATACATTCAGAACAATAATGCTCGCTTGACCGCTTGTTGTAAATTGCGTTTTGAACTTTGCTTTTTGAAGCTCCATACTCACGCATCAGTGCCTCTATCATCTGAGCTGGAGTGTATCGTTTCTCGGATTTTAGCTTCTTGTAGCTATATTTGATGAGCTGATCAATTGCATAGCTGTGGTCGATGAGGCTCATAGAAACGAGCTTTGTCAGATAATCGACAGAACCATCTGTTATGATGGCGAGGCGTTCAATGTCTTTTTGACGTAGGCGTATCATTTATTTAATTCTCTTTCAATGCGAATCTACTCGGATGGAAATGGTGGACTATATGTTGCCCATTTGATAAATGCGATGCTACCGATACAAATACATAGTATGATTATTGCCAAAATAATACGATGTGATAACAGCCACTTTGTTACGATATGTTTCTTTCTATATTGATAGATTGCGCCTAATATGCAAGAAAAAAATCCTACAATAGCTGTAATGCTCGCGATTCCTTTCGGGCTATCTCCTGTATGGGCATCCGCACACATCAAAAAAACAACAAAACACACTATACTCCATAAAAGTAACGTTTTGGCAACATTGTGTTTCCTTTCTGTCGTTGTCAATTCTGGCTTGTGACACATAGAAACAGGAAGTCCATGAATACGAAAGAAGTTGCTTTGTACTATTGCTGCCTCATTAATCGTACCTAATTTAGGATAATAACTTTGCCCATATTGCTCTAAATATTTATAGAAGTAAGCATATATTTCATGCCAGGCTTCTTTTGATTGTGATTGGATTTGCTGAATAAGTGACTTCTCCTCATCGTCTGTAATGGCACAATCATATTTATATATAGGTATAGCGCATCCATCGTCCTCTGTGTATAGCAATTGCACATCAGACAAATCACATGCTTGTAATTTTTCTACGGGATGTTCTGCTTTGAAAAGTGTTATAAATTTTTCTGCATGAACAGGTGTAGCTGATTTGCTGTATCTGGATGCAATATATTTCATAATCTCTGTTTTAGAGTCGTCGTTTGGATCATATATCAATGACGCAAATAAAGCTTCCATCCAGATTGTGATGCTATATTGAACACCAGCAACAACCACGTTCCAAAACTCACTTCCAGCCAATAGCCTTACTTTTAATTTAGGCTGCTGTAGTATGATATATTTATGATTTATTCCTTTCATTTTGGTTCAATTTTGATTGTGTAGCCAAGAGTGTCGGCAAGTTTGAGGAAGTTATCTACCGTCACCTTATTGGAGCCTCGTTCAATATTAGCAATAGTTGGATATGTACACCCAACAGCTTCTGCAAGCGAACGCTGGGTGTAAATGCCATTACGAGCTGTTTTAAGCCATGTAGCTATAGATTCGATATTTGTAATTTCTACACACTTATCTTCATTAGTCATCGTTAAAGAATAGTTTATTGATGCTAAATACAATAAAGCTTTGCTTATTTCAAAATTGCCGCTTCCTCGTTCTATACGATATACAGCTGTTGGCAATACACCCATGTTGGCACAAATGTCAGCCATTTTTACATTGGAGCTTTTTCGCAACTCCAACATTATATTGCAAAATTCACTTCTGTTCATTTGTATATTTTTAATGCAAAAGTACAGTAAATATTTGAGTATTACAAATATTTTCATTACCTTTGTTGAAAATTTAACGATTATGAAACTACATAAATTAACACAAGCAGAAATTGCTGCTCTCAACAAGTTAAAAGCCTATCCGCTTTCTTACTTCAAACGACATCTGCCGACCAAATCAAGCAATATTTATATTGCAGAAACAAGCGAGGCTCTTAAAAGATTGAGTCAAGCTATTGCTGTAGACGTATATACTTCTGGAATTGGAAGAGAACGTCTACGTTCTTGCTATGACTGTCTACGAGAGCTGAATAAGCATGGCAAACTGGGCGATGTCGAGCCATATCTTCGTCAGTTAGATGAAAGAGTGCAATATTACCTCGGTGTTCTATGTGGTACTATAAAGCCAACAGAACCTCGCCATATCACACCTCCAGCTGCTTCTAAGAAAACTACAGATGTTCAACTTACTGCAAAACAGAAAAAGCAACAGGCAAATGCTATAAAAGCGCAACAACGAGCTAAAGCCATGTTTGAATCTCGCCTTCATGCTTACACTCCAGATTCGCAATTTCAAAGCCAATATCGCTCAACCCTTGCCAGCCACAACCTTATCAAAGATGATGACTACGAACATGGATTGAGCGATATTGACTGAATTTTGTTGCTATTCTGGGTCGTGATACATCAAAGCATTACCAACTTTCATTAAAAACTTAAAGAAAATATCACCCATTTGAGTAAATACCCCATCGTCATCTTCATATTTGAGGATAAAAGCAGCGTCTTTTTCACTCCATAGTATTTCTTGTGAAGCAAGGCAATTCACTGTTCTCACATAATCATGTTCATACAACTCATTGCCGTAACGATCTTTCATTCCAGTAAACTGGCATACGGTCTCTGGGTCAACGTGATATATTGGCTGGCAGTTGTCTAATTGTGCTGAAACAATAAATGTAGTTCCATCCTTACATTGCACAAAACTTACACCGAACTGGACATCCAGACATCGTTGACACGCCAATCATCCAACGTTCTGTACGGTCTCCAAGCTCATTGTTGTCTAACTTGTTTTGATGTCTGCCTATTGCATCCTTGGTGTAATAAGGCAGAAAGGTGTCAGTGGTTTCAACAAGAAAACCATCTTCTAATTGAAGATAATACACAACACCATTCTTGAATGTTTTCTTTCTTAATTCGTTCATATTTCCCATTTATATGTTTTCATTTTCGTTTATTATAGTGTCACCTACTCAGTTACCAATTCCCAGTCGCTTGCAAATATATCGTTTACCGACGGAACCCATGAATCTGCACGGCCATCAGGGTGAATGATGAGCACTTGGTTGGTGTAGTCAATGTGCGGTTCCTTGCGTGCCATGATAATATCCTTAGCAGACTGTGGGAGTGACTGCATACTGGGGATAATGTCGGCTGTGATGTGGGCAGGAACTTGCTTGACAATAAAGAGTTCTTCTCTATTCCACCCTGCTCTGCGAACGGCCATACCAAATTTAAGTAACAGAACTGCCGTGCCGAATGTAAAGTTGCTCAATGTGGGCTTTTCCTTGCGCACGATAGCCGTTCTGTCTCCTAAGACAAAGCAATACTGATACATCAGCCAACTTTGCACAGACAGCAGAGCCAGAGACGTTCTATCTAACTCTTTGGCTTTGTCTGACACAAGGAGGTCTTGACATTCTTTTGTGCGTTCAATAAGTTCCATGTGTTCTATAGATAGTCTGTCCAGAAACGTTTCTGACGGCTTGTAGGCTCGCTCAAACGGTTCTGCTGGCGACCATGATTGATAACCGCCCTCGTACTCCACGAGATAACCTGCTTTGTCGGTTTCACACTCGGGTGGTCTTATACCTTCCTTTAAGAGCTTTCGCTCATAGGCTTCACCCATTGACATCGGTGTCGCCTTTACTGTTTTAGTTCCTATATACTTTTTCATAATCATTTTGATTACTTTGTTGGTATTATTCAATATCTATCCCTTCGTGTCCGCCATATCCACTTTTTGTCAAAGCTTCAATCACATTGGAGGCATTATAGCAATAGTAGCCATTATCGTTTTTCCATTCTTCTAATGTCATAGGAATTGTTTCATGGGGATAAAAATGACCCAAACCTTCATCGTTATATGCAAATACATTAGGATATATCTCTGATACTTTACAACCCCAAAGTCCACCATCACGCCAATAATAAGCTGATAAAAACCCTTCCTTATCCACACGAGGATGAGAGTTCAGTCTCATACCATTAACGAAACACGGCATACCTTTATAGTATGGGATGTTTTGTTTATAGGTTATTTTTGCACTCATGTCATTCTTCAATTTCAAAACACCATTGCTCCATATCAAACACTTCTTTTAGCTTCTCAATGACTTCATAAAAGTCGTCTTTGAAACGTAACGCTGTACCGCAATCACCAACTTTTGAGTATTCATAGTGGCCCATGTCTCTTTGTATCATTTCCTCTGTCAAAGGAATACCAATATCAAATGCAAGAGGACGAAATTCACTTGGAATATCTATTGCCTTGCCATCTACATCTGTGATATATCCACTAATACAATGTGATGGATTATCAACATCTGTGTTACAAATTGCTGAATATGCCTTGCAGAAATAGTGACAGGCTCCTCCACATAACCCAATAAAAGTTGAAATTCTAAAACGTAACACACGCTTACCATTTTTACGATCAGCCTTTGTAACATAGTCAATCACATTTTTATCGGGAAAATCTAATGATTGAAACCTAAACCCCTCACCAATAGTTGCTGGTAATGGGAATGGCCCTTTAGTAATATCGTACCCACTTTCAAAAAAGATATGCTGATTCAACCAGCTAACAATTTCTTCTTTAGTCATTATTTACACTCCTTAAAATAAATATTAAAATGATACATTCTTTTGATTGTGTTTCTTGAATAAACTCAACCAATATTGATCCCCAAACATAGAGAATATAGACTGGTGATTAATTGTAGCTTTTTTGGCCTTCAAAAGGATATTCGCAATTGATTGATTGTGCATCCTTTTAGATATATTAATACCTATTTCTTCTATCTTATCTTGATAATTGACCTTAACATAACAATACCCCACCTTATCTATGTATTCAAAGATAAAAATATCACTTAGCCAAAATGGATTTTCTATTTCATATATTTCCATAAATTTGTATTATATGATGTCAGACAAATAACACCACTTGATGACATTATTTTCTTTGAAGCACCTCTGCCAGTCGAAATTTTGAGGATGTTCATCTGTTTCATATTCAATTTTACCCTCATTCAACCACTGAACGAGAATTGGTGTAAATTCTATTGGCTGTTCAGTGGCGTTGTGCCAAATATTTTTCTTGAACCAATCAACACCATCCTTAAACGCTTCACGTCTTGCGGAAACATTGCAGCCTTCATCAATCTCTGGCTCATGTCCGATGTAGTTGTTAGCTGCTTGTTGTATTTTCTGTTTATCAATCATTACTTTTTACTTTTTTTGTTTTCTGCAAACTGTTCAATCTCGCCCTTGATGATTTCAATCTTATCTACAAAACCATCAAGTGTGTCCATAGCTTCTTGCATGGAATCGCCAGTTCTGGAGCATTGTAAGCCTTCAGAGAGATTGTTAAACGCCTCATCCTCTTCAGAATGAATATCCTGGATGACAGCAACGGCTTCATCAAGAGCTGCTGTTGCGTCATATAGCTGTTGTCTACGTTGCTTGTTCATATATTTACCACTTTTGTTTGTCTTAACTCTCCAGAATATCCTTGATTCCGAAGCACGTCCAGAATAAGGTTTACAGGAATATCGTGCAACTGGCTTTTACCTTCCGCTAAATCGACCAAAGCGTCACACGCTTGATATAGCGAACACATGCTTTTCTTAGCGAATGGACATGATGTAGTCCCAACCATCTGCTTGTTTCTACAATTATTGCACGGATAGTATTTATGGTCTTTCGTCATGCTCATACCGTAATGACTTTAGAGAAACGCAACTCTCCAGTATAGCCACGTCTACGAAGTTCTGCAAATAATAAAGAATCTTCAATATCTGCAAGAGTAAATATTGCTTTTGAACCTTGTTGAGGTAAGTAATCTGCTGGACGCTTTGATGTTCCAGTATTTATAGTGTTTGTTGATTTTGTTCTTGCCATTTGTTTTATATATTAACGAAATAGAAAATAATTCTTTGTTCTACCACATTTGGTACATTCATCATAAGAATACACCATGCCCACACGATGCTCGTAATGATGAATACAAGTAATGTTTTGTTTCCACCATTTTTTTGATGAATAAAATTATATCTCCCACCATATTATTCGATTTTCATTGTTGTGCCGCCAATAGTAATTGACACAATCTTTGCGTCTGGTTGCTTTGGCAACGGCTTAAAAGTTTCTGGATATTTGAACCACATATCACTTTAATAGTTGAAAATTAATATCAATCACGAGTTTAGATTTGTCTTTCTTAGATATTCCTTTACTCATCGCATTGTAGCAATCGTCAAGCATGGCGAGCATAATACGATTGCTCTCCTCATGTGTCATTGACTCCCAGGATATATTCATAGAATTAGCCAAATCACGAGCCAGCTGATAAAACTTGTTGTCAACTGGAATTTCGTTGACATCGTACACCGCTGCATCGCCACTGCCGAAAAGATATTGCGACAGCTCGATGTAGCGGAAATACGAGTCTTTAACTTTTTCAAGCTTTTTGCCCATTGTTACATTTTGACTGGACGTAAATCTCACGAAGTTTCAGCATAGACTGGATAAGTGAATCTCCAGTTGTCTTGTCGTTCGGAACAGAGATAACCACATCGCCATACAATATGACAGGCTTGCCATCAAAAGAACTGATGTTGAAGCGGGCAAGAGCGTCACGTTCTGCAAACTGCTTACGTTCCGCTGCGTTAGAGGCAGCTCTCTGTGCCTTGCACTTGCTAATAAAACTTGTGATGTTGTCGATTAAAAACATTGTTACATAAGATTTTCATATATTTGAATTAAAGATTCCACTGGTAGTTTCTCCAGCGGCACGTCAATTGAAGAAGCAGGGTTTTCAAATTTATCGCCATAGACGAAGCACAGCTGAAGAGCTGGCTTATCATCCTGTGACATCTGAAGGCATACGCCAACACAGGAATTTGCCCCAACAGACTCAGCATCACCATTCTCGTCTGCATAGCGGATAGGAGTGTTGCTATAAACCTGTTTGTTGTTCTTGAAATCACAGTTGATGAGGGAGATTAGACATTCTTTTATCTGTTGAACGGAGAGTATGTATGGCAACATGTAACTATATCGTTCTGCATATTCCGCACCATTCTCGCCTTCATCTTCTTCGTCAGTAAGATAAAGTGCATCGCCTCCAGCTACACGAATTACGTCTTCTACATAATATAGATTAGTAGGATGCGGTCGGCAATCTCTACGGCCAAACTTCTCCCAGCATACAAGTTTACCGAGATATTCGTAGTTTTTATTCTCAATTGCATCATTGCGAAGCAGCTCTAACACCTCTTTGTTTGCTCGTAACTTTTCATAAGGAGGATATATTTCTATGCGGATGCCATTTTCATCATTTGTTGCATCCTCAGAATCCTTACGAACCGCAATAACTTGATTGGTTTCGCTTACGGCATAATACACACAATCTCCAGCATATTCGAGATTCTTGATTCCATATTTGTCCAGAATCTCTTGTAGCTGTTGTTCTGCTGTTTTTATTATTTTCTTCATTTTCTCTACTTTTAAGTTTAACACCACGCAAGCACTTTGGGAGTCATCCAATAAAAAGTGTATTGTGGATATTCCTGTTTAAGAATCGCCAAGACACGACCTCTTTGTGGGTGCTTGGATAGTTTAACGTGATCGTCAGAAACCACAAAATCTCGTTTGCTGACCATTCCATATATAGGCAATGTAGCTTTAATAAACAAGCTAATTGTTCCGATGGCGTTTTGTCTTCTTTTCACTCAATTTTCCTGTTTTGTATAGTTGATGTTTTCTTTGTCTATATTTTCTTTTAGCTTCTGCCCAATAAGCAGCAGAACGTTTCTTTTGTACCGCACGTTGTTGTGGGTTCAAAATCGACTGCACAAGACTCTTGCTAACATTGAACATTTCTGCCAGCTTACGTTGGCTATATCCTTTATCAGCAAGAATCTTTACAGCCTCTCTCTGCTCATTGGAAAGCTTCCTACGCTGGTCTAACTTTGTACCAGCAATAGGAATACTTTCTGATTTATATGGCATTAATATGAGCTTTCTACTATTTTAATAAGATGCTCCTCATCGAGTTTCCACTCGTTAGGAAGTATGAAAAAGGAAATCTTATCGTCCATTGCAAACGCCTTGTCTTCCATTTCGTCTCCAGCATACATGTGAGATAAAATTTCGTCCTCCAGCGTTGTATCTGCAATCGTGACATCTAACTCATCTTCCTTGCCAGCGAAGATAGTTATGTCCGCTGCACGATATGATTGACCATTCCATTCAATTTCGTAAGTATTCATGGATTATACGTTGATTTTCTTTGTCAACTCACCAGTGTAACCCAGTTGACGAAGGTATTCAATAACGGACTCTTCAGTAAATGGCGAACAGTTACCATTTTCGCTCGGCGATGAAAAATCGCCTCGCTGCAATGGGCTAAATGCGGAGACTGCCCTCACAACGAAGCTGCCGTACTTGAGGCCGTTGTTGTAGAAGTTACCACTACCGAAGCCGACGTACCATGCGTACCAACTGCTGAGCTCGGAACTACTCCAGCCCCAATCATCTTCATCGAACTGGTCGGCATCAAGCATTTCCAGCACTTCGTTCAATTCATCACGATAAGCGATGATCGTTCCAAGCTCATACAAACTTGGAAGATACCACTGGAGGTTGCCTTTCTTGTACTGCCAGCAACGCATAGCAGCAGTCATGCTTTCACCATCTTCCTCGTTCTGCTTCACGATGTTACGAGTAAGCTCCAGACCACTCAATGTCTGCAAGGCTTCTGCTTCACCGCACTCCTTATTGAAGACTTTGCGGTTTCCATCGCTGCACCAGATTTCATTCCACTGGTCAAGAGAAATAACCATACCGATTGTCTCGGTCTGGAGAACTACACCGATTACATCGGACTTTGATACACGCTGTGCCTTAAAATCTGAGATTGAAAGGACACCATTGATTGTTTTAATCGAAATTGAATGTTTCATAACTTGTAATTATTTATTTGTTATAGAAAGTTCTTGCATAAGAACTTGATTTGTTGCTACTTTGTCATTTTTATTCATCTTTAGCCATACTTCGGTTTCATCACCCCAAGGATAACCATCATCCTCTATGCTATCCACATAGAACCAATCAGACGATTCTCCAGCAGGGTCACTCCACCAAACCTTTGCGCCTGGCTTAATGAAACTGTGATAATATTCTTCTTTCTTCTTCTGGAGTTGGCGAGAAATGTCGGTTTCAGCTAACTCCCAAAGACGAGCTTCGATTTCCTCATACTTACCAGGGTTTTCTTCATCTGGTTTGCGAAGCCACACAGTTGTGTCTGGATTATAATTTTCTGGAGCGTCCCCAATTCGGACAACTTCATAAAAATCGGCATCCCACCATTCATCCAGCCACCAGAAAGCCTTACAGCCAACTTTTAGCCAAGACCAATAGTAAGAGTAATCCTCTTCATCCAACTCATTAAGCCATGTATCTGGACATTGCCAGGCAAGTTCGCTAAACATAGTATTGCACAACTTCTCGTTATAACCACACTCCAAAAGAAGCTGTGCATGAGTCCAATAACGATCTGTTGTTGGAAAATCATCAAAACACGCTTCCTCAGAATAACATGGCGCATCCCAATCATTCTGGTATGCTTCAGAATCCTTAAAGAATATGCCGCATGTATCGTTAGTGGCGGTATATTCTGGAGTGATAACATATTGTCCGTTCACCTTACGAACAGAACCTATTTTAACTTTTTGCATGATGTTCTTTCCTTTCAATCCAACTATAAATCCATGAAATATTTGTAATTCTCTTCATCGGAAACATAGCGTCTTCATTTTCGTAAACGTTGATATACATATTACTACAAGCAGGACTGCCATCTTTATCCTTATCAGCAGTTAATTCAAAGTTCAAATCTGGAAATTGTTCGTTTCCATTTGAACCAAACCACCAGTCCCAGATGTCATCATAATGAGTCAAATCTATCTGGTCAAGATAGATACGCTCATTGAATACCTCACCAGCATAGTTAAACTGAATGGCAATGAAATCACGCTGTTCAACTTCTTTCTCATGTATCTCAAAATTATCCCACTTGCCATTTGTCGCTGTGATTTCAACCTTCCAGTCTTCTTCATTAACGCTAACTTCCATTGAATGAGAAAGATATTCATAAGGCGTGCCGTATGACTCTGACAATTCAATATTACGAGCTTTCTGCATACATAAAGTAGCCTCTCGCAAGTCGAAGAAAACCCCAAGAATTTCAAAATTGCAGTCTTCCAAAGAAGTGTTTCCCCATTCTTGGGTAACTACATAAATCTTATCTTTCATATTCTAAACTTTTCAGCCCATTCGTAAATCACACTTTCATAATCCTCACCGCCATTCTCCATGTAAGTTTCCCAGCCATTTTCTAAGCAAAGTACGTTTTTCACTTCCCAAGAAGTAAATGCTTTCGCATAATCAATAACTCTTTCTACATGTACTGAAAGGCTTTCATCTTGGTTAATCTGACCGATAGCAAATGCCATATTTACCAGATTTATACCATTGTGAGTGTATTGCTTTTTGTTTGCCATATTACATTATTTGTAAGTACCACAAACAATCCAGACGTTGTAGCCTTCTTGCGCCCAGATATTAATGTTATGCAGAGTTTCATCTGGCTTCAAACCAGTATCGCCTTTCAAATCTTCCAGGAACCACGAAATATTGAACTCTGGAAGATCGTCCTGCATTTCATTGACCTTCTCCTGCTGCACAAAATTCTGCATGGCCATGTAAGAAGGAAAAGTGTAGAAACGGTTGCTGACATGTTGTGACTTATCGCCACGATTCCACACAAAAGCCGCAAACTTATCACAAGAAACTGGAACGGAAACAACCGTCCAATATTCTTCCAGATATTGCGAGCTGGAATGATAAACAGCCACCACTTCCATGTCTTTCCCATAGTCAACAGCCATATTAGCAGCCTCAATGTCTTCAGCACGATAGAAATGCACAGTGTCTTGTGGTATAGCTTTAGAAGAAAAAGCCTTGTCAATAGCTTCATCATCACAGCAACACTCGCCAATATACTTAACACTCATTCCACCATCGCCAGTACGGTCATGGTAAAGAACGAAATATTCCTTGTTTGGAGCATCAAGCTCATTGCAGAACTTCTCATACGCTGCCTTTCTATTAACATCAACGATAGCAAACTGCTCCAACCACTTGATTTTACGCTCCAACTTAGAGTCTTGTGGGAGCTTGAACAAGATTCCGTACTTCAATGCAATGTCAAACGGATAGTCTGTGCCATCACGTCCATCACCGCAATAGTCCGTAATCTCTTTCTGCATCCAATCTGTGTTTTGAACCTGGAATAACGTAGGGTAAGACATTCCATACAAGTTATTCGTTGAGATAGCGTAGCCATCGTAGAATCGCATTGTTATTGTATGCGATTCCTTATCGTTAAAGATTTGCTCATTGCAAACCGTTATTTCTTCTATATATTCTACCATGATTTTGAATTTACATTATTAGCAAAATTTGAGTTGTTTGGCAATATTTGCCATTTCCTTATAAGCGATTGCATGACATCCAGCAATCATAATATCGTTCTGATAACGTTCGATGCGCCATTGCTGTCGCTTGGTTGCGTGAACAATCTCATTGCTTCTACAGAACTCCGTATTCTCATTGTGCCAACGGTTAATTATAAGCCATAAACGCTTACATTCTTTAAGCGGTATGGTAATGCCTTTGGAAGTAACCACGTTCTCGCCATTGTTGGCAACTCTCAACAACACATTGCCACCATAAAACACCGACATGGACTTATTCCAGAGCGAAGTGTTGCCAATCAAGCCTTCGTGCCACAACTGACGTATACCTTCATCGCCCTGTGCTTTGAGGTGTTCTATGTATTCACGTTTTGCTGCTTGTTCTTTCTCCCATGCCAGACGAGCCTTTTCTGCCAATTCTACACGATGCTCATAGTTGTAATCTTGCTGACGCAATACTTCGAGCATTTCTGTACGTTTTGCACGAATGAACGCTTTTTGTTCTTCCACAGACATCACACTAAATGCCTGATATTCATCGTCAGAAAGTTCTTTCTCTTCGTTCCAGCGATTAAAGGAATATTCGACACCGTTGTAATTAAATGATGAGAACGTGTTCTTGTATTTGTATCTCCAATCACTTTGCCAACCACGCAAACCAATGAAAATCTCCAGGCGTTCTTTAGCTTCTTCTACACGCTTGCTTCTCAATCTCCTCTCTTCGTAGAGAAAAGCGTTAGCCAGATTCTTCTTTCTTGCCTCAAACAAAACAGAAACCAAATCGCCATTTTCAAGATGCTGGAGGATTTGCTTACTTGTAAAGCCTTTTCCACAATAGCGGTCAAACGAATGAGATATAAATGTCATATTCTTCGGCCAGCGTGAACCATATTTCTTGTCGTAGCAATAAGGATAAGGGTCATACCACATGCCCATAATGCCCACGGTTTCAAATCCACACTTGTGATTGTACTTTCTTGTGGTTTCAGACATTCTAATTCCCATAGTACGCTTATAATAAGCACCGTATGTCCCATTACCACAAGCTATATCAACAAGAACTTTCAAATCTTTCTCTCCAGCTATCAAAGCCTTAACCATCTTTCTGAATGAAGTTGGATTTACTATATGGAAAAACATCTTCAAGTCTTCATTTTTGATACGAAGCACCTTTGAGAATGACGTAAGTGGGAAATATTCCATAAAACTTGTTGCCTTATAAAAATATTTCAACGAAAACTCTTTCTCGATTTTCAGAGCTTTAGAATCTTTGAACGCCAATAAAGAATCATAGATAGACTGAAGGTTTTTCATTACGAAATTCTTTGCTATTGTTTCAGTAATCTCACCATTCCAGTTAGTGATTCCATCCCAACCGTACATAAACTCACCACATGATGCAGAGAACTTAACCGCATATTTGGGAATTGCACCGAAAGCGTAGTTTTGATGCTTACAAGTAGAATTTGAATAACTACCAGTATTCAGAAAATAGACAGGCGTATTGTTCTTAGTGTATACAATCTCACCTATAACGGTAGAATACGACTTAATTTTACTACCATTGAAACTGTAATATCTGTCACCTTGGCGTGATTTTAGTTGATGCGCCCAGTTATGACCGATGTCAGAATGATTATATCCCATGTTGTTTACTGTTTTGAGGGTTGTTTTGTTTATTTATGAATAGGAAATGAATGAAAAGAAGGGGTGAAAAGCTGACCGCATTTTAACATTCATTAAAAGAAAAGACCGCACAAGTAATAAAACTCGTACGGTCTTTCTAAAAGCGTAATGTGGTTAATGTACAAATGGAATTGACACATCTGAAACATCTGGAGTGTCATTCATGTAGTCGATAATATATCCAATGTGTTCAGCGAAAATATCATCAGCACATAAATAGTCGATTTCATATCCAGACTCTTTCCCAGTAGCTTCAAACACCAAATCGCCATAGGTGTCAAGTGAAATGCCATGAATACAAACATCCAATGGTTCTGGCTCGCTTGTATCTGGATTTGCTGCTACAATGGGACAGTCATCTTCGGTTTCCCAACTATAGCTACCGCCATGCGCTTTTACAGCGGCTTTCAATTCGTCAATAACATGTTGTTTAACATGCTTGAACAGATAATAGAAATCAGTATGTTTCATTGTTTTCTTCGTTTAATTCATCGTCACCAGCGAAATCATCTATAGTCATGTTTAAGTTGATTTTCAATTTGCGGTTTGCCATCCATTGAATATTATCAACGTTATATCCGCACCAGCATATTAGAAACTCCTCTACATCGCCATGATAGTTTCGCATTATAAAATCTTCGTCAACATCAATCATATCAACAGACGTATTGACGAAATCCAATACTACAATCTTCATGTTTCGTGCTTTAGATTTCGCCATCCCAGAGTTCGTTAGCAATTCTAAATGCAAGTTCCTCGTAGCACACCCAGCATATAAACGTATAATGCGGCATCTTTGTCTCGTTCTTGATAGGACTGCCAAGCTCGTCTTCGAGTTCTTCTACAAAATCTTCCATACTATCAATATGATTGATATAGAAGTCTTTGCAATCGGAATGATAGATGAACATTCCGATTATACCAGATGCGCAGCCTCCACACTGCAAGTCCTGGAAGAATCCAGTAGGATTAGTGTAATTAACACAATGTCCAGCCATATCCTCCAGCAGTTCATCGGCAAAATCATACTCTTTAATGTAGTCCTTGCCAACTTCCTGGAACATTCTCGTCAAGAAGCCTTCTGTGTCTGGAAGATCATCTAAGGTCTTCACCTTCGCTTCATAGCCGAACAATGCCTCATAAATCTCGTTCTCATCAGACATTTCCAACAAGAAATCATAAATAGAGACACCTTCATCAAGGTATTCTGTCTCATTATAACCAAGCTGGTGAAACAAGTCTGCTTGCCACTCTTTATCCGTGTAATGTTCCTCTACCAGTTGATGAAACCAGTCAAGAACGTATTCTTTGAAAGTCATAGTCGTTTATTTTTATTGTTTACCAGTAGACATTCTGCGAAGCACTTCAGCCTTGTAAACCAGCACATCGTCAGCGTTTCCACGATATAAACTGGTTAAATATCTATCCAATAGTTCTATATTATTGGATGTTTTAGCTTTATATTGTGCAGTTGCTTTGTACCGCACTTCTTTTTCCTCTTGGTCGGAAAGCACTCTTACAGGAATATTGCCACGCATGGCAATTAATTTCCCATTTACCTCAATTATTATTTCGCTCATAATCACTCGTCTTCGTTATTGTTAAACATTAAATCGTCATGCAAATTGTTTGGGCAGCGGTCATCGAACCAATGCCACACATCAAACTTTGACGTGCCTTTCTCGAAACAAAGGAAGTCCTCCTCTATTTCATCGTCATTATTTACAGGAACGTTGCCAAACTGCTCCCACAATTCTGGAAGCGTTGCTAAATTAACGTGGTCTTCACAGTCATTGCACCAGCAATCCTGGCTCTCCAATGGGTTATTCACGGATGATTCATATTCATGGGTGTTAGCATCAACCCAAGCCTGTATTTGTACGTCTGAACTACCACACTGAGAACAGTATAAAGTTTTCAAATCTGCCATAATTCAAATCTTTTGTTCGTTTTTAAGATGATATTATTGCTCGCTGTCAGTTATGATATTATTAATGGTGATAAAAGCACTTTCCATAGCGGCAATAGCTGTTTGTAGATTGTCAAGCACTTCACAATTGGCTTCTCTACAAGCAGCCTTCTGTTCTAACGCTTTTAGTTGATACCACAGATCAATTATGTCCTCTCGTGTCTGTTTCATTTTGGATATACTCTAAGTTTTACACAATCCATTGCCAATCCGAAAGCTGGATGTGGGTCGAAATATGGTGAACCAACACTTTCCATATCCCAGTCAATCGTGAATCCATCGGGCATTGCCTTATGAAGATCGGCAACAAATTCATCAATATTCTTGATGTCTTCATCATTCAATTCCAAATAACGATTTTGCTCATTAATTGCGTGAGATTCTGGAACGTCATAATAGTCAAGCAAATTATTAGGGTCGAGTATCAGCTGGCAAATACGAGGTATGGCATAAACAGGAATGTCATAGCTATCCCACATTTCATCCTCGTCATAAGCAAATTCGTCAATAGTCACAGAATCATTTTCATAATCCTCCCAATCTTCCTCGCCATCAATGCCTTCAGCAGGAACTTCTGCGATTTCTTCTATCTCACACATAAAGAACGCTTCTTTCAAATCATCAGCAGCTTCATCGCCCAGACAATGAATGACAAGCTCATGCTTTGTAAAACGACTTTTGATTGAGAAATAGTGGGTATCAGAAAAGTCATTAAGCTCGACATCGCTAACATTCTCAATGTCTTCACACTCATCTTCTTCAACCTCTTCAGAATCGCAATAGCTACCCTCGACTTCATCTATATCATCGCTATCTTCAGCTCTGACATACTTAACACGACCGCAAGTGGCTGTTAATTTGAAGAATTTAGGAAAGCATCCAGCCCATTCATATATCTTGTCTGATTCAAACCAAAATATATCATTAAGTTCAGTGTCAGTCACGCCATCTGGATATAAATCCTCCAGCACTCCCTCCACTTGGTCAAACTGCTCGTCAGTAAGCTGTTCGGCAGTGTCTTTTGCACCACTCCAAAATCCGAAGTCTTTAAGACTTATGTCTGATATAATTTTCATATTAGTCTATTCTTTTTTCAAGCCAAGCAATGTACTCTTCCAATTGACGCTCATTCAATAAGTCTGTCAGAAAAGTTACATGCTCTTTTAATTTGTCAAAATCACTTTTCTCCATTTCCTGTAGATTTGCGTAGAATGAACAAGCTGCTGTCATCGCCCCACCATTGGATGTGATGATTTACTTTGAAAGGCACACCATAACGGTCTGCCCTTTCATAATCTTCTGGATCGCCATCCATCACATCTGGAACATCGTTATAATCAAGAGCATAATTCTTGATGTGCCGCAAATTAAATACAGACATATCCTCACAGCTGTCACTGATAAGGAGCATATCCGCATCGTTCATTTTCTTGCAGATGTCCTCAAACTGCTTCAACAGTTCACGCTGGTCATCGTCAAGCATGATAAGCTTGTTTACTCCATCACGCTCATACTCGGTTCCGTCTTGTTCTATAACCTTATAGGTATTGTATGACAGAGCCTCTTCCTTAGTGTCGTAAATCTTACAGTCTTTCGGAAACTCGTCTGTATGAAAGCGATTATCAGAATAGTCGAAGTAGAACTCTTCCAGCTCCAATTTATACTGCATTGGAACATGGCATAACTTGTCGAACACCCAGTATTCTGGATTAAACGAGCGTTTTACACCACGAATAACATCACGAAGGACATCGCCATCATTCTTGCGGATAAACAGCGTCTTGTACGATGTCTCAGAAGAAACACCTTTCTCATACTTCTCCACACTGTCGAACGCCATGTCATAGTTATCGAACACTCCAGTAGTGCCATCTGGCTTCTGGAATGTTGTACGAGCGACATAAAACAGAGCATCGTCCTCCTTGTGATCGTACTTAAACTCAGTGCGCAACCACTTTACTTCCTGCAACTTGCGGTCAACCATAACAAAGCCGCTATTCTTTGTAAACACTCTCAGTGCATCATTTCTTTCCATTTTCTTTATGTTTTTTTTGAGTTATTATTAATCGAAAAATATTGACTCCCATTCGGTATAATAGCAATCGCTACAATCCTCATCGGCGTGGCTTAAATCTTCCTCCATTTGCGCTTTATCTCCATTGTAAAGTGCCAAGCAACACTCGTCATCGCAAGCATACTCACCACCCAGATAATATCCATCGGACATAGGTAAACCGCAATTATCACAGACACGAATATCATCGTATGATGCTCCTTCATTAACCTCATTAATGATGTCGTTGATGGTGGATTCCCACTGGTGACAGAATTGCTGAAGAATAGTCTGATTTACTTCCTCACCTCGTGGCTTGAATGGGTTATGCTTTAAGTTCTTGGTTTCCATTACAGCCATCTGGAGAGAATACAGCAAATCATGTCCTTCAGTTTTATGCCAGAATCGAAAGTCTTGCTTGAAGAAAAGGTGATAAATTCCCCACCACCTCTTCTCTCCAACACACTTTAACTGCTTCTCGATTTGTAGCATGACTTCCAGCATTGTCTGACGTGGAATCTGGATTGGCAAATACTGATACAAGTTTGCGCCCCCTCGTGATGAAGAAAGGATGTGGATTGCATCATTTTCGCTAACAAATACAGCATCAATGTTGCAATCAAGGAAATCACACCACACGCTTTCTTCGAGCTGAATATGTGGCAAGTCAGAACTATCGTCCAGCAATTCTTTTACTTGTAACGCTTCTGCCAAAACTTGTGATGCGAGTTCATCAAAATTGCCATCCTCATCGTTTACACACGCCTTACATTCGGCAATTCGTATGTATATTGGTTCTAATTCTTTCATGTTTTAATCTGGTTTACAATAATATTGGAAATTGATAGTTGTTTCATCTTCAAGCCAATGCACACTTATAAATGAAGAATCAGCATTGTCTTTCTCGATAGTGAAATATTCGATAATACTGTCGATTAACTCTTTCGCTGGATGTACGCATTTGGGCAGCTCAACAATCAAACGGTTGACCACATAATGCAGTCGTATTTCCGTTTCTTCATTAATAAAGCCTACAAATGTTGAAGTCCTGGGGCTGTAAGCACAGTTTCCGTTGAACTCACTGAAAAAGCAATCTACCCAATAATCAATGCAAATATCCTTGTCATTGAAAAGAGCTGGAAGCAAATGTTCATAAGTGTAATCTGTCGTTTCCATCTGTGAGAATATTTTATGATTCTACCGTTTATAAATGATATTGAACGTAATCAGCGAAATTCTCAGCATTGTCTTCAATATCATTTTCTTCACACCAAATGTCGTAAGATTCTGATATATCGTACACTTCATTCTCGTTGATATGGAATGAGTTTTCGTAGTCGGACAAATACATACTGCCAACGACAATCTCAGAACGAAGTTGTTGCAGCTGTTCAGTGGTAAGGTCAGAGAGGCTAATATCTTCCTCTTTGCGCCATTCTTCCAGCTCATCCTCCTCGTAATCTTCAAGAAGTCGGTCGCGCAGCGGACAATAGGTTCCTATTACAAGCTTTTTCCAGTATACCTCATTATAAATATCCTTTTGCATTATAAGGTGGTCATAATACAGGTCAGCTTCCTTTTCAACACATGCGACATAAGTGTCATCACATGGGTAATTGTTCCACATTTCCTGGAGCATGTCTTTGGCTTTTTCTTCCGCTTTTAAGAAGCTTTCGACTATCACGGGGGCTTTCACTCTTCTTCCAGATTCTACTTTATATAGCCTGAATTTTCTCATTATTGTCACATTTTTTGAATTGTTATTACTCTTTCATTTCTTCGTAATAGCACGATACCTTATAACCGTTCTTTACGAGGATATTAAGCAGTGCCTGTGCGCTCTTGTAGTAGAGGTTCAACTCGATATTTACAATTTCGTCAGAGAATAGCCGCTTGCCACTCTTGATGATGTTATCACAGTGCTTCTTGTCAGCAAAGAAATTATACAAAATGTATCTCTCTTCGCCATTTTGCTCATATTCACAAATGAAGATGGCGAGGGCATTGCCTGCGTAGATGTTTACATCATAAACCTTTTCTCTCTGCTTGATGGTTATCTTACCCATCTTGTCAGACCATTTCCATTGTAATGCCATATTCTTTGGGGTTAAATCGTTTTGTTGCTCTTCCGTAGTTTTCTGTTTATTAGTTTCAATTTTTCGTCTTGTTCTTTACGAAGTTGTGACAAATAATTATCGAAATAAGCGAAATCTTCTTTGTTGCGTATTTCATTCCAATTTATGCCAATGTTATAGAAAATAATTCTACTTATTGCCTCTTGAACATTCTTAACAATCGTCCATCCAACAGAATCTGCAACATAAATTTTGTTGCGAGATGTTACAAATATGTCGCTGTTGCAAATACCTTCAAAGTGTTCTGTTGGATATATTGTAACTAAGTCGGTTTTTACGGCTGCGCCTGTTTTATATCCACTGTTCCAGCATGTTACATTACAAGCGTGCCATGCTCTATCTGCAATACATTCCTCTTCTTCAACTGGAATTTGAGACTTAACTTTTCCGTTGGCTATGTTACGACACAGCAAATCGTATTTTCGTTCAAGAATTAATCCTCGATCATTTTCCAATTTTTTAATATTGGAGCATTGCATTTGGAACACTTTTACCGTACTGTTTATTATTAATGTCATGCTACTTTCTTGTTAATTTGTTCAACCATATCGTTCAAAATCTCATCATTCAGATTAGAAAATCCAATCTGAGCATAATCACCGACTACAGACTTGCAGATTTTGGCTCTTTCAATGTAATCAAAGCCAAACATGTCCTTTGCAACACGATACATATAATCTCCGTCAGTGAATGTAATGCCGTAGATAGAAGCGATATTCTTCACCAATGTTTCAAGGTTATTCTTACGAGTTTCACGCTTTTCCTCTAAGTATGTGTCAATATCGTTTTTTGCATATTCAAGTAAGTGGTCTTTATCGTAGAAACCCCAACAACCACATAAATGAACATTTGAAGCCTCTTCGCCTTCCTCGTCTTCAATCATGTAGCCATATACTTCACCGCTAACATACTTGTTATATGTCTCCATTTCACCTTCCATCATGGCATACGCCCACTTCTTCCAGTCATGCTCATATTCATCGCCTGGATCAAGCATACCTTCTTCCTTTGCTGTTTTCTTTTCAACAAAGGCAAACCCAATAGAAGAGCAGTCCCACTGAGCGTCTGGAGACCCCACTTAGAACCGAGCCACAGCGATATTCCAGAATGTTCGTACATTGAAATAGGCAATGTCACAACTTTACCAGTGTTTTCAAGAAGCAACATTTTCTCACACATGTCCAGTTGATCAGCCATATCTGAAGCGATGCTATCATCACTATCGCTTGTGTCAGCGTCTATATGGCGAGTATATTCTTCACCGCATATAGTTTCCTTATACTCGTAATATTGGTCACAATAATCGTTCTCTTCACCAGGAACAAGATGAGCATCACGAGTTTTCACAAAATAGTCAATTATCGCTTTGGCAGGAACATAATCACTAAACAGGCTGTCAATGCGTCCTTCAATGTCTTGTTCATCGCCAAGGTTATATCTACGATGCTCGCAAACAAAAGTTGAGACATTATTCCAAGTTCTTGGGTCTTCTGGAGTTTCATCGTAGTATACGTTTATCGTACAGTCACGATATTCTTCTTTTTCACAAAGTTCCATATTGTTTTATGTTTTGAGGGTTGTTTGTTAAATTGCAGATAAAACTGCTTTAGGAATAGTTATATCAATACCACACTCAAATGCCTTGCGCTTCAAATCGCTACAAGCCAAGTTGCATGATATGGGAAGATGTGATGTATGTGGCCCATTGGGTATTTTATAACCACAATGACACACATAGCCATGATTTCCTTCACGGTATAGGAAACCACATTTGCATCTTAAATCTCTGAGCAATGCGATTTGCTTTGTCTTGGAAATTTTCATATTTTGGTTGTTTTGTTCAATTATGAATAGGCATATTGTGGAGTCCAAAGTTGACCACTTCTACAACTTTAACATTCATTAAAGAAAAGAGCCGTAGCTAAATCAATAGCCACGGCTCCACCCAAAACATAAAAGAACTTGTGAAATACCATTAATTATGTGTGTATCTGCCAACCGTATGAAGGGTCGATTTGCACACTTCCATTCTGCTTATAACCGCTTTCTGGAAAGCCGTGGAAAATTACGCCACCATTAAGCATTACAGAACCATCGGCACGAAGCACCGCAAAATTGAAGCAATGCTCATCCCAGTCACGAGTCAGTCGCACCTTGTCAGCATTGTTCCACGTTAAGTACGAAAGCAATCGCATCATGCAGTTGCTAAAAGTCTGATCACGATGTTCACGAGAAAGCTCCATAGCCTCCTTGAACCTTTCCTTACACATTATTTCAAACATGTCGTATGAGTTTTTAGAATTTACCTGTATTGTTCTTTGCATCCAGTTTGGCTTGCACCAACTGGCAATGGTTAGACCACCACAGGCGATAGAGTGGGGTCTGTATGTTCAGATAACGCTTCAGCACTTTGCGGTCAAAGCGTAGCATCAAATCCCGAATTATGAAACGGATGATAACGAACATAATATGTCCGATGATATGCAATGTTCTTTTCATAGTTACTTCTCCTGTTTTTAATCTGGACAACATTCGCCACGAGGAGAGAGAACATAATCGCAATAGTCACACCATGCGTCACCTTCTCCTACGGTGTCGTAGAAGTTTTCCTCGTTTTCGCACTCTTCGATAAGCTCCATATAACGAGCTACAGACGGATGCTTGGCAATTTTGTGATATGCCTTTACACCTTTGCTGTCAAGTATTCCACACGCCACGCACTCGTCCAGAAGTTTTTCGCATGTAGCTATCTGGATGGGGTTTGTGTCGGACATAATGCCATACTCCACGTTTTTCTTAGCTGGAGTGAAGTCAATGGCGGTATCGCAATACACGATACGAGCGTCATAGGTTCGGATGTCCTGGGGGTTTCCCGTCTTGCTCTCGCTTCTGTTGCAGCCAACAAGAGCCAATGCCAGTAATACAGCAGATGTGTAGCGGATTATTTGCTTACCCTTGCAAGTCAAGATAAGTTCGTAAACTCGATTTAGATGTACCTTTTTCATTTTCTTTAATGTTTTGATTATTCGTGGTGCTTCGGGAATCGAACCCGACAATGTACCATAAGCACCTCCAACGTGTCAGTACACACATATCTGTTTGCGTCCAGTGACACGAAATACACGATTTTTCCTCGTCAGCTCAATAACCTTTTGCTCGGTTTCCGCTTCCGTTGCAAAGTTCATCACGCACGGCTGGCGGTACTCTGGAGCATGGATGCGTTTCCAGTTCTTGCAAAACTCGTTCTTGTTGAATGAGCTGTTGCAATACTCGTCATGGATAGACCAAAATTCGTCCTCAGTTTTAGGCGTGTAGCCAGTTCTTGCAGTAAATTCCTGTTGTGTCATAATTTGTTCCTCCAGTTTTTAGATATGTACAGTTATTGTTGCAAATTTTATCTCGCTTCTACGTTCCGTCATTTCCATACGGATGCCACGGAAATTCACATACTTACCAATCTCAGCATGGCTATTACCTTTGCCTCCACGCTTAGGCGATGGATTAGTTTGTCCGTCCTTGAAAAGACGGTTTACACGCTTTGCCTCACGCAATTCTTCTTCAGACTTGCGTATTCTCCTATGTTCCACCTTATCGGCAATTATGGCACGTTTACGATTAAGCGCACCAATGTGATGCTTTGAACGCACCCATACTTCACCATTAGCTTCTACGATTACACAATCACCAAAGTTCGCTACCATTTTGCGCCTTTGGTATGGCGTGTCAGGCATAGCAAATCCACTCTTAGCATAGATATAACCCTTGCCGTACTTTTCGTATACAGCTTGCGCCTTACACAAGTCCATTCCCAGCAGATAGGCAAAGTTTACAAGCCATTCTGCGCCCATATCGCTACTGTTATTCACGCTTACAGGCAGTAAGTCAGCTAATCTTGGCATCTGAATAAAATATTTGATTTGTGGCGGTCGGGGAAACGAACCCCAATTTTGCACCATGCCGCCTATTACGCCATACCATACAACGCCTGGCGCATCCGCAACCATTCATGCTCTAATTGGTGATATAGCTGCAAATCGCCCCATATAGGGTCAATTTCGCCCATTTTATCCCATAGTGCCTCCATTTCACGCTTCACATACGAAATCGCACCCAATGCAATTCGTGAACTTGGCGGAACTTGGATATTTGTTTGCTCATCATACACCTTTCCACAATCTACTACAAACCAAGCATTAATGCGCTTGTTGTGTACTTTTAACTTGTTTATACGCTTTTGAATTATTGGTTAGAAGTGCTGGCGGTGTCGAACCGCATACACGCTTTAGCGCATATCCACCTTGTACAGCACCAACGAAAAAAGTGCTATGTTGTACGTTTTCACGCACTACATAGCACTGAATATGTTGTCAAAAGCCACGCTTTATGCAGCCGCTTTCTCTTCTTTCTTCTCAGCTGCTTTCTTTGCAGCTTCTGCCTTTTTAGCGGCAACTTCAGCCGCTTTCTCTTCTTTCTCAGTCGAGTTTGCAGCATCAGCCAACGCTTTATCCAAATTCTTCACATAGTCCATCTGCTCAATGGTGGCAGTAGTCCACGCATTGAGAGCAGAAACCACGCTTTCGTCAGACCAGTCTAAGCCCTGTTCCACAACAAGTTTGTAAAGCGGCATACCCTTTGTGATGCGGATAACGTCGCGGAGTTTGCCTGAGTCCTTCTCGCTTTCACGAACCGACAAGATAGAGTCGGTCAAAATGTTTCCGTTTTTGTCTGTCACCATAATGACGTGACAAGACAAAGCAGGGGTAATCTTGTTAGCTACACGCTTCTTGCTTTCCTGTGCTGCATCGGTGGAGTTCAGCTTGTTAGCCTCACGCATAGATACAAGCACAGCCTTTGCCAACGCACGAACCACCGAAAACTTGTCGGTATTACGCACCTTGGCAGTGATGTTATACATAGTGCCTTTGTCGTTGGCAAGCACGAGAGAGCGAGCCATCAACTTAGTAGCCACATTTACGTTACCATTCACGAGTTCAAACGAAGTTTTTACAAAATTTTCCATAATTTACGCTTTTTGGAAGTTAATATTAAGTTTGCTAAATCGTAGTGGGTTACATATTCGCTATGTACATAACGCCTCCCACCGTGGGAAAAATCCACAGTGTACACGCTTTAGGGATTGCAGAAAACACTTGCTTCGCATTTAGATACAATCCACCCACTGAATTTACAAACTTGTTGTAAAACTTGGTTTCAGTGCTTTTGTTTGTAGTTTTGGACATACTTACTACATTACCAACTAATAACTAATTGATAAATAGCTACTTTGTTAGCGTTCGCAAAATTCGCTAACTTTTGCTTTTTGTGTTTTGTCGCTTTATCCGTTTCACGTTAATTTGCACGGCTTTTGCCGTATTTTTGCGCTTTTATACTTTGTGTTATTACTAACTAATAATACTATATAAACCGCTTAAAATCAATACTTTAAGGAGCGTTAATGCTAACTTTTTATGCGTTCCGTCATTCTGTAAACCTATATTTTACTATCTTACTAATATATTAACATATATTTCAACATATTTCATTTATACACGTTTCTACAAATACGTTTAATAAATTACGCATATTGTTGTATATATTAAAATACTTTCGTGTTTCATTTATAGGCATTTTGAGAATTAACCTAACTTCTTAAACTCTTATACAAATATATTACTACATTGCACGATATACTAAAAAGTTTTGCCGTTTCCCTTTATCCTTTTGGCTACCTTTGTATAACATTGCTTTATACACGTTTCACCCACACGGATAAAAACACTACTTCAATAAGTCAAAGAACGCACCGAAAAAGCCCTTTTAAGTCTTTCGATATTTGCCACTTTTACAAATGTGGTTAGGGTTTTCGTGTGGCTTTTAGGTAATTACCACTACCTTTGCATTAAATTTGTTTGCGGTTTATCATTGAGCATTATATATATGGGATAACTGAAAACCGCCTAACAGAGTAACCGCTATTACTTGTTTGTCATTCTTTTTGTTTGACGTTGCAAAGGTATAACAAACATTTGGAATACACAAACATTTTAGCATAAAATTTTGAGAAAACACGAAAATAATTTGTAAGTACTTGAAAATCAATGTTTTAGAATAATAGAAATAATGAAAGTTTTATAAAGCATTGATTTTAAATAAGTTAGGCAATATACAGGACTATTTATTGCACAAAATAGCCTTATTTGTGCAATATTTTAAGGCTATAAACAAGAAATTGCACAAAATATGATAAAATGTGCAACATATATTTTTTTCTTGATAATGAACACACACGCACACGATACGCACAGGCGCACAAGTACGCACGGGTACGCACACATACATACACGCACACGCAAGCGTATGATACAAATTTATTTGAATGAAAACGACTAATTAACAAACAATAACACGAAAGTTTATAGTTAAAATAATTAACATTCGGACTATACTCGTAACTTATTGAAAATCAATGATTTGCTTTATCTTTTGTTGTGTGGATAACTATACTACAAAGGTATGAAAACGGCTTAAAACGGCTTAAAATAGCCTTAAATCGAATTTACACAAATTAACAAATAAGGTAGTGTTAAAATAAGGTTAAAAGCAAATAACCCTTTGTAATTATCAAAATGAAACATTATAAAAGGTTACAAAATGATATTATAAGGAACAAAGGAACGGAAACAAAACGTATTAAACCGAAAACGGCTAAAAAAGTAAGGTTTTTGTATTGATATTCAATAAGTTAGTAAAAGCAAAGAAATAAGGCAAAAAGTTTCACTTTTGCTATAAGTGAAACGGCTAAAGTGTTGAAAACCAATGAAATAAATAAGGTAGAGGGTATGCTTGTTGGTGCGGATTCCATATATATATTCTGCCCCGAAATTTGAGTTTCGTTTTTGGGCAGGAGGAACCACCATAACTCTTCCAGCGTTTATAAAACCTTCATATTTGACTTTCCCAGAATTTTCCCCGACCCCAAAATTTCAATTCGTTTTCTGACAAAATGTATAGCTTGATGTGTGATTTTGCTTTAATGATAACCTCCAGCTATACATCATTCCCGAAACATTCATTAACAATTTGCAACATATCTCACATACCCCACCTAACAGCCACAAACAAGCCTCATTACATTCCAGAAATAGACATAACCAATTCTAAGCCTTTCTAAGCAACTTTCTGTATAACGATGGATAAGTTGTCCATCCAATATGAGAAATGCCGTCAAATCGAAAATAAAGCAGCAAATAGACTTTGTGTGTAACGAAAAGTGTGCTGGAGATTTGTTGATTCTGTAAAAAGAGCCATAATAACGTAATTTTCTTGCTGAAAATGAACATTCCCAGAAAATATGCTTACCTTTGCCGAAAATTCATAAATTGACTCGTACATCTTCCAGATATGAAAACAAAAAGACAAGTTATAGACTTCTTCAAGTCTAACCATTTCGCAACAGCAGAAGACTGTGAAATGGTTTCTTTATTCTGCCAAAACAATTGCGGACTAACTCCAAAAGATTTCCCGACCGTCACAACTCCAGGCTCCATCAATTCCCAAACATTCATCGAATGGTATCGTAGCGGATTTGGAATTGGTGATATAGTTTTTGAAGAAGAGACTGGAAGCTATTATGTCGTTAGCAATTCATCCACGACATGTATACAATCATGCGCCATTCTTTCCAATCTTTGTAAAACTGGAAAGAAATGGAAACCTAAAAATAACGAACTTGATACCACTACCCTGTCAAGCGTTAGCAAAATAGAAAACAAAGCTATGACTATTTCTTTGGCAGAACAAGGCTATGAGTTTGATTACGAGAAAAAGACTTTGCGTAAAAAGTACATACCAGAAATAAACGAGCGTGTGGAATTTTCTCGTGACAACTACATCGGTCTGGGGGTTGTTCGTTCTATCAATCCTGTAGAAAATTTCATAGAGTTCTTTTGTTATTTCATCTACAGCGATAAAAAGATTGGCTACAGTATGCACGAGTCTGGAGTATGCGATGTAATGTCATTCCAGTTTAACCCCATGACCGTAGTGGCCGCAAGAAGGCTTAATAGGGAGCTGGAAAAGTACGGAAAGGTTTGGAATGATAAGTTGCATAGAATCGAGCCTATTGATCCTAAAGTTGCCAAAGGAGAAAAATACTGGTATATTTCGGATAAAATGGCGGTGGTAACGGATAGAGAAAAAGGAACTCCAACGTCTCATTTCCGTTACATAGCTGGCAATTATTTCAAGAGCTATGATGAGGCGTTGGAGTATTTGGGAAAGTTCCATGAACTTTTGCGAGACAGACTTGCGAAGTAAAATGCCAAATTTGCCTGTTTTTAGACGTTCTGGGGGGTTTTCTCTTCTTCTGTGGTAACTTGTATGCTTGAAGCGGAGAAAACGCTCTGAAAGCCGTACTTTGAGTTCCAATGTTGTATTTTGGCAGCTGAGAACATGTTTGGGCGTAGTTTTATACCCCCATAGGTATCTGGCTTGTCTTTTGCGAATGTTGAAAAGAAGTCTTCTTGACTGGGAGTGTCTGGTCGGCTATCCAGTTCTTTCTGGAAATACTGGAAGAGCATATTGCGGTTAAGATACTTCTTCTCCTCTTTCACGTCAACAACTTCCAATCCGTCTTCGCTAAACTCAAAATGGTCACAGAGGAAATTGTAGATAAGCTTTTCCATAGGTGACAGCTTTTCCCAAGTTTCATCTTCAGCTGAATGTTCGATAATGCTGGCGATGTATTGCTTGTTCAATTCACGCTCTGTATTTACTTCACCATCTTTTGTTCGTCTTGACCGTTTGGATGATTGCTGGAGGCGGTTCATAGGTTCTGCATTTGGATTCTGTATTTTTCCCCAATCAATCTGGCAGACTTTCTCTCCATCGCCAACAAGCTTGAAATCCCAATCCATGATGTTGAACTTTGTTAGACGGTCAAGATTGTCTATTGCTGTTATCTCAACCTGTTCGTCATTAACGTAGATGTTTCTGTCAGCAATGTCGGCTCTGGTGTTTGAGATAGCGGTGCTGGCAATATCCTCAATTTCACTCTTGGGAAGAATAAGCTGGGAGGTGTCTACTGTTGATTGTTGCTTGATAAGTTCTCCTGTCTCATCATCGTATTCTGCATCCTGGTCATATCTTGCATGAAGTTCTTGATTGAAATTGTAGAGGAACAGCTTGACATCATCATCAAGACACTGGTGAATGTCTTGAATGAAACTTAGAACTTCTGAAGCTGGGAAATATGGGTACTCGACTTTTTGGAAATGTTTACCGCCCTTTCTTATCTTTGGAAGATTATCTGGAAGTTCATCATCAAATGAATCATCGGTTTCAAATGGCTCAAAATTTTCAGAAAATTCTCCAGCTTGCTGGTTATTTCTTTTTATACCTGTTGGCGGAATTAATTTAGTGCATACTTAATTCTGCCAATGGGCTTGTC
>ENA-ORNT01000175-ORNT01000175.1-human-gut-metagenome-genome-assembly--contig:-NODE-175-length-48756-cov-4.678200_pt1 | contig 48756 bp, 39 predicted proteins | sample MGYA00242120_ERZ509032 | MGnify/ENA primary metagenome ERZ509032 (study PRJEB26280, sample SAMEA2338729) | human gut metagenome | biome: human gut; feature: human-associated habitat; material: faeces...
TCCGGCAGCCGATGCCTCTAAAAAGCCTATTGACGTAAAGGCTTTTATTGAAGGTTTGTTTGAAAACGGAAATTATCTTTGCACTTTGCCGGGGGCAAAACTTCCTGATGGCACAACATTGAATATCAATGACGAAACGCGCCGTCGTTTAGCTTTGTTTTCCGATGGACAGTTTTTAGTTTCTTCCGAACACAAATTCGATGGTCCGGTACTGAACTTCCAAACCATTGCCGCTAAAAAAGGGTTGGTAATGCAGCCGCCGCGCTACATTACACAAAACGAACTCAATACAATTTACGCTTTGGGCGAACGCAACAAACCGATTTCGGGAGACGATGTCGATTTGGAACGCTTGCAAATGCAGCAAGACTTTGTAAATATTGTAAAACGCGCCTCTTCTATGAAAGTGTCGGATGTTCACATCGTTGTATCTGATACATGTTCTGAAGTTATATTCCGCACCAATGGTATTATGGTTAAGGAAATGGAATACAGTAAGGATTGGGGCGAGTTATTTGTGCGCGCTGCATTCGCTTCCGCCGATATTTCCGATTCAAACTATGCACAAAATGAATTTCAGGGCGCTCAGAAATTGGGAGCAACGCCTTTGCGCGGTTCTAAAGGAAAATTAATGCTTCCGCACAATGTATTGGCGATTCGTTTACAATTTAACCCGATTGCGTTCGGTTCACAATATTTGGTAATGCGTATTTTGTACGCCGATGACAATCCTGATGGAAGCGATGACTTGTCGGCATTAGGCTGCGGTGATTATGAACAGGATTTGTTTTTCCGCTTGCGCTCAGCGCCGGTTGGATTGAACGTTGTGGCAGGTCCTACCGGTTCGGGAAAATCGACCTTGTTGCAGCGTAACATGATTAAGCTGATTAAAGAAAAAAATAATGAAGTTAACCTTTTAACTGTGGAAGACCCTCCTGAATATCCTATTCCGGGGGCAAGACAAATGCCTGTGACCAACGCTAACACCGAAGAAGAAAAAGCCGAGCAATTTGGTTTGGCTTTGAACGCCGCATTGCGTTCCGACCCTGACGTGCTGATGGTTGGTGAAACACGTTCTTTGTCTGCGGCAAATCTGGTGTTTAAAGGTGCTTTGTCAGGGCACTTGGTTTGGACAACGCTGCACGCCAACTCTGCACCTGCCATTGTTACCCGTTTGCGCGATATGGGCGTTCAATCGTATATGCTCGGCGATCCTGAATTGCTGAAAGGTTTGGTTTCGCAGCGTCTGTTCCAAAAACTCTGTCCTTATTGCCGTATGCCCGCAAAAGAGCATTTGGACAATCCGGCAGTAAAACGCCTGCGGATTGCTTTGGGTGATTTTGGTTTGGAAAACACTTTTATAAAAGGACCGGGGTGCAAATTCTGCAACGGCCGCGGTATTAAAGGACGTTTGGGTATTCAAGAAATGATTTTGCCAGACGCAACATTTTTACAATTGATGATCGGCGGCGAAACCCGCAAAGCTATTGACTATTGGACCAGCGACCTGAACGGCCGCCCTATGAAAGACGTGGCTTTGGAAAGAATGTTAAAAGGTTTGGTGGGTTTGGATGAAGTTGAACGTTGGTGCGGATTGCTTGACCAACGTCCGGTATACTAAAACAAGCGGAGAAAAAAATGGACGAGAACAAGAGAAGACAATCGGCTTCAAATTTGGCAAAAGCAGCTCAGAAGCTCAATTCGGTTGAAATTTATTATGCCAAAATGATTTGCAATATGTCTGGCGCGACCAGATTGAAAATCTACCGCAAATTGGCTTCATTGATGTCCAACCGCTTTTCTTTGATGAACGCTTTGGATATGTTGCACGCCACAATTACAAACGACGGCAAAAATCCGAGCGAACCTATGGCTATTGCTATTGCACAATGGGCAAACGCCTTGCAAAATGGTCAACCGTTTTCCGAAGCTTTGCGCGGATGGGCTCCCGATCGTGAACGACTGATGTTATCCGTGGGCGATGTTTCTGACTTGGAAAGCGCTATTAGAAACCTTATCCGCGTTACGGAAGGCACAACCAAAATGCTGCGTCCTATTGTCAGCGCCATCAGCTATCCTGCGTTTTTGTTAATGATGGTTACTTTGATTATTTACGGTATCGGTGCCTACATGGTTCCGCCGATGATTGAAGCAGCTCCAAACGTACAATGGACAGGTATTGCAAAAAACTTGGCGGATTTGTCCGCTTGGATTAGAGTTTATTGGCCGATTGCGTTTTCGATTGTGCCGGCTGTCGGTATTTTAATTTATGCCACTATCGGTATTTGGACCGGACCGATCCGCGCTTTTTTTGACAATCTGCCGCCTTGGTCTTTGTATAAAGTGTTTGTCGGTATTACATGGCTGTTGGCAATGTCGGCATTGGTAAAAGGCGGAACGCCGGTTTCAAACGCTCTGCGTGCTCTGCGTCGTGATTCCACTCGTTATTTGGCTGAACGTATTGATAAAACTTTGGTTTTCATCAATAACGGTGACAACTTAGGACAAGCTTTATCTAAAACGGGGCTTGGCTTTCCTGATCCGGAAATTATCGGCGACTTGAAAATTTATTCCGAAATGGATAACTTTGAAGAAGCGCTTGAAAAACTGGCTAATGATTGGCTTGATGATTCCGCTTATATGATTGAACAAAAAGCCGGAATTTTGAACATGGTTGCCTTGCTTGCCGTTTCAGGCGTTATCGCATGGGCGGTTATGGGTACTTTCGTCATGCAAGACCAAATCACCAGCGCAATGGGAGTGGGCTAAAATGCTTAACAAACTGAAAGCTTTTGCTCCACAGTTAAAAATTGCGGCAGCGATTGTTGTTTTGCTGACATTGTCATTTGCCTGCTTTATGAAAGCCGGCGGCATGCGTTCAAGCAGCAAAGCCGCGCGTGAAGTTGCTCTTATTGCTCAAGGCGTTCACCAACTTTATGCACATAAAAACAGTTATTGGATGCTTAGTTCCGACAGCCTGAAAAGTAATAATATTTTAATAAATTTCCGTTATAAGAACGGTCAACTGAGAAACGCTTTAGGTAAGCCTGTTTTGGTCGGAAAAGGTGAAAACGGCGATATTGTTATGCCTGGTGATAGAAGCTTTGATATTGTCTACACCGACTTAACAACAAAAGAATGCCTAGATACAGCGGCTTATCAGTATGAACAACATGAAATTTTAGGTCTTTTGCAAATTACAATCATCGGCAAAGAGAAAAGCCAAACTTTTGATTGGGGAGCAAAAACCTATAAATTGCCGGTTTCTCGGCATGAAGCTGAAAATTTTTGTTCCGATGGTTCAAAAGTGGTTTGGACATTTGAATAAGCGAGCAAAAAACAGCTTGTAAATAAAAAAGCTTGTAGTTGTTACAAAACTGTAATATAATACAAGCCGGAATGTGATTATTGAGGAGAAAAAAATGAAAAATTTTAAAAGCGAACAGTCTGGACGTTCCATGGTCGAAATGCTCGGCGTGTTGGCCATCATCGGCGTTTTGTCTGTTGGTGGTATTGCCGGTTATTCAAAAGCTATGGCTAAGTTCAAATTGACCAAAGCTATGGATCAGGTTTCTACGACCGTTACCAACATTCGTACTTTGTATTCTGGTCAGCCTAACTATGATGGTTTGACCACAACAACAGCTATTCGTATGGGCGCTGTCGGAGCAGAAATGTTGAACGGTGTTGCTAATACAACCGCAACAGCCGCATACAATGCTTTCAATGGTCGTGTATTTATTGCTGCTGCTACCGGTGGTCAAAGCTTTATCGTTGCTTTTGCCGGTTTAGGTAAAGAAGCTTGCGTTTCTTTAGGTACTGCTGACTGGGGTTCTGGTTCTGGTTCTGGTTTGATTTCTGTCGGTGTTGCCGGCACATCACCAACAGCTGACGTATCAACCATGATTTCAGGTACCGGTGTTGGTACAACAGCAAGTGCAACTTTGCCGTTGAAACTGTCTACAGCTGCTACACAATGCAGCGGTACAGGCGATGTTAACGCTGTTTATTGGAACTACTACTAATCTGTTAAAAGATTTAGTTTAGTCAAAAAGCTCAGAAAATTTATTTCTGAGCTTTTATTTTTTTGTTTATAAAGCACTCTTCATTATAAATAACTAATAATTGTTTTTATCCGTTATTTATATTAAGATATTTTAAATATATTGAAATTAGTATGTTTTTTGGAGAGTTGCAATGAAAATAAAAACAAACCAGCAAGGGCAAACGCTGAAAGGCATATTAGTTTTGTTCGCATGTATCGCCATTATCGGCGTTGCAAGCATTAATGTGTATTTTCGGCTGATGGAAAGAGCAAAGGTTGTTAATTTAATAAACCAGACAGCCATAATTATTAACAGCACCTATGCCTTTTATAAAGGACATCCGCCTTATGACGGATTAAACAACAGTATTGCTGTTTTGCAAAAGCTTGTTCCTGCCGATATGATTGACGGAAAAGAAAAAATAAAACACGCTTTCAAAGGCGAGGTCATTCTCCGAGCACTTAATTCTCAACAAGGTTTTACTCTGATCTATCGCAATCTTCCCACCACTGCGTGCCGTATGCTCGCTGAAACAAACTGGGGAAACGAAGATTCCGGTTTGAAATATTTGTTTGCCTCTCCGACAAAACATAAAATTCCAAAAAATTTTCCTAAAAAACTTTTAGACAATGAATATCATATATCACAGCTTCCACTATCACATGAAGAAGCTGTTTCTGCTTGCAAATGCAAAAGAAACGATTGTTCAATAACATTTATTTATCAATAAGCTTTAACTGAAATATCTTTTAACACAGCAGCAAAATTCTGAGTTGAAGGATTGCAGATATAAGCGCCAGCTGCTAATTTTGAATCTGCGGCTAAAAAACAAAAGCGGCGGACAAAAATAAAATGTGTTCCGTCAAGTGAATAAAAAAGATTCAAATAACCATCATCAACGCAAAGCTGAAAAGTTATTTCTTCACATTTTACGTTCAAGAACTGAACCGCCGTATCAATATAGCCATTCTGAATAACAGAAGAAGATAAAAATAAATTTTCATTTTTATCTTTAATTAAAGCCAATTTACACAAATTTTGCGCGTCAATCCGCCCCATCAGCCCGTATTGCGCCCCTTCTGGTTGATCGGACGCTATTTTCCACACAACCTTAAAAACAAAATTTCCTTCTTGTTTGGCATAAAAAAAATGCCCGTTGTCTTTTGCTATGTTGCTGCGCTTATCTTGAAAAAAATCTGTTTGTAAAGCGGCTTTGACAACCAATGAACCGGAAGCAAAATTAAACTCCGGTTCATTAAGCCAATCAAAGTCTTTAATAGTTTCAAGGTGCATCAAAAGCTCCGAACATTTTCATCGGGCATTTTTTCTAAAACTTTTTCAAGTTCGGAATTTTTTTGATGAGGAGCGATAATTTTCAAGATTATGATTTCATCGCCGACACCTTTAAAATTATTCAAACCTTTGCCTTTCAAACGCAGTTTTTCGCCGCTGCTGGCATAAGGCGGAATTTTTACGGCAACTTGTCCGTCAATAGTCGGCACAATAATCTTTGCGCCCAAAATTGCTTCTTTTACCGTGATAGGCAATTCCATAATAACATTTTGTCCTTCTAGGCTGAAATAGGGATGTTTTTCGACATTCAGGGTAATAAGAACATCGCCGTTTTCTCCCCCCATATAGCCGACTTTGCCCAAACCTTTTAAGCGCAAAGTCTGTCCATCGACTGTTCCTGCCGGAATTTTAACATTAATGTTTTTTCCGCCGAGATTGACTTGCTGTTCCGAACCTCTGACCGCCGACAGAAAATCTATTTTCATCGTATAGGCAATATCTTCGCCTTTCCGTGCGCGTGAACGCCCGCGTCCAGCAGCATTGCCGCCGAAAGCAGAAAAAATGTCATCGCCGAAAATAGAAGAAAAGTCAAAATCTCCGCCCTTTCCGCCGGCAGAAGAAGTATAATAAAAGCCATTGGCACCGCCAAACGGATTGCCGCCGCCTTGATTGCTGCCGCCCTGCCCGAAACCGGCTCCGAAACCTGTTGGCTTGCCCTCGGAATCAATTTCGTTATTATCGTATTTTGTTCGTTTGGCTTCATCGCCTAAAATATCATAAGCTGCCGAAATTTCCTTAAATTTTTCGGCAGCCGCGGGATTGTCTTTATTGACATCCGGATGATATTTGCGAGCCAGCTTGTGATAAGCTGATTTAATCGTAGCTTTATCTGCTGTTTTGCTGACCCCTAAAATTGCATATAAATCTTTTCCCATTTGATACTCTTAAAAATCAAAAACCTTTTCTGGTATCTATATAGGGTTTATTTTTACCGATTACAAGCGAACGCAGTCAAAGGTAACGCGGCGATAGTAACCATGGTAAAGATTTATTTTGCGCAAAATAGCCGTACGATTGCCGTGTTCACTGCAATAATGCGCAGCCAAAGGCATTAATTCGTCAACACGGATATCTCTATATTCATAAGTGATAAAATTATCACTGCTGCCTTTCACGGCTACGCGACGTGAAAAAGATTGATAATCCGATTCATTGACTTTAACATCTTTGCTAACGGCAGGAGCTTTAATAACGGCGCTTTCGCTCAGGCAGCTGCTGTCTTGTTCAACAACATAATATCTGATTTGATCTTCTTTAACGGTAACCGGAGTTTGAACCACTGCCGGCTGCTGTTCAACAACGACAGCTTCTTTTGCTGTTTGATTGCAGTCCATAGCCCAAAATTTGTGACAACCGTCTTTACCGCAGGTTGTGCAGGTTTGACAACCGCTCAAAAAGGCACTTACGCCCAGAATAAACAAATTTATTTTTTTCATTTTTTCACCCTTTATAAATTATCTTGACGAAAGATAATACTTTTTGACAAAAATGCAACTTTTTTAGTCAAGTAAATCATAAATTTCTTTTCCTGCCCGCTCTAATATTTGTAAAACCTTGCGATTTTTCGAATCTTTGTTGCGGCTATTATCCAATTTATTAAGCATTTTTTGCAGTTTTTCATTAAATCTGGTATTTTCACGCAATTTTTCAACCTGCCGCAAATTTTCTTCATCATTTATTTTAACATTTGCAACGGCTTTTACAACCGCCAGATATTGAGCTTCTTTACTAGCGCTATACTGAGCGTTTACATCGCCAGCGGCAAGCATAGCCGCAGCCATTATAACCGGTAATATTTTCATTTTTTCCCCTCGCTTAAAATTAATGATTGAGTTTGCTTACACCTTTAATATAATACATAAAAATATTTTGACCATTTTTTTATTGAGGTTATGGATATGAAAAAAACAATTTGGGCTTTGTTTGACAACCGCATGGGAAGTATTGGACAGGCAAAAGGCATTTTGCAGGAACTTGCCGATGATTTTGAAATTGTCGAAAAAAAAATAGTTTACACAAAACTGGCAGCGCTTCCCAACCAACTGCGAGGCAGACATTTTTTAATCGGAGTTGACACAAAAGCTTCCGATAATTTAAAAACAAAAGACTATCCTGATATTGTGCTGTCCATCAGCCGAAGAACAGCTCCTATAGCTCTTTGGCTCAAACGACGTTCAAAAGGCAAAACTAAAATCGTTCAGCTTATGCTCCCCGGAACATACGGTCTTAAAGATATGGATTTGGTAGTTGTTTCGGAACATGACCGCAACAAGGCTCAAGGAGATAATATTTTTTACATCACAGGCTGCCCTCACCGCGTAACACCGGTAACTTTAGATGAAGCACGTAAAAAATGGGAACCCGTTTTTTCAAATCTTCCGCGTCCGTTCACTGTCGTTTTGGTCGGCGGCGCCATAAAAGGAAAACCTTTCAGTGATGAAAATGCAACTCTTTTAGCTGAAAGCATAGCTAAAGTCCAACAACAGTTTTCCGGTTCGATTTTGATTACATCATCACGGAGAACAGGAAAAAGCGCCGAGGATATCATTATGAGCAAAATAAAAGATATTCCGGCATATACTTACCTTTGGGGAGAAAAAAAAGAAAACCCGATTATGGGATTTTACGCCTGTGCCGATCAAATTATTGTAACCGGAGATTCTGTTTCAATGGCCTGCGAAGCTTGCGGCACAAACAAGCCAGTTTTCATTTTCAGCGGAAAAAATTGGCTGACAGCAAAACATTTGCGCTTTGTCAAATCATTGATTGACGGTAAATACGCGGCTGATATTGACGACAAAAACATAGCTGATTTCAAGCCGATAAAAGCTTTAAATCCATCGATTGAAACAGCAGAGAAAATCAAGAAGCTTATCAAATAATTTTAACAGCGTATTACCGGACGATTTGTAACAATATGTAACAAGATGTTAAAAGAAAAAAATCGAGTTTTATGCTATATTTTCGCCTAGATTTGTTTTTTTATTAATTTTTGCGAGGATTTTACTAAAATGGGAAAACTTAAAGTTGCCGTTATCGGCGCCGGCATGATGGGCAAAAACCACATTAAAACATACAAAAATATGCCTGATGTCGAGCTGGTCGGTGTTTTTGACATTTTTCCCGAGGCTGCCAAAGCCGCGGCTGAAACTTTTGGCATCAAAGCTTTTTCTTCAATGGAAGAAGTTGCTAAAAAAGTAGATGCTGTCAGCGTGGTTACAACTTCTGTTACTCATGCCGATGTCGGAGAATTTTTCTTAAACCATGGCATCCATTGCATGATGGAAAAACCTTTGGCCACTTCACCGGAAGGTTGCCGCCGCTTGATTGATGCTGCCGCAAAAAATAATGTTACGCTTTGCGTCGGACATATTGAACGTTTTAATCCGGCGGTTGAACAAATGGCAAAAATTTTATCGGACACTTCAAAAATCCGTTCGCTGACAGCACAGCGTATGTCGGCAGCTTCAGGTCGTATTACCGATGTTTCGGTAGCCATGGATTTAATGATTCATGATGTTGAGGTTATTCAATCTTTGGTTAAATCGCCGGTTGTTGACGTTCAGGCCGTTGCTGTTAGAACTCCGGATCATCCCGAAGGAAAAGATTATATCAGCGCTTTGCTGCAATTTGAAAACGGGGTTACCGCTAATATTACAGCCAGCCGAATCACACAAGCACGCGTTCGCACTTTAACCGTTACAACCGATACAAACTATATTGATATGGATTTTATTAATCAAAGCATTAACGTTCACTCGCAAGGACGTATGCCTTATGTCAATCAAGAAGAAATTCCTGAATGGATGAATTATGGTTTGAAAGGCAGCGTTGAACAGTTATTCATTCCGACAAATCAGCCTCTGCAAGCTGAATTAAATCACTTTGTAAAGTGCATAAAAGGCATTGAAACACCTCGTATTAACGGAGAAAACGCGTTTGAAGCTTTGAAAGTTATCTGGGCAATTGAAGAAAAATTGGGACTTTCTTCAACAGAAAAGAGCTCTTCCAATATTAAAAAATCTGTTTCAGCCGCTTAAAACTAAAAATGGTTCAGCGGTATAAAATTACCGTCGAATATGACGGCACCGGTCTTTTGGGATGGCAAAAGCAATTAGACGGTCCAAGTGTTCAAGAATATTTGGAAAAAGCTGTTTTTGGCTTTTTAGGACAAAATACCGAAGTATACGGTGCCGGACGCACCGATGCCGGTGTTCATGCTTTGGGGCAAGTTGCTCATTTTGATTTAGAAACCGCCATTGATCCTTTTAGAGTTAGAGAAGCAATGAATGCTCATTTGAGAAATTTAGATGCACCGGTTTCGGTCCTAAAAGCAGAATTAGTTGATGAAAATTTTAATGCCAGATTTTCTGCTAAAGGGCGTAGCTATATTTACAAAATAACCAATCGCCGTTCGCCTTTGGTGCTCGATAAATATCGCAGTTGGTGGGTTTATGTCCCGCTTGATGTGGAAAAAATGCGCGCAGGTGCAAAATTTTTACTCGGACATCATGATTTTACCTCTTTCCGTGCTGCAAAGTGTCAGGCAAAATCTCCTATTAAAACTTTGGATAAATTAGATATTGTACAAAACGGTGAAAATATAGCTTTTTACGTTGAAGCGCGTTCCTTCCTGCACCATCAAGTGCGCAATATGGTCGGCACGTTGAAATTGGTGGGGGACGGACATCTGACACCTGAAGACATTAAGACAATTCTCGAAAACAAAAATCGGGCTTCTGCAGGTCCTACCGCACCGGCACACGGACTTTATCTGAATCAAATTACCTACTAAAACAATTGTTTTCAGCAGATTTAATTTTAACCTTGACCGAAACGTATCGTATTGTTAAAAGATAAAATAAATTTATAACTCAAAAACAAACAGGACTAAAAAAATAATGCTGACACCAAAAAATAATGCCAGCCAGATGCGCACTCAAATTCTGGTTAAAATCGTTGAAAAATTTTTGCAAAATCGTTTTGCTGATGCGGATCGTATTCCTTTAGAAATAAATCCTAAAAGCGAATCATCAAACCGTTGCTGCACCTATAAAGAAAGAGCTGTTGTAAAATATCGCTGCATGGCAGCAATGGGATTTACTCCGGATGATGAAAACGATGAATTAACCGGTCTGAAGGAATATGGAGAAAAAGCAATATCGCGCAGCGAACATGCCGAAAATAAAATATCTGTTATTTCTGAAGCCTGCTCTGCTTGTCCGAAAACGCATTATTTTGCAACAGACGCATGTCGCGGCTGCTTTGCCCGCCCTTGTCAGGTAAACTGTCCTAAACAGGCTATTACTATTGTAAACGGTCGTTCGCATATTGATGAAACAAAATGTATTTCATGCGGACGCTGCCATGACGTTTGCCCTTATAACGCCATTGTTCAAGTTCCTGTTCCTTGCGAAGAAGCTTGTCCTGTCGGCGCAATCAGCAAAGATGAAAACGGCAAAGAACATATTGATGCCGAAAAATGTATTCTTTGCGGGAAATGCCTGATGTCTTGTCCGTTTGGAGCTATTGTCGATACTTCGCAGATTGTTGACGTACTTCAATCATTGGCCAACGAAAACAAAAAAGTTGTTGCTATGTTGGCGCCGGCTGTTATCGGCCAATTTACAGGAACGGTTAATCAACTTATCGGCGCTTTGAAAAAGCTTGGTTTTGACGATGTTGTTGAAGTTGCCGTCGGCGCTGATATCACAACACGCAAAGAAGCTGCCGAGTTTATTGAAAAAATGGAAAACGGCGAAAAGCTGATGACAACTTCATGCTGTCCTGCTTATTACAAAGCGGCCACCGTACATATTCCTGAAATCAAACCTTTTGTTTCTCATACGCGCACCCCGATGTATTACACAGCTGAATTGCTCAAACAAGAACAGCCTGACTGCGTTGCAGTATTTGTTGGTCCGTGTTTAGCAAAACGCGCTGAAGCAGAAAACGATCCAAATGTAGATTATGTATTAACTTTCGAAGAAATAGGCGCAATGCTTACAGCAAGCGGTATAAAAGTAACAGAATGTGAGGCTCAGGAATTTTCGAAGATTTCATGCGCTCAAGGCCGCAAGTTTCCAATCAGCGGCGGAGTTGCCGGAGCGGTTGCCTCGTTAGTAGAAGGCAATGCCGAATATAAACCAACAGCTATTAATGGGTTAAGCAAAGCCAATATTAAATTGTTAAAACAATACGCTACAAAAGGCTGCGATTTCAATATGATTGAAGTTATGTGCTGCGAAGGCGGATGTGTTGCCGGTCCCGGATGTGTTGCGTTAGCTAAAAAAGCTGCCGTTATGGTTGAAAATTATGTAAAAACGGCACCTAATCTTAAAGACGAAAAATAGTCTTATTTAACCCCGCTTCGGCGGGGTTTTCTATATTCCCAATTATAAAAATTACCTTGCCAAACAGATGATTTTAAGCTAGTTTAGCGGTTAGATTCATTATATTTTTCAAAGGTTGGAAATGACTGATTTGTTTGACGGCGCAACAAGCGTCAATAGTTCTTATTCGGCTCAGGATATTCAGGTTTTAGAAGGATTGGAAGCGGTTCGCGCTCGTCCGGGGATGTATATAGGCGGCACAGACGAACAAGCTTTGCATCATTTGGCGGCTGAAATTCTTGATAACTCCATGGATGAAGCCGTTGCCGGTTATGCAAATAAGATTGAAATGACTCTTCACGCTGATTATTCACTTACCATTTCCGATAACGGGCGTGGTATCCCTGTTGATGCTCACCCAAAATATCCCGAAAAATCAGCTCTTGAAGTTATTATGACTATGCTTCACTCCGGCGGAAAATTCGGCGGAGGAGCTTATAAAGTTTCAGGCGGTTTACACGGCGTTGGTTCTTCAGTGGTTAATGCTTTGTCCGAATCAATGACTATTGAAGTAGCTCGCGATAAAAAACTTTACCGCCAGCATTATTCTAAAGGCAAACCTCTCGATAAGCTTGAATTTGTCGGTCCGGTTTCAAACCGCAGAGGAACCAGTATTACGTTCCGCCCCGATCCGGAAATTTTTGGCACAAACTGCTGTTTTGTTCCTAATAAACTATATCGAATGGCTCGTTCAAAAGCTTTTTTATTTAAAGGAATCCATATTTTGTGGCGCTGTGCTCCAGAAATTATCGGCGAAGGAGAACAGACACCTATTGAATGCGAATTGCATTTTCCCGATGGTCTGAAGGATTTTTTAAATTATCAGTTAGGTTCGCGCGCAACCATCAACCGCAGTGCATTTACCGGCGAATCGCTGTTGGCAAATGATGAAGGAAAAGTTGAATGGGCTATTACCTGGCCTGTTGATGAAAACGGATTTTGTTATTCTTATTGCAATACCGTTATTACCCCGCAAGGAGGAACGCATGAACTGGGATTCAGGTCGGCTTTATTGCGGGGATTAAAAGAATATGGAGAAATGGCAAATATAAAAAAGGCTGCAAACATCACAAATGAAGATTTTTTGAGCGATGCCTGCATTATGCTGTCTGTTTTTATACGCGATCCAGAATTTCAAGGTCAAACAAAAGACAAACTGACATCCAATAAAGCTGTCCGCTTAGTGGAACAAGCGGTTAAAGACGCTTTTGACCATTGGCTTTCATCCGATACAGAAAATGCTTCAGCTCTTTTGGAATATGTCATCACCCGTTCAGAATTCAGACGCAAGAAAAAAGAAGAAAAAATACAACTGCGTAAAACGCCTACAAAACGTTTGCGTTTACCGGGGAAATTGGCCGATTGCTCCAGAAATGCTGCCGATGACACAGAAATTTTCATCGTTGAAGGAGATTCTGCCGGCGGTTCTGCTAAACAAGGACGAGACCGCACGACACAAGCCATTTTGCCTTTACGCGGAAAAATTTTAAATGTGGCAGCTGCATCTTTGGATAAAATCGCCCAAAACCAAGAAATAAAGGATATGATTGAAGCTTTGGGCTGCGGTATTAAGGATGATTATAAAGAAGACAGCCTGCGTTATGAAAAAATCATTATCATGACCGATGCTGATGTCGACGGCGCTCATATCACTTCATTGCTTATGACTTTTTTCTATCAGCAAATGCCAAAACTTATAGAAAATGGACATTTATTTATTGCAACACCGCCGCTCTATAAAATAGCGGCTGCCGGAAAAAACTATTATGCTCTTGATGATGAAGATAAAGATAGAATCCTAAAAAAAGTTAATAAAGGTAACATAAAAGCTGATATCAGCCGTTTTAAAGGTTTGGGTGAAATGAGTGCTCAACAGCTGAAAGAAACGACTATGGATAAAGAAAAGCGCACTCTTTTACGTGTTATGCTGCCTGACACCGGAACCGAAGAAGGCAAAGAAGAAGCTTTTGAAACAAGACGGCAAGTAGAGCGTATTATGGGAAAAAATCCTGAATTGCGTTTTAAATTTATTATTGAACGCGCTAAATTTGTTGATGATTTGGATATTTAATTAGCCGTAATTTTATAATAAAAACAAAAAATTCTTGACAATAAACTTTGTATTCATTATAAAAATGGCAAATAAAGGGGTTATAGCTCAGCTGGGAGAGCGCTTGAATGGCATTCAAGAGGTCAGGAGTTCGATCCTCCTTAGCTCCACCAATTCAAAAAAGCCTTGGATTTAATCCAAGGCTTTTTTCTTTATCACGCTTATTTTGTAAAGTATCTTGACAGAAAAATTGATTTAAACTACTTTACGTTCCATAATTATTTTTTTGGGGCTATAGCTCAGCTGGGAGAGCGATTGGTTCGCAATCAATAGGTCAGGGGTTCGATCCCCCTTAGCTCCACCAATACAAAAAACGCCGATTATCCGGCGTTTTTTTGTATTAATAAAAAGACAGTTTTTTATTTATAAAATTTGAACAATCAATATTTTTTGAACTTTTTTTATTTTTTCACGTTATAAACTATGTATGGTTTTAATTAACTATTAAATACCTAAGAAATAAAAATAGTTTTGCACTATGGTTAGCAATGTAGAGAAAAAACGATGAATAAATTTGTAATATTTTTAAAAAAACACAAAAAAACTTTTACGTGCGCAGTCTTATTAGCCGTTATCGGAGGGTTTTATTTTTTCCGTCAAAGCAGTGATGAAATAGCTTATATCACTGAACCGGCAGGACGAAAAGATATTCAAAAAGTCGTCAATGCTACCGGCGAAATACGTGCTATCGAGTTGGTTACGGTCGGTGCTCAGGTATCCGGAAAAATTGAAAAACTTTATGTTGAAATAGGACAAATTGTTAAAAAAGGCGACTTAATTGCTGAAATAGATTCAACAACCCAACAAAACGATGTAAACATAAACAAAGCAAAATTGGATAGTTATCGGGCTCAGCTGAAAGCAGCTAAAATTTCTCTGAAAGTTGCGGAAAAACAGTATAACCGTATGCAAAACCTGCAAAAAAGAAAAGCTGCTTCCACTGAAGATGTTGAAAACGCCGAAGATGCTTATGAACTGGCAAGAGCAAAAGTTACACAATTAGAATCATCAGTAAAAGAAACCGAAATTTCTTTAAGCACTGCCGAAACAAACCTTGGTTATACAAAAGTAACCGCTCCGATGGACGGAACCGTTGTTTCTGTTCCCGTCAAGCAAGGACAAACCATTAATGCAGCAATGAACACCCCGACAATAATCCAGCTGGCCGATTTGAAAGAAATGGAAATTTTGATTGAAATTTCGGAAGGTGATATCAGCAATATAAAACCCGGAGTAAAAGTTACTTATTCTACTTTGGCTGATTTAAACGATGTTTTCGAAACCACTTTAAAATCCATAGATCCCGGACTTACTCTTCTTACTAATAATGAATATACGGAAGTTGTCGATTCAAATGAAGCTATATATTATTACGGGCGCTTAATTGTTCCTAATCCCGATGGCAAACTGCGGATCGGAATGACTACTCAAAACGTTATTTATGTTGAAAAAGCCGATAATGTACTAACCATTCCGGTTACTGCCATTAAAGGCGGAGCCGATGACCGTTATGTTGAAATACTAACTGCCGAAGGAGTTAAAAAACGCCACATAAAAACAGGGGTTTCCGATGGTCTGAATATTGAAATAAAAGATGGCATCAGCGAAGGAGACGAAGTTATAATCGGTCAACTATCCGCATCTGAAATTTCCAATAAAGCCTCAAGCATGAGAAGAGGTCCGAGAGGATTTTAGGCTATGAATATAATTGAGTTAAAAAACATCAATAAATTTTTCGGACACGAAGGCAACCGTGTTCATGTATTGAAAAATGTCAATCTTAGTATCGAAAAAGGTGATTTTGTCGCCATAATCGGACAATCCGGCTCCGGAAAATCAACTATGATGAATATTATCGGCTGTCTTGATGTACCGACCGAAGGTTCATACAAAATCAACGGCACCGAAGTAGGAAAAATGAACAAAGATCAACTGGCGGAATTACGGTGCAAAACTTTCGGATTTATTTTTCAACGTTATAATCTGCTCAGTAATTTAAATGCGCGTGACAATGCGGCTCTGCCTGCCATTTATTTCGGTGCTAACGCCAGAATACGCACCAGAAGAGCTATCCGCCTCTTAAAGAAATTGGAATTAGGAAACAAACTAGGCAATAAACCAAGTGAACTTTCGGGGGGACAGCAACAACGCGTAAGTATTGCCCGCGCATTGATGAACGGCGGGGAAATTATTTTGGCGGATGAACCTACCGGCGCTTTAGATTCTAAAAGCGGTGAAATGGTTATGGAAATTATAAAAAAATTGCATACACAAGGACATACTATCATTTTAGTGACGCATGACAGCAAAATTGCTGCTCAGGCAAGCCGTATAATAGAAATTAAAGATGGCGAAATAGTATCTGATGTCCGCAAAGAATCGGCTTTTTATGAAAAAAAAGATAAAATGGAAGAAATCGGCAAAAGCAGATTTGATGCTCTTAAAGACAGTTTTACCGAAGCGCTCAGTATGTCTGTCCACGCTATTTTATCAAACAAAATGCGCTCTCTTTTGACTATGCTTGGAATTATTATCGGTATTGCTTCTGTTGTATCGGTAGTGGCTCTGGGAAATGCATCACAGGCAAAAATTATGGCACAAATCAACTCCATGGGTACAAATACAATTGATATTATGCCGGGGAGCGGATTTGGCGATATGCGTTCCGGAAGAGTAAAAACCCTAAAAGTAAGCGACTCTGATTATTTAGGCAAACAAAGTTTTATAGATAATTCGACACCGAGTATTTCCGCAAGCGGAACATTGGTTTATGAAAATAATTCGCTAACAGCACAATTGCGCGGGGTCGGTTCTTCATACTTTGAAGTTAAAGGACGAAAAATTGCTCAAGGACGTATTTTTACAGATGATGAAGTAAAAAGTATTGCGTCGGTCGTTGTTATCGACAACAACACATTAAAAGAAGTTTTTGCAAACGATCCGAATCCTGTCGGGAAAATTATTATCTTTAATAAAAAACCGTTGGAAATAATCGGAGTGACAGCTGCAGACAATAACCCCGGACCGATGTCCGAATCTATGAATATTTGGACCCCTTACACCACCGCCATGTATAAAATCAACGGCAGCACAGACATAAATACAATAACTGTCAAAGTTTCGGATAAAGTAAATTCACAAGTGGCTGAAAACAGCATTGAACACATACTGACATCTTTGCATGGAAAAAAAGACTTCTTTATGATCAACAGCGACAGTATTAAACAAACTGTGGAAAGCGCAACAAACACCATGAAACTTCTTATTGCCAGCATTGCTGTTATTTCGCTTATTGTCGGCGGTATCGGCGTAATGAACATTATGCTGGTTTCCGTAAGCGAACGCACAAGAGAAATAGGAATCAGAATGGCTATCGGCGCTAAACAGGCTGATATTTTACGCCAATTTCTTATTGAAGCTATTTTAATCTGTCTGGTCGGCGGATTTATGGGGGTGACCTTATCAGTGCTGATAGGTATCGGATTTAATTCTTTTTCCGAAAATTTCGGAATGATTTTTTCAACTACGTCAATTGTTTTGGCTCTGGTTTGTTCATCAGCCATCGGCATTATATTCGGCTATATGCCGGCTAAAAATGCTTCAAACCTTAATCCTATTGACGCTTTAGCGAGTGAATAAAATGAAATTGAATATTAGAAAATTTTTGCTTTTAAGCACATTTTTGTTGATTAGCGGATGTGTCACAACAAACCGAACTCCTTCAGATTTGGCTACGGAACTAAACTATACGCAGGAAATTAAAGCCGAATATTCCGCTAATACAAACTGGTGGAAACAATACAATAATGAAGAGCTTAACCGCTTAGTAGAAACCGCTTTAAAAAACAATCCCGATTATTTGAAAGCCGCTGTCAATATTGATAAAGAACTTTATAAATTAGGCTTGTCGACATCTGATTTGTTTCCAACCCTAACAGCCGGAACAAACGCCTCTTCGCAAAGGAAAATCGACAGAAAGGATAACTTTTCAAGCAATTTTTCGGGTGAAGCGGGGTTAAATTACGAAGCTGATCTGTATGGAAAAATTCATAATCAATATCAGGCGCAAAAATTAGAATATCAAGCTACGGCTATGGATCACGAAGCTGCCAGACTGACACTTGTTAATAGTGTTGTTGACTTATATTTTAATTTGGAATATTTGCAAAACGCCATCAATCTTACAGAAAAAAACATCAAAAATTATGAGCAAATCCGCAATGTGGCAAAAGCTAAATACAACGCAGGAAAAGCCGATAATGTCGAATTTTTGGAAGCAGAACAAAACCTTTTGTCTGAACAAAACCGTTTGTTGGATTTGCAAACCGGATTTAAAGAAACGCAAACCAGTTTAAAAAATATTTTAGCTGTTAACAATGACGAAAAACTTGACTTAAAATTCGGAGAAATACTTAACCAACCGGCACTCGGCGTAAATATTAATGTTCCGGTTGCCGTGTTGGCAACAAGACCGGATTTGATTTCAAGCCAATATAGACTTGAAAAGGCATTTAAAAATTTGGAAACAGAAAATAAAAATTGGTATCCCAACATTTCGTTCAAAGGTGTATTATCGTCATCTTCAGACAAAGCCAGAACCACTTTTGATTTTCCATATATTTTAGGAAGTGTCGGCGTTGATCTTCCGTTTTTGGATTGGAACCGAGTTAAAAATAATATTAAAATTTCAGAAGCCGATTATGATTTGACCGTTTTGGAATTTAAGGACACATTAAATCAGGCGGTTAATGAAGTTATCTATTATTACTTTGCTTACGAGCAAGCTCAAAAGACTTTTGAAAACACAGAAAAAAACTACAAAAATGCCTCTCAGATTACCCGTTATTATCAAGAACGTTACAACAGCGGAAAAACTGAATTCAAAGATTTTCTGCAGGCGCTTTCCAGCGAAAATTCTTTGCGTAAAAACCTGTTAGAACAAAAATACCAACTTATAAAATATGAAAATTACGTCTACAAATCTATGGGAGGAAAATACTAATCTCATCGGTTCGATATATAGTTTAAAGTTATGTTTTGTACAAAAAACTTGACAAAATATTTTTAAATAATATATCATTAAGGTACAAATTGATTATTCACCTTAATTATTAAATTATGATACGCAAAATTTTTACAGTCGGTAAACGCTATTGGATACCGGCGATCGGATGGTTCCTTTTTTTGGGATTTTTCAATAACTGTGTTTTGTTTCCTTATTTCGAAATTAAAACCGTAGAATGGGGACAATTAATGACAGCTCTCGGTGTTATGCTGGCAATCAGCGGCGCACGTGATGTCGGATTAAAAAAAGAAAACGAAAATTCTGTCGTTATCAAAGAAGTTGACGGACATCAGACTGAAATTTATACAATAGGTAAACGCTATTGGATTCCAGCAATTGGTTGGTGTTTGGCTCTCGGCTTTTTTAACAACAGCGCCGTTTACCCTTTTGCAGATATAAAAATTGTCGAATGGGGACAGTTGTTAACCGGTTTGGCGGTTATGCTCGGTATAAGCGGAACGCGCGATGTCTTCCTCAACCGCAATAAAAAATTGGCGGAAAAGATTGGCAGTGCGATTTCTGAAACGAGTGAGGAAAAGAAGACTGAAGATAAATAAATGTTTTCTGGTATCAAAAAAAGAGCAGGTTTTAACACCTGCTCTTTTTTTTGACAATAAAACTTGACAAAAATCAGCTTTAATGCCATCATTTTAGCTAGAAAACAAATCATTATATATATATTATGGACGTTAGAAATTCAGTTGAGAGAATCATGACTAAGAAGTTGTGGATCTCAGCAGTTGGTTTTGTACTCGCTATCGGGTATATGATGAACTGCATCGTTGAACCTTCAAACAATGGGGCTGTAAGATTAATTTCATGGGATGAGCTTAATCGCGCACTACTCATTTTATTAGTCATCAGCGGAACTCGCGACATTACGCTAAACGGTTTAAAATTGTTAGGCGGACGTCTTTCAATCAAAAACGCAAAAGAATGCACCAATCCAGATTGCCAACCTTTCCGAAAAGCGGTTAAACGCTATTGGATTCCGGTAGTCGGCTGGGCTTTAGTTGGTGGTTTTGTTATGAACTGTATAGTGTGGCCTTTGGTTCCGACAGTAACTATTGTTTCGTGGGATGAGCTTACAACAGCTTTGTTGATTGTACTGATTATTTCAGGCGGACGCGATATTACCTTGAGCGGTGTTAAGCTTCTCGGCGGTAAAATATCCATCAAAACGCCTAAATGCACACATCAAAACTGCCAGCTCAAAAAGAAAGCTGAAAACAAAACTTCTGCCGATAAAAATCCTGATAAGGAAAATAATCGACAGTAAGGTACTACAAAGAGGAAAGACGAAAGTCTTTCCTCTTATTTTTTTAATTTACGCACCCGTTCTTTATCACAGGAGGATATTTTCAAAGATTCGTAAATTTTTCGGATGGCTTTGTTCTGAACTTCTTTCTCCAAGAGATTATTCTCCAAAAATTTTTCGGTTTGCACAGGAAAATGAGCATAAATTTCAGCAATAGCCCAGCCAACCGCCATTTGAGCGTAATACCCCGAAAAATGTTTTTTATTTAATACTTCAAATATTTCATCTAAATAATCTTCAGCAATAAAATGCGATAAAATCATAACCACACCGAAACGCACGGTAAACTCATCATCTGAATCGGCATATTTTTTCACCCACGGCCACCATTTCCAACGTTCCGCCTTAACTTGCTTTATATTAGCGCAGACGCTGTCACAAACAGACCAATTATTTATTTTACCGATAAATTGTTCCAATTTTTGCTGTTTTTCCAAAGCTGTTTCTTTTATCAAAGCAATAACAAGTCCATGCAGCATAATTTCTTCAAAACTGTCATCACCGGCGATTTTCAAATAGCTTTGCCAATTTCCTTTTGCTATTTGCGCTGCAAAATGTTGAATTATAGGACGTTTTACCCCTTTAACATTTGTTATCCCCGGAAGCAGAGAGGAAGCAAATTTTTGATATTTCGGATCGCTGTTTTGACAGATCCAATTTTTTATTTTTTCCGATGTATAGTCTTCTTCAAATCTACCAATCATTTGCAAAACCCTTTAATTCTTGACAGCTGCAAGTTTATAATGTTTTATTTTTTATGCAATTATATTTCATAGGAGAACGGCATGAATTTGCTTAAGACAAAGCGCTTTTTACCTTTGCTCATTACACAATTTTTAGGAGCGCTGAACGATAATCTATTTAAAAATGCTCTTTTGACATTAGTGGCAATAAAAATGTCCGAACAGTCCGGAATTCTGTCAAATATAATAGCAGGATTGTTCATTCTGCCGTTTTTCTTGTTTTCAGCAACTGCCGGCGAATTAGCCGATAAATATTCCCGCAATAAAATTGCCAGAATATTAAAAATCGTTGAATTGGCATTAATGCTTTGCGTTGCCATAGCTTGGTTTGCTAAAAGTTTGCCTCTGCTGGTGGCGATTTTAGCATTAATGGGAGCTCAATCATCTTTTTTTGGCCCTGTAAAATATTCTTTGCTGCCGCAGCAATTGAAGCCGGAAGAACTTATTACCGGAAATGCTTACATTGAAAGCACAACATATATGGCGATTTTATTAGGTCTTATTTTAGGGACATTGCTTCCTATTGAAGGAACGATTTTGTTGCTTATTTTATTAGCTGCGGCCGGTTTGGCTTCTTCGTGTTTTATTCCCGATGCTCCGGCTCCGCGTCCAAACATAAAAGTGAAAAAAAATATATTCGCAGCCACCGGCGCAAATTTCCGCTTTTTACGTAAACATAAAATTGTTTTTAAAAGTGTTCTCGGCGCCACTTGGTTTTGGATTATCGGCGCATTGGTTGCAGTGCAGGTATATCCGATTTGCAGCCAAATTCTCAATACGTCAAAAGGCGTTATTACTTTCTTTCTGATTTTGTTTTCGCTCGGGGTTGCCATTGGTTCTTATGCTTGCAACAAAATATTAAAAGGTTTTATTCATGCAACTTATGTTCCTTTAGGAGCCGTCGGCATGGCTGCTTGCCTTTATCTTATTTATTTGTTCACTAATAACTATCCCACACCGCAAACAACCGTCTATTTCATGGATTTTTTCAGCCAACCGCATGCTTTGGGAATAAGTTTGAGTTTGTTTATGTTAGCTTTTTGGGGCGGTTTGTATATCATTCCATTAAACGCCATAATGCAGACACGGGCTCCTAAAGCTTATGTAGCTACGGTTATTGCCGGCAACAACATAATGAATGCTCTTGGAATGGCGGGAGTGGCCGTTTTTGCCACAGCCTTTCTTGCCTGCGGCTTTAGTTTACCGAATCTTTTTTTAACTATGGCCATTATCAGTACCGGCGTAGCTTTTTACATATGCAGCCTGCTGCCCGATGCTTTAACCCGTTCTCTGCTGCAAAGCATTTTGTCTTTTTTATTTCACAGTAGGGTAAAGGGGCTGGCAAATTTTCGCAAAGCTGGCAAAAGAGTATTAATTATTGCCAATCATGTATCATTATTAGACGGAGTATTAATTGCCGCATTTATGCCTGAACGTATAACTTTTGCAATCAATACCGAATGGGCCAATAAATGGTTTATGCCCATCGTTCGGCTGCTGGTCGATTTTTATCCCGTTGACTCGCGCAGTCCGCTTTCTGTCCGCAGTTTGATTGAAGAGCTGAAAAAAAATAAAAAAATTATGATTTTTCCCGAGGGACGCATTACTGTGACCGGCTCAATGATGAAAATATATGAAGGTGCCGGTATCATAGCTCAAAAAGCCGGCGCGAAAATATTGCCGGTTAGAATCGACGGAGCTCAATATTCAAAATTATCTTATCTGAAAAATAAAATACGCACCCGTTTTTTTCCGAAAATCAGCCTTAATATTTTAGAACCTCAACGCTTTGTAATTGATGAAAATATACCAAGACGCGAATATCGGCGAATCATTTCGCAAAAACTTTATGATATAATGGCAGATATGATTTATAAAACTTCCCACATTGATGAAAATATCTTCCATTCGCTGTTAGACACAGCCAAAGTTTTAGGAAAAAATCATATTATCGCCGAAGATACAAACCGAAAACCGCAGGCTTTCAGTTCTTTTATCCTTAAAAGCTATGTTTTGGGAACAGCTTTTAAGCAAAACTTTGTAAAAGAAGATAAAATAGGTTTAATGCTTCCTAATGTATTGGCAAATGTTGTCAGTTTTTTTGCTCTGCAATATGCAGATATAACACCGGCCATGCTTAATTTTACATTGGGGATTAAACCTTTTTCAGAAGCGATAAAAGCCATTAAATTACAAACAGTTATAACATCTCACACTTTTATAGAACAGGCTAAATTGGAAAGGTTGGAACTGGCGCTGTTTAACATGGGCATAAAAATTATTTATCTCGAAGATTTTGCAAAAAGAATAAATTTTTCCTGCAAAATAAAAGGAATAAAAAATTATCTTTTACAGAAACGCCCGCTAAAAAAAGCGGATGAAACAGCCGTGATTTTGTTTACCTCAGGTTCAGAAGGAACACCTAAAGCCGTTTTCCTGTCTCACAAAAATCTACAGGCAAACCGTTATCAAATTGCCAGCGTTATTCCTTTTAATTCAGGAGATATTGTATTTAACGCTTTACCGATGTTCCATTCTTTCGGATTAAGCGTTGCCACAGTGCTGCCCATTTTGTTTGGAGTAAAAGTTTTTCTCTATCCTTCTCCCCTGCACTACCGTATCGTTCCGGAGCTTTGTTATGATACTATGGCCACTGTGATTTTTGGAACAGATACATTTTTTGCAGGTTATGGAAAGATGGCAAATCCCTATGACTTCTTTGCTTTAAAATATGCGGTCATCGGGGGCGAAAAGCTCAAAACAACAACTGCAAATTTATGGATGAAAAAATTCGGAATCCGCATTCTGGAAGGATACGGCGCAACTGAAACTTCTCCGGTTTTAACTATAAACACCCCCATGCATTATCGCGAGGAAAGCGTCGGACGCTTTATGCCGGGGATATCTTATCGGTTAGAAAATGTGGCCGGCGTTACTGAGGGCAAACGCTTGTTTGTTAAAGGCGACAATATTATGCAAGGTTATATGAAAGCTGATAATCCTGAAAAATTGCAGCCTTTGGAAAACGGATGGTATGATACGGGGGATATTGTTCATATTGATGAAAGCGGATATGTTTTTATTCAGGGACGCGCTAAAAGATTTGCAAAAATCGGCGGAGAAATGGTTTCTTTAACCGCAGTAGAACAAATCTTAGATAAATTGTATCCTCAAGCAATACAGGGAATTTTAACTTTGCCTGATGAGAAAAAAGGAGAACAGTTGGTTTTGATGACCAATAACGAAACAGCTAATCTGGCATCAATCCGCGAATATTTCAAACTTCAGGGATTAAGTGAACTTTGGATGCCTAAAAAAGTTATATACCTTAAAAATCCGCCGGTTTTAGGCAGCGGCAAATTTGATTATATAAAAGCTGCTGAGTTATTAACCAACCAGTAAAGCAAAAGCCTCTCTTTTATAAAAAGAGAGGCTTTTAAATACATTATAAATCAGACTTGACAATTCTCATTCTGCTAACGGCTTTGTTAACATATAAATGTTTATCTTCGTCTTCATAAAGCTGCCAAAGCTCATCACCGTGAAGAAAAACTTCTCCAGGGTAGACAAACTCCCAATTCAGGCTATTTTCCGGCACGCTGTCCAAAATTGGCAAATCGCAGAAAAAAATAGGCATACATGAATAAGGCTCGTCTTCGTCCTCTGGTGAATCAACATACCAAAACGGTGCCAAATATTCATTTTTAGCTCCGATTTTATAAAGTTTGACCACAGAAATCGACTGATATTTTTTGCCGACTGCATCCAAACCTCCGCAAACTTCACCTTCATGAGGCAAAGCGGTCATCTCACGAATAACCAACTTTAGTTCTTTGTTTCTAAGCAAAACATAAGTTCGATTGTTAAAAACAAAGCGACTGCCCGAACTAAGCACTGTAAAAGAAATTAACTGTGTTTCGTCCTTATTTTCAAAGGCGCTAACCACATGATAATTTTCGCCTATTAAACAGCCCCAACACAAAACATCGCCCTTTTGAGTTTCGGCAATACCAAATTCGACTTTTCCATTCAAACCTTCTGCCTGAAAAAAGCGCAAAGCTTCTACATAAGAAGGAATAACACACTCATTTCCAACCGGAACGGTGTATTCGTTTATCCGCATTGGTTTCATAATTGTATGTATTAAAGTTAATAATTCTTTGCTGTATATATTTTATACTTTTTATTGATAAAAGCAAATATTTTATTGTTTTTCCTTTTTAGAAACCGGTTCCGTATTTTCTTTTGATTGCACAAGTTTTTCAGAATCGGCTTTACTTGCGGTTTCAGCTTTATCCGATGGTGATTTAACGGATTTTGGCTGAGTTTCTGCAACAATTTCTTTGCTTTCTTCTTTTTCACCTCTAAGGTTTTGCAAAAATTGATTTTCAATTTTCATATACTGATTAAATAACCAGCGCGACTGACTGAGCACCATAATTGAAATAATTACCAATCCCCATGTAACTTTGGTATTTTCAGTTAAAAATTGATGAACAACCGTTGATAAAATAAACAACACCATAATCAGTCTAAAACTTGTCATCATCATCAGCGGCAGGCGGTTCAATTTTTTTGCAGTCCATAGTTTATAATAAACCGCGGCAACATTATGGTTGGATATAAAAAAGTTTTTCTCATTCAAAGCCTGATCATACAAACTGCACAATCCGAACTTTTCTTCTATTTTGTTGATAATAGATTTTTGAGGCTCTTCTCCCTCCGCATTTTTATGACGGCTGAACTTGCATAATATATCGGCAAACTTTTCACGGGCAAAAATCGGCAATACCGTTTCCCAACCAATCATAGCTTTTAAGAACGGCGACATAAACAGCAATGTTATTGCCGTAACCGTAATTCGCGCAGCCAGATTTGGCATCAGAGAATGGATAAACGGTTTAACAAAATATGCTGAAAGTCCGATAATGGTGAATAAAATCATCGAAAACAGAATCATGCGAATGAAATAGCTTTTAAACAGCAATTTCCAATGGCGTTCTTCAATTTTAGACTCTCTTGCGATAGATGTATTTGAAGCAATACGTTTAGTTATAGATTCCGGCAATACTTTGCACAAATAACGATAAGCCGGCTCAGAGGCTTTTATCATCATCGGAGTAAAGAAAGTTGTAATAACCGAAACAGCCACGATAATCGGATAAACCTGCGCATCCAATACTTTAATACTCATACCCAAACTGGCAATAATAAATGCGAATTCGCCGACTTGCGCCAAAGAAAAACCACCCTGCAAAGCAGTTTTAAGAGTTTCACCCGAAAACAGAAAACCTAAACATGAAAATATTATTTTTCCGATCATAACAATAAATGTAATCACACAAATCGGCCATGCGTATTTTACAAACATTGAAGGGTCAACCATCATCCCCACAGAAACAAAGAATACAACTCCGAAAAAATCTTTAAGAGGTTTTATATTTTTTTCTATTCGCTCGATAACCGAGGTTTCCGCCAAAATAGAACCCATAATAAACGCACCCAAAGCCGAAGAAAATCCGGAAGATGTAGCCAGCAAAACCATACCAAAGCACAAACTGATTGAAATGAGCAATAACATTTCATCATTGAGAAACGGCGTAATTTTTTTTAGAAAACTCGGAACAAGATAAATGCCGATAACAAAACACAAAACCAAGAAAAATATCAATTTCATTGTGCTTAAAAGCAAAGCTCCACCGTCAATACTATTGCCAAGAGCAACCGTAGGCAGCAAAACCAACAGCAAGATACCTACAATATCTTCAACAACGAGCACACCAAAAACCAAATCTGTATATTTTTGTTTTTTTACATTTAAGTCTTCAAATGCTTTAATAATAATCGTTGTTGACGACATTGAAATCATACTGCCTAGAAAAAAACTGTCCATAACCGACCACCCCAGCAGCAAACCGGTATTGTATCCTAAAAACAGCATAAACAAAATGTTGGCGTTTGATGTAATTAAAGCGGATTTTCCAACGTTTATCATTTTTTTGAAACTGAATTCAAGTCCCAAACCAAACAATAAGAAGATAACACCAATATCTGCCCATAAGGTAAGATTGGCTTTGTCGGTTACCGTCGGAACAAAACTAAAATAAGGTCCCGCAAAAATACCTGCCAAAACATATCCTAAAACTGTCGGTTGTTTCAATTTTTTAAAAAGCAAAGTTGTCAAACCGGCATAAATGGTTATCAGCGTCAAATCAACAATCAAGGGTTGAATAGAGTGCATTGTGTAGTCCTCTTAAAAAAAATTAACTCACTGAATTATATAGTCAAAAAAATTAAATTTTGATAAAAAAAATTTTTGCCATAAAAACTATTAAAACATTTTCAGTGTTTTTATTTTTTTCTCTTAGGACTGGTTTATATATGAATTATTAATTTTGTCTTTCTTTCATTTTTTGGATAGCCAGCCTTAACGCATCGTTTTCATTTTCGCTTGATTCTTGAGCATATTTTTCCATTTGCGGCAAAATCTGCTTATTGACCGTATGCAAAATTCTTTCATCTTGCTTTTCTGTACCATCATAATAATCATTACCCGCAATCATCTGAGCCATCATCAACCGGCTTTTCGTAAGAGAAGTCAGAGTGGCTTGGTTTTCAATATCCATATGTAAAAGCTTATCTTCAAAAGCGGCAGCATCAGAAACAAGGTGCCTAGCGAATTTAAAAGCGGAAGGAAAGTCTTTCAAAGCAGCTTGCAATTTTGGAGTATTTTTATCAGCCATCAGCTTAAGCGCTGATAATTTCAACATTGTTGCCGCGCACTTAGAAGAAACAGCCACACAGTCAAATAATTTTTTGTGCTGTTTCACATCAGGCCAACTATTCTCAATTATTTGTTTAAAACTCTCATCAATCATTTTTCAGCTTAATTAAATTTAATTATAAAAAGAGTTCATTGTTCGATGTACTCTCCTTGCTTATAGCAAAGACAACTATTGCATCTTTCAACATAAAGCGATGGTCTGCAAAGCTCGCATTTCCGCTACATATGAAAAAAGACGCTTGAGCAAAGCGTCTTTTTAATTAAAATGGCGGATAGAGAGGGATTCGAACCCTCGGTACGCTTTAGGCGCACACACGATTTCCAATCGTGCGCCTTCGACCACTCGGCCATCTATCCAAATCGTTTTTCTATTTAACGACTTTTATTTTATTTGGCAAGATTTTTTTTATTTTCCCCAACCAACAGCCTGTGAAATAATTATTTTTTTCGTGGTTGCCAAATTTAATTCCTTCGCAACCTTATCTGTATCAAAATACCCGCGAATCACACTATTCATACCGATTGAAGTTGTATACAATGACACATTTTGATAAGCAGAACCGGCATGCATATCAGCATAACGAACATTTTTATCACCGACATATATCAACACAAGCGGAACATCGGTCATATAATCCTGCGTTTTAAACAAACCTAATATATTCTTATCATTAACTTGTTTTAATTTATTTGCATCTGCATCATAAAGCCAAACGCCCTTTCCATCGGCCACATAAATATCCAATTCCTTTTTATTCATTGCCGTCGGAATCGTTCTTTTTCCATCTTGACTGCTAACACCGTAAGCAGCCCAAAGCAAATTGCTTAATGTTTGTTCATCAATGGCTTTGTTTGAAAATTCTCTATTGCTGCGACGTTGTTTTAAAACCTCCATCAAAGGCTTTCCTCCGCTTTGTTCTGGTTGCGGCAAAACTTTTTCTATTGCAAAAACATTTGTTGAAGCTAACACTGTAAAAAACAATCCCCAAAAAATTCTTTTCATTTTTTCACTCCGATATCAAATCTGGAGCACATTTTTAACCTATTTCAATATATTTACAAATAAAATTATTGTCTTAAAAATTTTATTTGCATTTTTTCTTTTAAAAAATCCGCTACTCTGTTGTTCAAATCATAGGTGTGAGTTTCCAAAGGGTTTATCATATATAAATCTTTTTGTTCCTGCGCCAAATCACTGAATTTTTGTTCAAACAATTTTTCAATTGAAGGGAAATTAGACCAATCCTCCCGAGTTTGCAAAATATGTAATCCTTCATGATAGACTACAGATAACAGTACAAAATTATCACAAACCGAAAACTTTTCTTTATTAATAAAAATCGTATTATTTTTTTGATATGCAAGCGGAAGCGAAAATTCCGACGCACTTAAACTCTTATGCTTCTGTTCTTGTCCCCACTCATCTTCATTAAAAAAATCAAGCTTTATATCCGTTTGGTAACAGTCATTAAAAACAGACAGAATATTTTCAATAAAATCTTTCTTTTTTGAAAAATCCAAACCAGACCAGATTTCAAAATATTCCGCCAAATGCGGAACACTTTGCAAACGATGACAAAAATGGTCGCAGCGCGCTTGTTCTTGTTCAACAAATTCTTGTGGCAAATTAATTCCCTTAAGCAGGGCTTTTATTTTTTCATGATTATTTTTGATTGTTTTGCAATTCATATCAAAAGCTGTACTATCATTGCCTATAACGTCGACCAATAGCGAATCCAGAAGTTCCAATCTCTGCTTGTTATTCAAAAGCGCTATTTTTTCAAGAGACATAGCAGAAAGTTTTCTTTCCGCCATATCATGGTGCAAACAATCATCTTCTTTTCTCTTGAGATTTAAACTGCGTGAAAATTTATTCCATTCTTCCAGTGTCGGAAACATCGATTTTCCTAAAATTGTTTCCAAACGGCGAGCGTATTTCGGATATTTAGGCTCAATAATCACATACTGTTTTCCTTTATACTGCCCAAGTATAAGATTGCAGTTCAGTAAAATCCAACGATATTCTGAAAGATTCAGTTTCATTATGGTTCACCATTGCAATTAAAAACATTGTAACAATAATGTAACATATTTTAACAACTTTTCCAAGTAGGAATTTTGCACAAAAAAAACCGCCCCGAAAAGAGGCGGCTTTTTGTTTATAATCGTTGCCGATTATTTTTTCTTCAAAGCTTCACCCAAAGCATCACCCAAAGTAGAACCTGAAGTTGTATTAGAATATTCTTCTAAAGCCTTCTTTTCTTCTTCGATTTCCAATGCTTTGATTGACAAAGCCAATTTGCCTTTTTTCTTGTCAACGGCAGTTACTTTTGCTTCAACTACATCGCCAGCTTTGAAATTATTCAAATCCTGACCGGCTTTATCTTTTGACAAGTCAGCTTTTTTGATGAGAGCTGATACACCATCAACTTCAACATTTAAGCCATCTTCCAAAACTTCAGCAACAGTAGCTTTTACGTTGTCGCCTTTTTTGAAGTTGTCCAAAGCTGTGGCATTGGCATTTTCTGTCAATTGTTTAATGCCGAGGCTGATGCGTTCTTTTTCAACATCAACATCAATGATTTTAGCTTGAATTTCCTGACCTTTGGCATAATCTTTAACAGCTTCTTCGCCAGATTTGTCCCAAGAAATGTCAGACAAGTGAATCATACCGTCGATTTCATCATTCAAACCAATGAACAAACCAAATTCGGTAATGTTTTTAATTTTGCCTTCAATAACAGAACCAACCGGATGTTCTTCAACATAAGCTGCCCAAGGGTTAGCTGTGCATTGCTTAATGCCAAGGCTGATTCTTCTCTTTTCAGCATCGACTTCCAGAACTTTAACTTCAACTTCTTGAGAAGTAGAAACAATTTTGCCCGGATGTACGTTTTTACGAGTCCAGCTCATTTCAGAAACGTGAACCAAACCTTCGATACCGTCTTCGAGTTCAACAAATGCACCGTAATCAGTAATATTTGTAACTTTACCTTTGCAAACGTCGCCGACATGGAATTTTTCGGCAACATTTTGCCATGGATCATTTTCAAGCTGTTTCATACCCAGGCTGATACGCTGATTGTCTTCATTGAATTTGATAACCTGAACTTTAACAGTCTGGCCAACAGACAAAACTTCTGCAGGGTGGTTGATTCTCTTCCAAGAAATATCTGTAACGTGCAACAAGCCGTCAACACCGCCCAAATCAATGAATGCACCGTAATCAGTAATGTTTTTAACAACACCTTCGAGAACAGAGCCTTCTTTGATGGCATCAATCAATTCAGCACGGGATTCAGCGCGGGTTTCTTCCAAAACAACACGGCGAGAAACAACGATATTGCCTCTGACTTTATCCATTTTCAAAATTTGGAACGGCTGAGAAATACCCATTAACGGAGAAATGTCGCGGATTGGACGAATATCAATTTGAGAACCCGGCAAGAAAGCAATAGCACCGTTCAAATCAACAGTGAAACCGCCCTTAACACGACCGAAAATAACACCGTTAATACGTTCGCCGGCGTTCATAGCTTTTTCAAGATCCTGCCATGCTTCTTCACGGCGGGCTTTTTCACGTGACAAGACAATATTGCCTTCTCTGTCTTCATAACGGTCAACATAAACTTCGATTACATCGCCGATTTTCAATTCAGGATTCTGTCCGAATTCGCGAACAGGAATGCGTCCTTCTGATTTAAGACCGACATCAACCATAACAAAATCAGGAGTAATTTTAACAATAGTTCCTTTAACTACTGAGCCGACAAGGCTTTTTTCGCCCATTTGTTCATTGAGCAAATCAGCAAAAACTTCGTTAGTTTCAGGAATTTGAAATTCTGTATTCATAAAAAATTCAATTCAAAAATGCCAACCCAAATCAAATATAAAAAACGGGCGGACTTGCGCGTGGTTAAAAATTCCGGCGGCAACGCGCCGTGCTTGCCGAAACTAACTCTTTTATACATGCAAATATTTATTTTTCAATATTTTTTTGCTTTTCATCGATAATTTTGCAAACTTGATTAAAAACTTCTTCTATCGATAAGTCGGATGTGTCAAAATGTATGGCATCCGCTGCCGGTTGGCTGCCTGCACGCGAAAAATCACTCTTATCGCGAGCTATTGTCTGTTCCAACACTTCCTGATAGCTGACTGATTGACCTTTTTGCTCATATTCCTTAAACCGGCGCATAGCTCTGATTTCGGCAGAAGCAGTTACAAAAAACTTAATATCGGCGTGCGGACAAATAACCGTTCCCGTGTCACGACCGTCATAAATAGCGCCATCGGCTTTTGAACCATCGGCAAAAACCGGATTTTTAGAAAAATTTTGCTGCATTTTCAATAATGCGGCTCGCACTGAAGGAATTGCCGCAACGGCAGAAGCAGCTTTACTGCCGGAAAGAGAACGAAAATCGGGATTTTTGGATAATTCTATCATTCGGGGAAAAGTTAAATGCTGCGCTAACAGCGTTGCGCTTTCAGCATCATCAAGTTTTTTATCTGCCAACAGCATTTCCAAACCGACTGCCCGATATACCATACCGGTGTCAAAATATGCTAAATTATATTTTTCAGCTAAAGTTGAAGCCAATGTTCCTTTTCCTGCAGCGGCAGGACCGTCGATAGTTATAATCATCTTTTTGCCTGTAACCAAAACTTAACTAAACATCAGTTATATTAATTTGCAGTCAAACTCAAGCTTATTGAGTCATTTATGCAGAATTTTATTCATGGAGAATCGCGTGCCTAAAACTTCAAAAATACGCCTTTACGCAGATATGGTCCTTTCCGAAGGGATAACGGCAGAACTGAATGCCGAACAAAGCCATTATCTCTTATCTGTTATGAGATTAACCGCAGGCACTTCCATTTTGATTTTTAACGGACAAAACGGTGAATATGAATGCGAACTCGGTATTGCCGGTAAAAAAAATGCCGTTGTAAAAGTTATAAAGCAAACCAAAAAACAAAATAATGTTCCCGATAACTGGCTGCTGTTCGCTCCTTTAAAAAAAGATCGCACAGATTTTGTAATAGAAAAATCCACCGAATTAGGAGTGTCGCGGATCATACCCGTCATCACCCGCTATACCATCTCGGAAAAAGTTAAAACTGCCAGATTTCAGGCACAAGCCATTGAAGCCGCTGAACAATCAAGAAGACTTGATATTCCTGATATAAGAGAATCGGAACAGCTGGAAAAATTGCTCAATTCATGGGACGAAAAACGTTCACTTTACTATATGGATGAGACCGGAGCCGGACAGCCGGTTGCGGCAGCTTTTCAAAATGCTACCGCGCCGGCGGCTTTTTTAATCGGTCCCGAAGGGGGATTCAGCGAATCGGAATTAGCTTTACTGCGCGGTAAAACATTTGCCAAAGCAGTTAACCTCGGTCCAAGAATTTTGAGAGCAGAAACAGCCGTTTTAGCAGCTCTGGCTTGTTGGCAGGCTTTAAACGGAGATTGGAAATAAACGGAGAAAAAAATGGCAAAACGTAAACTTTCGGCCGCTCCGGCCATTATTCCGCCGTATCAACGTGAATTTTACAGCAAAATTTACGAAAACAGGTTTTTGACCAAATTATTTGACCGGCAATGGCTGTTAAATCTGATAACTTTCGGCTATAATCAAAAATTGTCCGAAGCCTGCCTTGAAGATGTGCAGCCGCATCAACGCGTTTTGCAAACCGGAGCCACTTTTGGCAATCAACTTGGAAATCTGGCTTCAAAACTCGGGGTTTACGGCAAATTGGATATTGTAGATGTAAGCTTAACGCAATTGCGTTATGTCAGAAACAAATATCGCTTTTTATACCCCTATATGAATTTTATCAACCGTGATGCTCTGGAGCCCATTACCGAAAAATATGATACCATTATCTGTTATATGCTGCTTCACGAGCTTCCTCTTGCCGCTAAAAGCAAAATGATAAATCAAATATTATCCGCGCTGTCACCGAACGGCAAAGCAATTTTTATTGATTATAACAACATGGCCTGGTGGCATCCGCTGCGGTGGTTTGTAAAAATGTTTAACCGTTTATATCAGCCTTTTGCCGAAAGAATGTGGCAAAGCGAAATCAGAAGCTATGTTCCAGATGCAAGTTTGTATGATTGGCGCAAAACAACATATTTCGCGAAAACATATCAAAAAGTTGTCGTCACCAGAAAAAACGGATTGTATTGATTCTAAATTTTATCAAAGTTAATTCTGGGATCGACCAGCGAATAAGTTATGTCGCTGACCAGTTTGAGCACCAATCCGAGCAAAGCAAAAATATACAATGTTCCAAAAACCACCGGATAATCACGGGTTGTAATTGCTTCGTACCCTAAAAGCCCTAATCCGTTCAGCGAAAAAATAACTTCAATCAGCAAAGAGCCGGTAAATAACATTTTTATCAACAAAGCCGGAAATCCGGCAATAACTATCAGCATTGCATTGCGAAAAACATGATTGTATAAAATGCTATGTTCACTCAATCCTTTGGCACGGGCAGTTAAAACATAAGGTTTTGACAATTCTTCCAAAAACGAATTTTTGGTAAGCATGGTTAAACTGGCAAAGCCACCAACCACCATAGCTGTTACAGGCAAGGCTATATGCCAAAAATAATCCAAAATTTTCTTATACCAATTTAAACTTTCCCAATTATCCGATGTAAGCCCCCGCAACGGAAAAATATGCCAATATGTACCGCCGGCAAAAAACACTATTAAAAAAACCGCAAACAAAAAAACCGGAATAGCCGAACCGAGAACCACCGCAAATGATGTCCAAATATCAAATTTTGAACCATCTTTTACCGCTTTTCGCACACCTAACGGAATTGCTATCATATATATTAACAAAGTTGACCACAATCCTAACGAAACAGAAACAGGCATTCTTTCTTTTATCAATTGCAAAACGCTTTTATCTTGATAATAGCTTTGTCCGAAATCAAAAAGCGCATAATCTTTCAGCATTTTCCAAAAACGTTGATATACAGGCTTATCAAAACCAAACTGTTTTTCGAGTTCTTTAACCAACTCTTCAGGAACTCCCTGCGCTCCTCGATAACGAGAAGAATCGGAGTTCATCTGCGCCGAAGATGTCAGCTGTGATTTTGCATCAGTATTCATCCCTCTGTATTGAGCTAAAATATGTTCGACAGGACCTCCCGGAGCCATTTGCACAATTGTAAAATTAATCAGCAATATACCAAATAAGGTCACCGGAATCAGCAATAAGCGCTTTATGATATAATTACGCATTTATTTTTCCTTTTTTACCCACCAAACATCAGGCTGAAAGCCTACTTTTGCTTTTGTCTTTTTGTGTTCGAAACGATTTCGGTAAGCAACTCTTTGTGTTGGAGAAAACCATTGCATTATCATATAATGTTCATGCAGCAGTACTCTGTCGAGAGCGCGAATATGGGCGGCATAATCTTCTTTTGTTTGCGCCTCGACCAGTTCTTCAAGCAATTTGTCCACAACCGGATTTTTTATTCCCAATAAATTATAGCTTCCTTTTATATCAGCAGCGGCGCTGCCCCAAAATTCTTTCTGTTCATTCCCCGGCATCTGGCTGATTGGGAAAGATAATATAGCCATATCATAATCAAAATTATCAAGTCGATTTTTAAATACATTAACTTCCAAATTACGAAATTCTGCTTTAATTCCTATTTTAGCAAGATTGCCTATAAACGGCAAAAGAACTCTGGTAAACGAATTTCCATTAGCAGCATTGCCTAAAATTTCAAACTCTAAAGCCTCTCCTGTTTTCAAGTTTGTCATTTTACCGTTTACAAAATCATAACCGGCTTCATTCAAAAGTTTTACGGCATGCCGCAAATTTTCGCGTGAAACTTTTATATCTTTATAAACCGGATTAGCCGGAACTTCAGTAAAAATTTCCGACGGAAGATATTCACGGAAACGATTTAAAATTTCCAGCTCCTTTCCTTGCGGCAAACCCGTAGCTTCCATACCGCTGTTAGAAAAATAGCTGTATAACCGCGAATATTGATTATAAAATAAATTTTCGCCCGCCCATTCATAATTGAAAGCCCAATCAATAGCCTCTCTTACTCTCCGATCCGAAAACTTTTCACGGCGCAGATTAAAACCGAAATTCTGCAGCCTTGCAGTATTGTTATGAGCGATATTCTCTTTTATAATTTTTCCGCTTCTCACCAAATCGTTTTCATATCCGGTTACCCATATTTTGGCAATATATTCTTCTCTCATATCTATATTGCCGGCAAACAGCGCCTGCAGTGTGACCGTTGTATCTTGATAATAGTCATAGCGTATTTCATCAAAATTGTAAAAACCGCGGCGGGAAGGCAAATCTTTTGCCCAATAATCAGGATTGCGCTTAAAAACAAGATATTTATTCGGTTCAAAACTTTCCAGAATATAAGGACCGCTGCCAAGAGGTGCTTTAAGCACAGGTTTGGCAAAATCTTTTCCTTTCCAATCTTTAGCCGAATATATTTTTAATTGGGAAATAATCAGAGGCAGCTCTTTATTGCTGCTATGCGGCTTAAACCAAAAGCGAACATGGCGTTCATTAACTTTTTCAACTTTATCAACATCCGCATAATATATTTTATAGAGCGGCGCTCCCTTTTCAACCAAACTGTTAAAACTAAAAATAACATCATCGGCCAGAATAGGCGTTCCATCACTGAATACAGCCTTTTCGTCAAGAAAAAAACCTACATAATTTTCAGTCAATTCAAACGATTTCGCAATCAGAGGATATGCAACTGTATAATCATCAACGGGAACAACAGCCAAGGAATCCAAAGTCAATTCCGCAACCTGTGTTGCAGCAATACCCTTAAATATAAAAGGATTAAAATTATCAAAAGTTCCGTAAGCAGGCAAAACGACTCGACCGCCTTTCGGCGCATCGGGATTTGCATATTCAAAAGAACGCCAATCGCCGGCATATTTAGCCTCGCCATACAACGCAATATATTTATATGTATTTCCTAAAGCAGATGAACAGAAAAAGCATACACTTAATAAAGCGGATAAAAATGTTTTATTATTAAACATTTTCCTCATCGGCGGAAACCTTGTCATTCTTTTTCATTTCTTCCCATTCTTTTTGCAGATTTTTGATTGTTTTATTTGTATTTGCAAAAGCAAAACGGCTTTTTTTCGGCTTTATTTCTTTTTCTAAAGCATCGTCTTCATCGGGAACATCTATTGCAGTCAAAATTTCATCCAATTTTGCTTTATCTTCGTCAGAAAGTTCATATTCTTCTTTTTTGGCTTCTGAAACTTTTGGTTCTGATTGACTTTTTTCCGCAGTTTTTTCTTTCTTTTCGGAATTTTTTTCCTCTGCAGTTCCAAAACTTCGTTCCAATGCTATTCTTAAAGGATCGGGATGATTTTTGTCTTCTTCCTCATCTTCGTGAATACCCAACAATCTGCTCCAGAAAGACGGTTTGTCAGAAGAATTCTCTTCTTTATCATTTTCTTCAGCTTCTACACTTTCGGCAACATTTTCTTCGGGAGAAACAAAAATTTCAGAGATTTCCTCTTTATTTTTTTTAGATTCTGCATCTTGCTCTTTGCCGGAAAGCTCTGTTTGTTCTTCAACGACCGGTTCTTTAGCTTTTTCGTTTTCCGAATTTTCGAAAACAGGTTCTTCAACAAACGATTCTTCAATGTTTTTTTCTATCGGCATTGCAAGTTGTTTTTCAGGAACATTTTTTTCTTCAACATAATTTTTATTATTTAAATTTCTTGTAATCGGAGCAAAGAAAGCAAATACTTTTCCGAAAACTCCGGTTTCAATAATATCCTGCAAAATATTTTCTTCATCATGATCTTTCAGAAGTCCGAGCAACCGAGTGTAACGGGCGCAAAACTCTTTTAAACTTCCGGCAAGCAAACTTTGTTCTTGAGCTGCTTTTGCCAGTTTTTTATCAAAATCAGCTGTATTGTTCCGCAAATCAACAAGCGCTTTTGCAAATCCCCAACGATTTCCCAATCTGGCCAAATTCCAGACGGCACGCAATTTTTCTTCACTCAATAAATGATACCGTTGCAAAATGTCAGCCAAAATTTCATTCATTTCGCTGATATACAATTCTATTTTACCTAATGCAAAAACGTGCGCTTGCTGCTGTGTACCTTTCAGTAAAACCCGCGCAGCAGCGTCTATATATTCCTGATTTTGGTTTATTTGCAAAGATAATAAAGTAAATTGTTTTTGCAAACCCGCTTCATGGCGTAAATTATAAAATTTTCCCCAAATCGACCACAAAGTTAAAAGGGGTAAAAAAACAATAACCGCATACAAAGACATATCCATAAGGCTTATAGCTGTCAAATCGACGCTAACCAAACGGGCGCTGATATAAAAAGCCGCAGATATTAACCATACGATTGTGGCAAAGACCGCCGTAAAAAAGCTAAATGTAAGCACTGTTTGTCTCCGAGCAATTATTTTTATCTATACTATAAATATTTGAGAAATATTTGCAATCAGATTTCTGATTTTATCTTTGAGCTCCTGCCTGCTAAAAATCATAGAAATTCACATACACGAAAAATAATTGTCGTAATTTACAACAAATTGTGTTATTGCATAGTCAACTTAAAACATAGAAAGAGTGACTTAGAATGAGCAATGATGCAAATGTAGTTTTAGACTTTGAAAAAAAAATCGTTGAAATTGAAGAAAGAATAAAAACGGTAACAGCTTTGGCAAAAGACAGCGATGTCAATATAGACAAAGAACTTAACCGTTTGCAATTAAAGCTCGAAAAGCAGTTGAAACTTTCGTACGCAAATTTGACGCCATGGCAGAGAGTACAGATTGCCCGTCATCCCAAAAGACCTCAATGCTTAGATTATGTTAAAGCTCTGATTGAGGATTTCATTCCTCTGTGCGGCGATAGACTTTTTGCCGATGATCCTACAATGATTGGGGGCATAGGACGTTATCATGGGATTTCAGTTGTCGTTATCGGACAAGAAAAAGGGTTTGATCTTGAAACCCGCGTTAAATATAATTTCGGTATGGCCAAACCTGAAGGTTATCGCAAAGCTCAGCGCTTGATGGATTTGGCTGACAAATTTAATATGCCGGTTATTTGTTTTGTTGATACCGACGGCGCTTATCCCGGAATCGAATCGGAAGCCCGCGGACAGGCTGAAGCTATTGCCTCTTCAATTCAAAAGTGCTTGCAAATTCATGTTCCTCTGATTTCAGTAGTTATCGGCATGGGAGGTTCCGGCGGCGCAATTGCAATTGCTACGGCAAATAGAATCTTAATGCTTGAAAACTCCATTTATTCCGTTATTTCTCCGGAAGGCTGCGCGTCTATTTTGTGGCGTTCGGCTGATAAAGCTAAAGAAGCTGCTGAAGCCTTACATTTAACGGCGCAGGATCTAAAATCTCTGGGCGTTATTGATGAAATCATTGCTGAACCTATCGGCGGCGCTCACCGCGATGTTTTGGCAACAATAGAAAAAGTTGATGAATCGATATACCGCCATTTGCAAGAATTGTTGCCTTTAAGCCGCGAAGAACTGAAAAAGCAACGCAATGAAAAGATTTATGAGATGGGACATCATATTGATGCTGACAGCATAAAAGGATAGTTTATGCCGTCTTTTGTGGAAATTGCATTGATAGCTATTGCCATTCTGTTATTTTTGGCAATCATCGCTGTTCTTTTAATGCAATCACGCAACCGTCACACAAGCGATATATTATTGCGCAGTCAATCTGAACTTGCGGGAAGACTTTTTCAAATTGCCGAACATAATAATTTTGAGCAAAACAAAATAACTCAGGCTTTATCTGAACAAAAACTGTCTCTGCTTAAAATTATTGATGAAAAACTTCTTATGGTATCACAAAATGTCGGCAACGGACTAAGGCAATCAGCAGAAAAGACCAATGAAACATTATCTTCTTTGCGGGAAAGACTGGCAACAATAGATGCCGCTCAACAAAAAATTTCATCTTTATCCGAACAGGTGGTTTCTTTACAGGAAATTCTTTCCAACAAACAGGCACGCGGCGCATTTGGCGAGATTCAGCTTCAGGATTTGGTTTCATCCATTTTGCCTCCCTCAGCTTATTCTTTTCAAACAGTATTATCCAACCAAAAAAGAGCCGACTGTGTTTTAAAACTTCCCAATCCTCCGGGGACTATAGTTATTGACTCAAAATTTCCGTTAGAAAGTTATCATGCTTTGCAAAACGCTTCTTCGGAAGCCGAAAAAGCCGATGCCAAACGCTTTTTCAGAGCTTCGGTCCTTAAACATATAAAAGATATTTCTGAAAAATATATAATTGCCGGCGAAACAGCCGAATCTGCATTGATGTTTTTGCCGGCCGAATGCGTCTACGCCGAATTGCATACAAACTTTTGCGATGTGGTTGACACATCTTACAGAGCAAAAGTTTGGATTGTATCTCCAACTACGCTGATGGCCACATTAAACACTGTCAGAGCAATTCTAAAAGATGCAAAAATGAGAGAACAAGCCGGTATAATTCAAAAAGAAGTCGGAACTTTAATTGATGACATTACCCGTTTGGATGAACGTGTCAGCAGCTTGTCAAAACACTTTGAAATGGCTGAAAAAGATATAGGAGATATCAAAACATCTTCAGCCAAAATATCAAAACGGATCAATCGGATTGAAGAAATCGAGTTCGGAGAAAATGAACCTCCGGCCTTAATTCATCAAAAAAATGCCGAATAAAATGCCTTTTTTGAAAGACGGCTATTGATTTCTCAAATAAAAACCGCTAATTTACAAACTAAATTTAACTGAATTAATATAAGGATAAAGAAAGTGACAAAATCTGAATTAATTGAAAAAATTGCTGCAAAAAATCCAAACTTAACCATTAAAGATATCGAAAAAATCGTTTCTGTCATTCTGGACAGCGTTATTAACGCATTGGCAGACGGCGAACGAGTTGAATTTAGAGGTTTCGGTGCATTTTCAGTCCGCCCGCGCGCAGAACGCACGGCAAAAAATCCTCGTACAGGCGAAAAACTGCAAGTAGAAGCCCGCAATATTCCGCATTTCAAAGCAGGTAAACAGCTTTATGAAATGCTGAATAAAAAATAAGGTATAATTTTTTTATGAAAGGCACAAAACATGAGTTTCTTTAAATTAATAATCGGTTTGCCGTTAATTATCATTATAGCTGTTATTGCATTTATGAATAACGAAATGGTTACCATTAATTTGTGGCCTTTCTATATAGAAATTACAGCTACTTTAAGTGTTGTTATCATCTTTTTAGCCCTGTTTGGCTATATCATCGGCAAGCTTGATTCTTGGGTATCTTATGCCCCGCTGCGTTTAGCTTTGCGCAATCAACTGCGTCAAAACAAAAAACTGAACGCCGAACAACAAAGACTTGTCGAAAAAGTCGAGGGATTGAAAGAAAATCTCGAAAACATCAAAACAAATGAGCCGGCAAATGCTCAACCGGTTGAAAAAGCAAATTTATCTTCTAAACTTAAACAAAAATTTTCCGGCTTATTCAAAAGCAAGCCTAAACAAGATGATTTTTGGTGTTTATAATAAATAAGGAAAAATTTTATGAACTGGCTTTCAGATTTTGTACGCCCAAAAGTAAAAAAGAATTCTCAGAAAGAAATTGCCGATGATTTATGGCTTAAATGTCCGGGATGCGGCAAATTGCTTTTTACAAAAGAACTTAAAAAGACCTGGTATGTATGCCCTGAATGTGATTATCATTTACGGTTATATTTAGACAAGCGCTTAAAAATGTTGTTTGATAACGGCGCTTACAGTGAAGTTTCATTACCTCAGCCGATAGAAGATCCTTTAAAATTTAAGGATAGCAAGCGCTATGCCGATCGTTTACGCGCTTACCGAAAAGCCACAGGAAACAATGATGCAATAAAAGTCGCAAGAGGAAATATCGGCGGCGTTAAATGTGTTGTTGCAGCTTTGGATTTTTCTTTTATGGGCGGTTCTATGGGAATGGCTGTAGGCGAAGGGATTGTTAAAGCTGCCGAACTGGCACTGAAAAACAAACAGCCTTTAATTACCGTATCAAATTCCGGCGGAGCCCGCATGCAGGAAGGTATTTTATCTTTAATGCAAATGGCACGCACTGCTTCAGCCGTAAACCGTGTCAAAGAAAGCGGTCTGCCATTTATTTCAATTATGACGGATCCGACAACCGGCGGTGTTTCCGCATCTTTTGCAATGCTTGGAGATATTCATATTGCCGAAAAAGGTTGTTTAATCGGTTTTGCCGGTCCTCGTGTTATTGAACAAACTATTCGTGAAAAATTGCCTGAAGGTTTTCAGAAAGCAGAATATTTGCGGGAACACGGTATGGTAGATGTTGTTGTTCACCGTTCTGAGATGAAAAACACATTGGCTAAAATTTTGCAGCTTTTAATGGGAAAGAAAAGCGAAACAACCGACGGAAAAAGCGAAAAGACTAAAAAAACAGCATAGTTGAACATCCTGACTATGCACGCCGTAACCGACGGCATTTATAATAAGGAGTAGAGCTATGCTTATACTGAAACATATTCCGGTTCGTTCTTTTAACGAAAATATCGCTTATATACATAAAGACTGCACAATTTATAAAATCGATAATATAAAATCGTTGACGCGCATTGAAATTCACGGCGGAAAGCAACCGGTATTTGCTTTTTTGCAGATTGTCGACAATAATAAAATCGTGCGTCCTGACGAGCTGGGATTAAACACTGAAGCTTTTTCGCAAACCGGACTGCCTGAAGGCGCAAAAATCACTTTAACTTTAACCCCTCCGGCTCAGAGTCTCAGCGCCGTTAAACGTAAAATTTTAGGCAATATTTTAAGCGCTAAAGATTATCATGCCATTATTGAGGATATTTCGGCTCATCGTTATTCAAATATGGATATCGCTTCATTTTTAGTCGCCCTTGGTTCTTTCACCACGCCGTCAGAAGTTTTAGATTTAACCGAATCCCTTCGAGGAGATAAAAGTTTGGATTGGGGCAACGAAGAAATTGTTGCCGATTATCATTGCATGGATGACATTCCGGGAAATAAAGTCGATTTGATAATTACGGCGATTGTCGCCGCTTATGGTTTGCCTATGCCAAAGATTTTGACAAAATCTTCCGCTACCGGAATCGGCATTGCCGACACAATGAACATTTTAGCTAATGTAAATATTGACGTTCGGGGTTTAAAAAAACAAGTCATAGAAAAGCGCGGCGCTATTGTCAGTATTGATAATATTGAAATTTGTGAAGCAGACAAAATTATTTCCGGCGTTGAACAGCAAAACGGTTTAACAACTCAAGAGCGCAGCATTGCTTCGCTTTTAGCCAACCGTTCAGCGGCGGGAATTACTCATTTGCTGATTGATATTCCGGTTGGAATTCGTGCGAAAATAAAAACATCTCAAGATGCCATGCATTTGCGCAAGCTTATAGAATATGTCGGAGATATGCTTGGATTAAATATTGATATCGCTATTACCGACGGAAGCGAACCCATCGGCAGTGGAATCGGCGCGGCTTTGGAAGCCAGAGATATTATGAAAATTTTACGAAATAAAGAAGACGCACCGGACGATTTGAAGGAAAAGTCTTTATTTATGGCCGGACGCATTCTCGAATTTGACCCGAAATTGAGAGGCGGTCAAGGATATTTGGTCGCCAAAGAAATTCTAAAAAGCGGAAAAGCTCTTGATGCTTTTGAACAAATTATAAAAGCACAGGGCAAAAAAGAGCCGTCTCAACTAGGGCATTTAACCAGAGATATTGTCGCTGAAAAAAGCGGAACAATTTCAAGAATCAATACCGCATTAATTAATAGAATCGCCATTTTAGCCGGTGCAGGACAATACGCCGGCGCAGGAGTGGATCTTTTTCATAAAAGCGGCGACAATGTAGCTTCAGGAGACATTCTTTACAGAATATATTCATGCAATCAAAATGATTTTGCCTTTGTTACTTCTGTTATTGAGAGCGGAAAAACCGGTTTTGATATTTCATAAAGTCAGGTAAAAATTTTTCGTTTTTTTGTAAAAAAATTGCCGGTGCACTTGCATCGGCTTTTTTACGTCCCTATATAAGCAAATAGAAAATAGAAAAACACAAAGTTCATAATAAAGGATGTAAAAAACATGAGCAATAAAGTTATTGGTATTGACCTTGGTACAACAAACTCTTGCTTTGCCGTTATGGAAGGCAAAGATGCCAAAGTTTTGGAAAACAGCGAAGGTGCAAGAACTACTCCTTCAATTGTCGCTTTCACAGACAATGAACGTTTGGTCGGTGCTGCCGCAAAACGTCAAGCCGTTACAAACCCTGAAAATACTTTGTTTGCAATTAAGCGTTTAATTGGACGTCGTTTTGATTCTCCGGAAGTTGAAAAAGACAGAAAATTGGTTCCGTTCAAAATCATTCCGGGTGACAATGGCGACGCATGGGTTGAAGTTAAAGGACAAAAATATGCTCCATCGCAAATTTCGGCAATTGTTTTACAAAAAATCAAAGAATATGCCGAAGCTTATCTTGGTGAAAAAATTGATAAAGCCGTTATTACAGTTCCTGCATATTTTAACGATTCACAGCGTCAAGCTACTAAAGATGCCGGAAAAATTGCCGGTTTGGATGTTTTGCGTATTATCAACGAACCGACAGCTGCAGCATTAGCTTATGGTTTGGATAAAAACACAAGCGGTACAATTGCAGTTTATGACCTCGGCGGCGGTACTTTCGATATTTCAATTTTGGAAATCGGCGACGGTGTATTTGAAGTAAAATCAACAAACGGCGATACGTTCCTTGGCGGTGAAGATTTTGACCAACGTATTGTTAACTATTTGGCTGATGAATTCAAAAAAGAAAACGGTATTGACCTGAAAAACGATCGTTTGGCTTTGCAACGTTTGAAAGAAGCCGCAGAAAAGGCCAAAATAGAATTGTCTTCTGCCACTCAGACCGATGTAAATCTGCCGTTTATCACAGCTGACGCAACAGGACCTAAACACTTAAACATCAAATTGACCCGCGCTAAATTGGAAGCTTTGGTAGATGATTTGATTGAACGTACGGTTGCTCCTTGCAAAAAAGCTTTGGCCGATGCCGGCTTGACCGCAGGTGAAATCAAAGAAGTAATTTTGGTCGGCGGTATGACCCGTATGCCGAAAGTTCAAGAAAAAGTAAAAGAAATTTTCGGAAAAGAACCTCATAAAGGCGTTAACCCTGATGAAGTTGTTGCCGTCGGCGCCGCTATTCAAGGCGGTGTATTGATGGGCGACGTAAAAGACGTATTGCTGCTTGATGTTACGCCGTTGTCTTTGGGTATTGAAACTTTGGGCGGTGTATTCACTCGCTTGATTGATCGCAACACGACTATTCCTACCCGCAAGAGTCAGGTATTTTCTACTGCCGAAGACGGTCAGACAGCTGTTACCATCAGAGTATTTCAAGGTGAACGCGAAATGGCTGCCGATAACAAACTGCTTGGTCAGTTTGATTTGGTTGGTATTCCGCCTGCACCGCGCGGTATGCCGCAAATTGAAGTTACTTTTGATATTGATGCTAACGGTATTGTTAATGTTTCGGCTAAAGATAAAGCCACAAACAAAGAACAAGCTATTCGCATTCAAGCCAGCGGCGGTTTGTCTGACAGCGATATCGAAAAGATGGTAAAAGATGCTGAAGCCAATGCCGAAGCTGATAAGAAGAAAAAAGAAGTTGTAGAAGCTAAAAACCAAGCAGAAAGTTTGGTTCATGCTACTGAAAAAACTTTGAAAGAAAATGCTGACAAAATTTCGGAAGCTGATAAAAATGCCATTGAAACCGAAATAAAAGCTTTGAAGACAGCTTTGGAAGCCGATGACATCAGTGTTATTAAAGAAAAGACCGAAAGCTTGATGCAGGCTTCTCTGAAACTCGGTGAAGCTATGTATAAACAAGCCGGAGCGGCTGCAGGTGCAACTGCTCAGGGACCTGAAACAGGAGCCGCCGGCGCTTCGGAGCAACCGAAAGATGATAAGGTTGTCGATGCAGATTTTGAAGAAGTTAAATAAAAACACTTTTTCCTATATCACAGCAAAAAACCTCTCCCTAAAGGAGAGGTTTTTTTATTATAAACAATATTTTTTATTTACATACATAAGATTTTAAACTTTGCAAATAAATTTTATTTGCTTTACTTTCAACACTAAATTAAGTAAAAATTGTGCCTGTTAAATAATTTCCGATTAGCTTGAAAGTGTTAAGAAAAAAATGAATACAAAATGCTTTTTGCTGTCTTACTATTTGTATTTTACCTAAAACCGGAGAAACTTATAACTACATTTCCCCGTCACCTATCCTAGGAGAAAACAGTCTTTATACACTCAATAGTATAACAGCTAAAGAATATGAAGAACAATTTGGAAAAAGCGAAGTTTTTGCCGATGCGGAAGTAGTTGAAAAAGATACTGTGGTTTATCACTATTATCAATATGCACAAAAACCAGACACAATAAGCTCATCTCCTATAAAAAACGGCAACGGCGGTTTGGATGTACATGGCGGATGGTATGCAAAATTTGGTACATTTGATGGTCAGGCTCTTAACTTACGCTATGGAAGTCTTGGGCATGTTTATGGTGACTTTATAAATAACGCCGTTGACGGCAGCAGTGGCTATGGCGGAGCGTTATTTATGGAAAACACAACAATTGAAGAAATTACCGGCGATTTTGTAAATAACCATATCGGCGGATATTTAGGTAATGGCGGTAGTGGCGTGGGCAACGCTTACGGCGGTGCTATGTATGTTCATAATGGAGCCAAAATTTCGAATGGTATATCCGGAAACTTTATTAATAATTATGTTAGCGGCGGTCGTTATGTTATGGGAGGAGCAATCGACAACGATCAAAACAGCATTATCAGTTCAATCAGAGGCAAATTTATCGGCAATAATATTAACACTCGCGCTAGCGCTTTATCAGCCAGTGGCGGAGCAATTTTCAATTTAGCAACCATTGGCAATATCTCGGCAGACTTCATTTACAATCATATTGATAGTAAAGCTCAGGCTGCTGGAGGAGCTGTTAGTAATGAAAATAATATAAACAGCATAGTCGGCAATTTTATAAATAACTATGCTTCGGCAGCAAAAAAAAGATCTCAAGGAGGAGCTATTTATAATCATGGAGGAACAATAGGAAGTATCGCTGGCAACTTTATTGCTAATTACGCATCAATATCTTATGATGGACTTACAGCTTTGGGCGGAGCTATTTATACTGATAAAAATCTTTTGTTTGAAAATGATGGAGAAAATTATTTCTTTTCAAATAATTATACTAATGACTATCGAGGAAAAATTTACAATTCCATTTTTGCTGAAACAAATTTATCAGCACCAGAAATTATTTTTTCGATGCAAAACAAAGCTGTTTATATAATAAATGATGGAATAACCGGAGGTATAACTAAAAATTACAATATCAGCGGCTACGACAGAAGTTACAAAACTGTTTTTACATCGGCTGACAGTAGTGGGACAGTTTTTCTGGGTGATGATATCATTAATTCTGATATAAGCTTAAACGGTGTTGTTATGAATCTGGTCAAATATACCCACTCTGACAATACAATTACAACCGGAAGTTTCGGAAATGATGAAACCGCACGGAGTTCTCTTACATTAAATAATGCAGTTTTAGGACTTCATAATTCCTATTTTGATAAATTAAATCTGAAAAACTATACGGCTAAAAACAATGCTGTTTTGCATATAAATGTAGGCAAAGATGAAAACGGATGGGCTTCGGATCTTATAAATATTTCCGGCAATATCCAAGGACAAACTAATGTCATTGTATATTCCCTTTCTAAAGACAACAATAAAAATGCCAGTGTTGTTTTTGTAAAAGCGCCTCAAGACACTATCAGACAACAAAATGCATTTGTTGTTTCACGTGTTTATGGCAGCCCTTATATGTGGAAAGCCGTTCGCAATTATAAGGGTGAAACATCAGGAAGTACATGGTATCTGGTTGGTAATACGGTTTCAAATCCTGACATTCGACTTCCAGCCGCGCCGTCTGCACCAGTATTTATCCCTGATAGAACAGATAGTTCCGATCAAGATAATGATGATAACGGCAATAATAATGATAAAACACAACCAGTTCATAAACCGCAAATAACATTTGCACCAGAAGTTATAGCGGGTATCGGTTTGCACGAGGCTGCGATAGAGCAGACGAGAAGCGTTGTGCGCAATGTCAGCGGCAAAGTTGCAAGCGGACGCGAATATTGCCCCGGCTGCGGCATATATCCGACAAGCTGGGACAGCAAGGCTTTGCGCAATGTTTGGGTGATGGCGCAGGGCGAGAGCGCCAACATCGACAAGCCGGCTGATATGGATGCTAAAATCTGGGGCGTAGAAGGCGGTTTTGATTTGCAAAACGATGTCAACAACACCTTGGGCGTGTTTGCGTCGTACCGTAAAGGCGAATATGACCTGAGCGGCAAAGGCAGCAAATATTATTCCAAACTTGGCAGCGAGATAGACATCGACAGCTATTTGGCCGGATTGTACTACCGCTATGACAAGAATATGAATTGGCTGTTTGCAACGGTTTACGGCGGCGTACAGCAAGCCGATGTAAAAACCGACGACGGCATGTCCAAGTTTGACAGCGATGGCGTTGAGTTAGGCGCAGGCTTAGAAGCCGGTCACAGTTTTGCCTTGAACAAGAGTTTGACATTGGATCCGAGCTTGGGCGTTTATTATACGCAAATCAGCTTTGACAAGGCGCATGACAATGTCGGCAAGTCGTACAAATGGGACGACATCAAACATGTAGAGGCCGAAGCAGCGGTTAAACTGAGCCAGCAGTTTGAAAATGCGAAAGTTTATGTTAAACCGAGTTTGATACAAACCTATA
>ENA-ORNT01000180-ORNT01000180.1-human-gut-metagenome-genome-assembly--contig:-NODE-180-length-48170-cov-12.272722_pt1 | contig 48170 bp, 50 predicted proteins | sample MGYA00242120_ERZ509032 | MGnify/ENA primary metagenome ERZ509032 (study PRJEB26280, sample SAMEA2338729) | human gut metagenome | biome: human gut; feature: human-associated habitat; material: faeces...
CGCCATCCGTGGCTCAGTGGCGGCTTGTTTGAACATCGTGTTCAAACATTGCTGAAAAGTACAGAACATCAAGAACTTCTAAGTTCCAAACATATGAATATAGAAATGTGAATATCGAATATTATAACATGCGTACGGAACAGATTTACTACTACAAAGATATACATTTCTAAGGAGGATAAGACATGTCGAAAGGAAGATTTGGAATTCATGGCGGTCAGTATGTGCCGGAAACGATCATGAACGCCGTCAATGAATTGGAAGCAACCTATAATAAATACAAGGATGATCCGGAATTTAACCGGGAACTGACCGAGCTGTATAATGAGTACGCAGGCAGACCGAGCAGACTTTATTATGCAGAGCGCATGAGCAAGGACCTGGGTGGAGCTAAGATCTACCTGAAGCGTGAGGACTTAAACCACACCGGTTCCCACAAAATCAACAATGTACTTGGACAGATGCTTCTGGCAAAGCGTATGGGTAAGACACGTGTGATCGCAGAGACCGGTGCCGGTCAGCATGGCGTTGCAACAGCGACCGTTGCAGCCATGATGGGCATGGAGTGTGAAATCTTCATGGGTAAGGAAGATACGATCCGTCAGGCATTGAATGTATACCGGATGCGTCTGCTTGGCGCGAAGGTACATGCAGTGGAAAGCGGAACCGGTACTCTGAAAGATGCGGTCTCCGAGACATTCCGTGAGTGGACAAGCCGGATTGACGATACGCATTATGTGCTTGGTTCGGTTATGGGACCATATCCATTTCCGACGATCGTGCGTGATTTCCAGTCGGTAATCAGCCGCGAGATTAAGCAGCAGATCATGGAGAAGGAAGGCAGACTTCCGGATGCCGTGCTTGCCTGTGTCGGTGGTGGTTCCAATGCGATCGGTGCATTCTACCATTTTATTGAGGATAAGAGCGTGCGTCTGATCGGTTGTGAGGCAGCCGGACGAGGCATAGATACATTCGAGACAGCAGCAACCTTAAATACCGGACGTCTTGGAATCTTCCACGGCATGAAATCTTATTTCTGTCAGGATGAATACGGACAGATTGCCCCGGTTTATTCGATTTCCGCAGGTCTAGACTATCCGGGCATCGGACCGGAGCATGCATACCTGCATGACATCGGCAGAGCGGAATATGTGGCAATCACAGACGATGAGGCGGTTGATGCATTTGAATATCTCTCGAAAATCGAGGGAATTATCCCAGCCATTGAGAGTGCGCATGCGGTTGCTTACGCAATGAAGCTTGCACCACAGATGGACAAGGATCAGATTATGGTTATCAATATTTCCGGACGCGGCGATAAGGACGTAGCAGCGATCGCCCGTTACAGAGGGGAGGATCTTCATGAGTAATATAGCAAAAGCATTTGAGCATGGAAAAGCGTTTATTCCGTTTATCACGTGTGGATATCCGGATTTGGAAACAACAGAGAAAATCGTGTATGCAATGGTTGATGCAGGGGCAGACCTGATCGAGCTTGGAATCCCATTTTCAGACCCGACGGCAGAAGGCCCGGTTATTCAGGAGGCAAATATCCGTGCGTTGGCCGGTGCGGATAAGGTGACGACAGACAAGGTGTTCGATCTGGTGCGCAGGCTGCGCCAGAAGGTCACGATTCCGATGGTATTTATGACTTACGCGAATGTTGTATTCTCTTATGGTTCAGAGAGATTTATCTCGACCTGTAAGGAAATCGGCATCGATGGATTGATCCTGCCGGATATCCCATATGAGGAAAAAGAAGAGTTTGATCCGATCTGCAAGCAGTATGGTCTGGATCTTGTATCCTTGATCGCGCCGACTTCACACGAACGGATCAGCATGATCGCGAAGGAAGCAAATGGATTCGTCTACTGTGTTTCTTCGCTCGGTGTAACCGGAACAAGAACCGAGATTACAACCAATGTCGGCGAGATGGTAGCCCTTGTGAAGAAAGCGAAGGACATTCCTTGCGCAATCGGATTCGGAATCTCAACGCCGGAGCAGGCAAAGAAGATGGCTACCTCCGCAGATGGCGTCATTGTCGGAAGTGCGATCGTGAAGATCATCGCAAAATACGGACGCGAGGCTGCACAGCCGGTGTTTGAGTATGTAAAGAGCATGAAGGATGCGATCTCGTAGAGGGGAATTATTGATGCATCTCGGAGGAATTATTGATAGTTTCCGGGATGGTTGATGTTGGAGAAATTATTGATTTGGGTGTGAATCCGGAAATTGAATTGTAAAAACCCACAGGATGGGCGTAATCTACTGAAAAAAGAGGATTGCGCCCATTTTTGCATGTTGAAAATGAATTCATGAGCCAGATATGGGTGTAAGGAGGAGAAATCCGGATGCTACGCCCACGTGGTGGGTTTTCGGACGAAAATGTGGTTGAAAAAGCCCAGGTTAAAAATCTGATAACAAATGGGAATCTGGTAACAACATATAAGAATTTATGGAAATGGCTGTTGGAACTGGATGGAATTATGGTGATTTATGTGCAAATTACAAGTTATGTGCAATCCGCCTATAATACATAAAATATGAATGTAATTTTATATGTATGCGTGATAAAATAGAGAGCGAGAACTTTAATTTTCTGTTACTTATAAAGATGTGAGAAATTTAGTTTTAGCAGACGGACAAAATTGAATTCTAAATGGCAAGAAATATTCCTTTAATAGGCGTATCATTTAACCATACAGAAGAAAGGAAGTGAATGCATGGAATGGCTGACTGCAATCAGAAAATCTATTGATTATATAGAGGAACATTTGAATGATAACATCAGTGCGCAGGATGTGGCAGAGCAAGTGTATGTATCCCCTCTGCATTTTCAAAGAGGTTTTTTGATTATGACCGGATATTCTATATCAGAGTATATTCGTAATCGTAAGCTATACATGGCGGCGCTTGAGCTGAAAAAGGCGAATAGGAAAGTAATAGACGTGGCATTTGATTATGGATATGACACACCGGACAGCTTTACGAAAGCGTTTACCAGATTTCATGGGATTTCCCCTGTGCAGGTAAAACAGGGCGGCGATATAAGAACCTTTCTTCCGTTGAGTGTAAAAATTACAGTTCAAGGAGGAGATAAAATGGACTACAAGATTACAAAAATGTTTGGATTTAAGGTGATAGGCTTTGCGAAAGAGTTTTCCTTTGATACGGCATATGAGAAAATTCGAAATATTGGGATGAAATCTGTGAAAAATATGCGGCTAATGTATATGCAGGTAATCCACCTGCAAATCCATATGAAAAGGCATTCGTGGAAAATTGTATAGGAGAATATGGCATTTGTATTGATGACGGAAAAGCAGCTGATAAGGGAAAATTTACATATCTGGTTGCAGGTAAATATGCCGGTGGAGAAGTTCCGGAAGGAATGATGCTATATGAGTTTGAACAGGGGGAATGGGCGGTGTTTGACTGCGTAGGAGCAATCCCGGAGGCACTTCAATCACTAAATACCAGAATATTTAAAGAATGGTTACCGGGTAACGCTGATTATGAGATAAGCGGAAATGCGAATGTGGAATGGTATGACTGTGTAAATGGAGAAAACACAGATGCTGATTACCACAGTGCTATCTGGATTCCGGTAAAAAGAAAATAATTCAGAATCTAACACAAAAGCGAGGAAAAACATGAACATCACAGTATATTTAGGAGCCTTTGAAGGAAAGGATGCGAGCCTGAAGCAGGCAGTGCGGGAGCTTGGAACGTGGATTGGTGCGAGCGGAAATGCGCTGGTATATGGCGGATCAAAATCCGGATTGATGGGGGAAATTGCAGAGAGCGTCCTACAGGCTGGCGGCACGGTGACAGGCGTGGAACCGAAATTTTTCATGGATGCGGAATTGCAATATGACAACTTGACGGAACTTATAGTCACAAAGGATATGACGGAGCGGAAAACGAAGATGATCGAACTGGGGGATGCATTTATCGCATTTCCGGGCGGCACAGGAACGCTTGAAGAGATTTCGGAAGTGATGTCGAAGGTGTCGCTGAAGCAGTTGGACGCGCCATGCATCTTGTATAATCTGAATGGATATTATGACAGCTTGAAAGCACTGCTTGCGCATATGATCGAGATGGGACTCTCGACACCAGAGCGGCAGCAGGGTATCTATTTTGCGGATTCCCTGGAGGAAATCAAGCAGATAATAAACAGATATTGAGATGTTGGGTCAGGTAATAAAGATGCCATAGGATAGATGCTATACGATGTTTTGTATCATGGCTGCTGTAAGATAAATCACTAAGCTAAAAAAGTACTCCCACGGGTGGATAAAACCTGCTCGTGGGAGTGTGATATACAAAGGCTCAAACTGAAAATAAGCAGTCAAACACTATTAGTTCAAAAAGACATGCATCAGAAACCCGATTAATATACAAACAGCAAATGTTATCAGTCCACTACCTATAACTAAAAGAATCTTCTGATATGGACGTTTACCTATTTCTCTCTGTTTTTGTATATCATCCAGTAGTTGCCCATCAGAAAATGCAACAATTTCTTTATACGTTTGAACATCATTGTCTTTTTTAATTTTTTCAAGCATAAAAGCGAAATACATTGAGATTCCCCAGATAATACACCAGGGAATGAGTGCCCAAACACCAAGTAACATGAATAACGGAACCGCTGAAACAGCAGTGGCGATCAACATTATAGTGTAGATTTTCCCATAACGGTTCATTTTTTCAATTTCTTCTTTTTGAATTACATCTTTCATAACTTCAATATCTCCTTTGATTAAATTGTCAAGAGAAATTTGAAAGGTTTCACTCAGTAATACCAAACTGTTCACATCTGGATAGCTTTTATCATTTTCCCAATTTGATATTGTTTGCCTGGAAACATAAACTCGTTCGGCTAACTCTTCTTGAGATAATTGTACTTCCTGACGATGTTTTTTAATTTGTTTTCCGAGTTCCATCTCTTCACCTCCTAGCATACTCATACTAATCAAAAAGTTATATTTTCGCTATCAAAGAGCTTTGACATCAAGGTTTTAGCGTGTCAAAAGTCTTTTACATCTCGTGAAATTCTCAATAATGTCCCATCTAAATCTGAAACATATAAACCATTCATGCATTTTCCACCGTAAGATTCAAATTTCACTCCTTCATTGTATCATGCACAATTCATACATTCCACTTATATTTTCTCGAAGATTCTTAAAAAGGTGGGCTGCCATACATAGCAATCCACTCATATCCTTTAGAAAGGGAAACACATGTATATCTGCTTGTTAATACTCGAATATATATAGGATTTTGTAAGGTTTCCTGTGGGATTTCGAACATTCTTAGGTTTGCTATAATTTGTTAAATATGTTACAATTATTCTTGCGATTAAGCAATTTGTTATACAAATTTCACATAATATTTGAATTTTGTATACGAGCAGGAATTGTGTGATTGAAAGGAGAATGAATTATGGCAGTGAATCGTTTTGTATTGAATGGAATTTCTTATCATGGACATGGCGCGATTAATGAGATTCCTGGTATTGTGAAGTCAAAGGGATTTAAGAAGGCATTTGTAGCGTCTGATCCGGATCTGGTGAAGTTTGGCGTGACAGCGAAGGTGACCGATCTACTGAAGGAAAATAGCATAGAATATGAGTTATATTCTGATATCAAGCCGAATCCGACGATTGAGAATGTATTGCATGGTGTCGATGCGTATAAGGCTTCGGAAGCTGATTTTATGATCACCATTGGCGGTGGTTCATCCATGGATACAGGAAAAGCAATCGGTATTATTATCAACAATCCGGAATTTGCAGATGTTCGTTCTCTGGAGGGCGTTGCACCGACGAAGAAGCGGACGGTATTTACGATTGCGGTACCTACAACCGGTGGTACGGGTGCAGAGTCAACGATCAATTACGTAATTACGGATGTAGAGAAGAAGCGTAAGTTTGTATGTGTGGATCCGAACGATATCCCGGATGTTGCAGTGGTAGACCCGGATATGATGGCATCGATGCCGAAGGGACTGACTGCATCAACTGGAATGGATGCACTTACACATGCAATTGAAGGTTATACAACCGCAGGCGCATGGGAGCTGTCAGATTGTCTGGATTTAGAGGCAATCAAACTGATTGCAGCGAACTTGAGAAAAGCCGTAGAGAACGATCCGGACGGACGTGAGGGCATGGCGCTTGCACAGTATGTAACAGCGATGGCATATTCGAATGTAGGACTTGGAATTGCACATTCTATGGCACATACACTTGGTGCGGTATATGATACACCACATGGTGTAGCCTGTGCGATGATGCTTCCAATCGTCATGGAGTTCAACAAAGAATATACAGGAGAAAAGTACAAATTCATAGCAGAAGCATTTGGAATTGATACGACAGGCATGGATCAGGCAACTTACAGACAGGCTGCAATCGATGCGGTTCAGCAGTTGTCTATCGATGTTGGAATTCCGACAAAGCTGGAGAAGCTGAAGGAAGAAGATCTTCCGTTCTTGTGTGAATCTGCTGCAGCGGATGCGTGTGCACCGGGCAACCCTAGACCGGCAAGCTTAGAGCAGTTTGAGGAGATGTTCCGTAAGCTGATGTAAGTAGAGCAGTAAAAAATAAATAAGTAAACCATAAGAGGAGTCTTCATCATAGGATGCGGGCTCCTTTTTGCGCAAAAAGTATTCCCATTTTTACAATGCTATGATAAAATAAGTTAGATGAAACTAACTTAAAAGAAAAACAAAATTACAACCACCAGACGGGCACAAATAAAAGTAGTATATGAAGCAGAATAGAAGGGGAGAGAAACCATGAAGGTAACAACGTTAGATACACAGGTGGCAGAGCAGATCGGGCACGCGTTTGGATATTATGACTATGGAGAGGAAGTCGGAATGGGCGCATTTTACCGCAGCAAGGATGCGGTCGCAACGTATATTGCCGGGTATGTTCGGATGGCATTTGAAGGCGGTATGCTCTATGCGACAAGCGAGCGGGGCGAGGGTTATATTGCTTATAAGGTGCCGGGACAGAAATTGAAGCTTAGAGCAGGCATGCAGCTTGTAAAAGCATTGTTTCATTCAATGAGCCTAAAAGAATTGATTCGGATGGGACAGGGAGTTTCCAAGGGAGGAACGTCGCTGCAGGATCGGATGAAAAAAGAGAAGAAACCTTATATATTTGTCGGCATGGTCTGTGTGCCGGAACAATATCAGGGACAGGGTTACATGCGGAAGGTGATGGAGCTTGCCTACGCAGAAGGCAACCGGCTGCAGGTTCCGGTGCTTCTGGAGACAGATGCGAAGTCGAAATGCGACAAATACATGCACCTTGGCATGCAGCTTGATGGTATACGTGATTTAGGCAAATATGGAAAATTATATGATCTGGTCAAATATCCGGATTGATTTATCCAAGATGACCGTGGTATTTCCTGAGATAGTATACGCCGGAAATACCACCCGGAATCCCGATCCAGAGTATCATAGCACCAGATGTCACAAGCTCAAAATCTGGAACTGTCAACGTGCAGGCGACATACAGCAGGACAATGGGAAGTGAGATATGCCCCAAAATGTTATGTGCAATTTTCCATGTCTCTTCGTCCCGTATGGTCCAAGGCAGTCGCAGCCCTGTGTACCGGTTGTATGGAATTCTTGGACATAGAATACCGGATGCAAGCATGATACAGCTTATAAAAGACATTGCAAATATTTTCTCGCCATTTTCAGAAAACGTTATAACATCAAGTGCTGTCAGACAGGCAACAAGAATCCCGATTATCAAAAATCCAATATTGATAAGTGTGGTCACGCGAAGGGTGCCAATACGCAGATCATCTGTAGTTTCATTTGTCAATAGAGCAAGATTACGATACAAAATGATGGCTGCGCTGATCATGCACATACCGGTTAACAGGAGAGACACCAGTTCGTTTTTTACAATCAATGCAACCAGCATGGCTAAGAATGTAAGAAATAAAATAGTACCTCTTTTTCTGCCAGCCTGAAGACGATTTCTTTCTTGCTGATTTTTCAGAGCCAGTTGTTCATTCAGGTCGGCTAATTGATCGGCTAGTGCCTGATGCTTGTTTGGTTCTGTTTCTATACCGAGTAGCTGGCTGACCGATACGTCAAGCACATTTGCGAGACGAATCAGCACATCGGCATCCGGAACAGATAAACCGTTTTCCCATTTGGACACAGTCTGGCGGACAACATGCAGCTTCACAGCCAGCTCTTCCTGATTGAGCCCTTTTTCTTTTCGGAAATGTTTGATATTCTCGTTGATCATAGTTTTACGTCCTTTCTTATGTGGTAAGCATAGCATTATTATACGAAGCGTTTATGGCGGATGCAAGCAATGAAAATTAACATTGGCAAAAAGACGGTGAAAACCAAAAAACAGACTTGACAAGAGGGTTAGTCCAAACTAACATAACAGGTGCTGTGGAGCTCATTTTTTATAACATAACAAATCGTAACAACTGTTATGTTGAGAAACAATAAAAGCTTACCAGAATCAGGTAGAAGCAAGACTAATAAAAGGAAGCGAGGCAATCACATGAACGAAAAAACAAAAGTACAGGTACAGGGAGTTCCGGAGACAATGCTGCAGACATTATATGCGAGAGCGCAGGAGTCAAAGAAGCTGAACCATCATATCTACGACGAGCGGGCAATCGAAGTGGTATCCCGTCTAGATTATGATTTCTCCAAGGCGGAAAGCGACAAGGCGATGAGCTTGGGAGTAATCGCGCGGACGATCGTGCTTGATAAGTTGGTCGGAGATTTTCTGTCTCATTATCCACACGCGGTTGTCCTGAACATTGCATGCGGTATGGATACGCGCTGCTATCGGATGGAAGGAAAATACGACCGTTGGTATAACATTGATCTGCCGGAGACGATGGCAGTTCGGAGTCGTTTCTTCGAGGAGCAGGGGCCGATCTTCCAGATTGCAAAATCTGCTATGGACGCAAGCTATATGGATGATATTGAGTATCATGGCGAGCCGGTGCTGGTGATCATTGAGGGCTTGACGATGTATCTGTCCGAGGCGGATGTCAAGCAGATATTCGATATTCTGGACAAGCGGTTTTCGAAAGCAGTCGTGCTTGTAGAGACGATGTCACCGTTTGTAGTAAAGCATATCAAGGAGAAATCCATCGAGAAGAGTGCGGCGAAGTTTGCATGGGGCGTGAAAAATGGTGCCGCATTGGAACAGGTAATTCCTCGTTTTAAGAATAAGCGTGATGTAAGTCTGGTTGAGGGGATGAAAGTATTGATGCCGATTTACAAGGTGATCGGGAAAATCCCGGCAGTACGAAATTTCTCAAATAAAATCTGTGTGATGAAGAAATAGTGATATAATAATTTTGTCATGCAAATAAGCAATAAGGAGAATCGATAAATGGAGCTTCGGGTATTACGCTATTTTCTGATCGTGGCGAAGGAGCAGAGCTTCACGAAGGCTGCGGAACAATTACATATCACACAGCCAACGCTGTCAAGACAGCTTGCAGCATTGGAGGAAGAGCTTGGAACCGTGCTGTTCAACCGTGGCGGACGGAATGTTACGTTGACCGACGAGGGAATCCTGCTCAAGCGGCGAGCCCTTGAAATCATCGATCTCGAAGATAAGATCCGGGAGGAATTCAAGGAAAGTCAGGTCGTCGATGGAACAATCACGATTGGATGCGGTGAGTTCGCAGCAGTGGAGCTGCTGGCACAGATCTGCGAGCGGTACCGGGCGAAATATCCGATGGTTCAGATCCGGGTGCATACCGGAACGGCAGATACAATCTATGAGATGATGAATAAAGGACTGGTAGACATCGGGCTCTACATGGAGCCGGTGAATCTGGAAGGACTGGATTATATCCGTTTTCCGGAGAGTGACCACTGGGTTGTAGGCATGCGACCGGACGACTCGCTGGCAGAAAAATCATATATTACGAAAGAGGACTTACTGCCGTTGCCGCTGATATTGCCGGAACGGTCGGGCGTACAAAGTGAGCTTGCGAATTGGTTTGGCAAGGACTTTGCGAAGCTGAACATAGCATTTACAAGCAATCTCGGTACAAATGCAGCAATCCTGGCGATGCAGGGGCTTGGTTATCCAATCTCCATTGAAGGCGCCGGCAGATACTGGCAATCCGATTTGCTTGTGCAGAAAAAGCTGTATCCGGAAATCACGGCAAGTACTGTGATCGCATGGCGCAGGAACATTCCGTACGCGCAGGCTGTCCTCAAATTCATTGACGAGATCAATGCCTTTCAGGCATAATAAAGCATTCAATGTAAGTATTAGACATAATACAATACAATAATTATAATCAAGGTGTAGGAAGAAAGAGACTACACCTTTTTTAGTAAGTGTTAGTAGTATTGCGGAGCATATAGGCAGTACATAATCACTATATGCCCGCCCAATAGAATTAGGAGGACAAAAAATGAGTAAGAAATTAGTCGCATATTTTAGTGCAAGTGGAATTACAAGAAACGTTGCAAAGATGGTAGCAGAGGCAGCGGGCGCGGACCTGTACGAGATCACGCCGAAGGAAGCCTACACAAAGGCAGACTTAAACTGGATGGATAAGAAATCAAGAAGCAGCGTAGAGATGACAGACAAGAAGATTCGACCGGAAATCACAGACACTGACGCGAAGATTTCAGAGTATGACGAGATATTCCTTGGATTCCCAATCTGGTGGTACGTAGCACCAACGATCATCAACACATTTCTGGAGAAGTATGATTTCACAGGCAAGAAGATTGTGCTGTTCGCAACATCCGGCGGAAGCGGATTCGGAAACACCGTAAAGGAATTGCAGCCATCCGCACCGGGTGCACAGTTTGTCGAGGGCAGGCTGCTCAACCATGCAAATAAGAAGGAAATCGAAGAACTGGTAACAGAATTTTAGGAAGGATAAGAACATGGCAAAGATTACACAGACAGCAGGCAGAAATGCACTCGGAGAATTTGCTCCGCAGTTTGCACATTTTAACGATGATGTATTATTTGGAGAGAACTGGAACAACGAGGATATTGATGTCAAGACACGAAGCATCATTACGGTAGTCGCACTTATGGCACAGGGAATCACAGGTTCTTCCCTGAAATTCCATTTGCAGAATGCGAAAGCACATGGCGTGACACAGAAGGAAATTGCTGCGATCATCACCCATGTAGCATTTTACGCAGGATGGCCAAATGGTTGGGCTGTATTCAATCTGGCAAAGGAAGTCTGGGATGTTGATGAGGGCGATCTGCCTTACGAAGATCCAGCGATGCGTGCGCATGCAAAGGAAATGGTATTCCCAATTGGACAGCCAAACGATGCATTTGCACAGTATTTCATCGGACAGAGTTATCTGGCACCGGTATCCACCAGTCAGGTTGGAATCTTCAATGTCACATTTGAGCCGGGCTGCAGGAACAACTGGCATATCCATCATGCAAAGAGCGGTGGCGGACAGATTCTTGTATGCGTAGCCGGACGTGGATATTATCAGGAAGAGGGCAAGGAAGCAGTCGAATTGAAACCGGGTGACTGTATCAATATTCCGGCAGAGGTTAAGCATTGGCATGGTGCCGCACCGGATAGCTGGTTCAGCCATCTGGCAGTGGAAGTACCGGGCGAGGAGACATCCAATGAGTGGTGCGAGCCGGTAACAGACGAGGAATATGGTAAGTTGAAATAAAAACATTTAGGATTGCAGGAGGGGTTATACATGGAGTACGCAAAACTTGGAAATACCGATATTGAAGTATCGAAGCTTTGCATCGGATGCATGAGCTTCGGAAAAGCAGGTACAATGCATGACTGGACACTGGATGCGCAGGAAAGCGAGAAGGTGATCAAGCATGCGTTGGATCTTGGTATCAATTTCTTTGATACTGCAAACTGTTATTCCGCAGGAACCAGTGAAGAATATCTGGGACAGGCACTGAAAAAGAATGTGGCACGTGATAAGGTTGTGATCGCATCGAAGGTGTATTTCAATGAGGGTAGACTGTCAAAGGCAGCGATTGAGCGGGAAATCGACGGTTCCCTAAAAAGGCTTGGAACCGACTATCTGGATTTGTATATCATTCACCGGTTTGATTTTGATACTCCGATCGAGGAGACGATGGAAGCACTGGATGGTCTTGTAAAGGCTGGAAAGGTGCGTGCAATCGGTGCATCTGCGATGTATGGATATCAGTTTTATAATATGCAGCTTGCCGCAAAAGAGCGGGGACTGACACCGTTTGCTACGATGGAGAATCATTACAATCTTCTTTACCGGGAGGATGAGCGCGAGTTGATTCCAATCTGTAAGCAGATGAATGTTGCGCTGATGCCGTACAGTCCGCTTGCTGCCGGGCATCTGTCAAGACCTGTGTGGAATACAGATTCTTTGCGGAGTCAGACCGACCGTGTTGCACATGGAAAGTATGACCGGATGGAAGAACAGGATATGAAGGTGGTTGCCAGAGTGCATGAGCTCTCAGAAAAACACAATTGCAAGATGTCACAGATTGCTCTTGCATGGCAGTGGGCAAAGGGCGTGACAGCACCAATCGTCGGAGTAACGAAGACTGCATACTTGGATGATGCAGCAGGTGCGCTCGATGTGAAGCTTTCCGCAGAGGACGTGGCTTACCTGGAAGAGATGTATGTGCCACATCCAGTCGTTGGAGCTATCAAAGAAAATCCGGCACAGGGCGTTGTGCTGTTGGATGAGAAAAAGTAATTATTTCCCAACCACCAGCGCAAAATATCCCCAATCCCAGATCGGGGATGCAAAACTATTTTCCAGATATTCGCGGATATCCGCATCTTCATAACCGGTCATGCGCGACAGGATTACGATATAGTCACGGACGGTTTCGTAAGAAAGATGATTTGCTCCTTCGGCAGAGCAGAGAAGAAAAAGGCTCTGCCGGATGGATGCATATTCCATGGCAATCCATTCGAGATGTAACAACATATCGTCGATCGTATCCTCCGGCATAAGCAGGTCGGAGAATATTTCGTTTGCCACATAGTTCCGAAACAGAATATCGTAGGTATGTAATTGCTTATTAAAATCGATAAGTCTCTCATCGTCTGGTACAGTGAATTGTTCTGCGAGCGTAATCAGTGGATTCAAGTACGGCGCGTACAAGCCTTCCCCGATATAATTTACAGATAGATCCTGTAACAGCTCATTGCATTCCATCCATGTGTCCGCAGCCGGAAGTTCTACGTCGTGGATAGCTGCACGAAGCTCTGACAGCGAAGAAAGTGAGAAATATTCAGTTACCTTTGCTATGGTAATCGGAGCGTTTTTTGCCAGTTCAGATAGAATATAAAAGCTTTCTAATAAAGCTTCTTCGATAGAAATATTCGTATCCTGAATCAGATCCATGATCGAAGCGCGGATCAAAAAGAGTGCGTCCGGATCAGACACCTGTGGGAAATCCAGCAGCGTATCTCTCCACAGATCAATCACTGCCGGACAGCATGGCATGAGCATCCCTTCCTTGTGGTTGTGAAAGGTATGATATTCCCGCGGGAAGGTTGCACACGTTTCTGAGAGCACAGAATCTCCGTAGGCAGACACCAAGCGGCACAGCTTGGCGTCATCTAAGAAAGGACAGCGATGCATCGCGTCTAATCCGATTACGTGCTGCCCGTCTTTCTTCGTTGTGTAGGCACTTAAATTCTTACGGCACTCCGGTACGTTATCCGGCGGAAGAAGCTTCTTCCAGCGGCGGTTTGTGTCTGCATCGACTGCGATTTTCCACTCTTTACAACAGGTGATCGGACATTTGTCCGCAATACAGGTAAATTTGTTATAATAATCCGGCGTTAACATGTGTGATTTTAATTCTCCGTTTCTGTATTCAAAGCCAATATCGGCTGATCGTCTAACATAGCGAAATCATTATAAATGAAAAATGAATATAGGACAATATGCGGTTGACAATTCCGGAAAGCAGCCATATATTATAATCGATTTTGTATGTGTCTTATATGCATTTTCGTGGAAATTTGGTGGTATGCATGATTCTATATGTGTAAAATTGTGCTAAAATAGAAGACACGTATAGAGAATGGAGGAAATAGCATGAACGAGAATATGAAAAAAAGAAATGAGGTTCTGGCACAGACCGTTATCAAAGGATTGGAATCCCGGAACATGACCGGTTACTATGCAGCAGATAAGGGAGAAGCTTTGAAGCTGGCACTGGAGATAATCGGCGAGGGCAGCTCCGTTGCGATGGGTGGTTGTCAGAGCGCACACGAGATTGGTCTGGTGGATGCCTTGCAGGCAGGAAATTATAATTACATAGATCGTTCGCAGATGACGCCGCGTGAGGGATTGCTGGCAGCATATGATGCAGATGTATTCTTATCGAGCGCCAATGCGATGACGAACGATGGCATCATCGTAAATATCGATGGAAATTCCAACCGTGTGTCCTGTATCGCACAGGGACCGAAGCGGGTGTTATTTATCGTGGGAATGAACAAGGTCTGTTCCGATCTTGATGAGGCGATGAAGCGTGCCAGAAATGTGGCAGCTCCGGTGAACGCCCAGCGGTTTGATGTGAAGACACCGTGCAAGGTCACAGGCAGATGTTCGGATTGTAAGTCTCCGGATACACTCTGCTGTCAGTTCCTGATTACAAGGTTCTCACGTCATGAGGGAAGAATTCATGTGATTTTAGTAAACGATACACTTGGATATTAATGCATTTGCCAGGAATTTATGAGAGGAAATTATTATGCAGAAAAATACGTTAGAAGGGAAAGCCAAAACAAAAAACGGGATTAAACGGTTATGTTTTTGTGCCGTGTGTATTTTGCTTGAAGTTATATTTATAGTCTCCATGATAACAAGACTGAACGAATATGCAGAGATTGTAAATCTTCTGACACGTTTGCTTGGAACAATCCTTGTATTGGCATTATATGCGTCAGATCAGACCTCATCCATGAAGATGCCGTGGATTATTCTGATACTGATATTCCCGATCATGGGTGTTGCGTTATATCTGCTGATTGGTTTAAATGGTGGCACACGGAAGATGCGCAAACGGTATGAGAAAATCGACAGCCGCCTTTTCCCATTGATTCCGGCTAACAGAGATAATCTGGAAAGATTACGTTTGCAACTCCCCAAAGCCGGAAGTATCTCCACGTATATACAGAGAAATTCAAGCTATCCGGTGTACCGGAATACAGATATCACATATTATGATGAAGCAATCAAGGGGCTTCATGCGCAGCTTGCAGATCTGGCGAAGGCAGAACATTTTATCTTTATGGAATATCATGCAATCGAGGATGCGGAAGCGTGGCATATGGTACAGGAAGTATTGGAAGACCGCGTAAAGGCGGGAGTGGAAGTCCGCGTATTCTATGATGATATGGGGTCAATTGGATTTATCAATACAGATTTTATTAAAAAGATGGAAAAAGTCGGTATCCGGTGCAGAGTGTTTAATCCATTTACCCCTGGATTAAATATGTTTTTAAATAACCGGGATCATCGTAAGATTACGGTGATTGACGGTAAGGTAGGATTTACCGGAGGGTATAATCTCGCAAATGAGTATTTTAATATGACCCAGCCATACGGTATGTGGAAGGATACAGGTATTCGTTTGGAAGGAGATGCGGTAAAATCCCTGACCGTGACGTTTCTGGAGATGTGGAACGCCGTGAGTGACAAGGATGCGGATGATGTGGATGTTGAGAAATACCTTACACCGTCCGGCTACCGGGCAAGACAGGCTGGCTTCGTGCAGCCGTATGCAGATATTCCAACCGATGATGAACAGGTTGGAGAGGAAGTCTATATCAGTATCATAAATAAAGCAGAGAAATACTGCTGGTTTATCACACCTTATCTCATTATCACGGATGAGATGACACATGCATTATGTCTGGCAGCAAAGAGGGGCGTGGATGTACGGATTGTCACGCCGGGAATTCCGGATAAGAAGCTGATTTACAACGTTACGCGTTCGTTTTATCACGGATTGGTTAAGCATGGAGTGCGGATCTATGAGTGGACACCGGGATTTTGCCATGCGAAAATGAGTGTGGCAGATGATTGTATGGCAACCTGCGGAACAATCAATCTGGATTACAGGAGCCTGTATCATCATTTTGAGAACGGCTGTTTCATAGTTGACAATCCTGCTGTATTATCTATCCGGCATGATCTGGAGAAAACGATGCAGGAGAGCAGGGAAGTGACAGAAAAATATTGTTCCGGACGCAGTGCGTATCTGCGTCTGGGACAATTATTCATGCGGTTATTTGCAGGACTGTTGTAGAAGTATTTTACAGGAATTTATCCAGTTCTGTTTCCACCTGTTTTTTCTTTTTAACCTTCGGATGGTCGATGATCGTGCCTCTGGCAACCACCATATCTACGTTGCGGAGCGCACGCAGATCATCTAAAGGATTCTTCGCAGTGACAATCAGATCGGCTGCTTTCCCCTTTTCAATCGATCCCGTGATATCGCCGATTCCGGCAAGCTCGGCGCTTCGCGCGGTTGCCGTATAGAGTGCAAATGCATTCGAGACACCTACGTATTTGTGGAAGTAATAAAGTTCACGCCAGAAATCGTACTGCGTGATCCACGGGCAGCCGACATCATTGCCAAGTACAACCGGGATATCGTTTGCCAGTGCCTTCTTGGAGCAATCTACGATTCCTTCGAATACGACATTGCCATTAAATTGCTCAACTTCGGTCGCATTTGTGATAGAGCGGTCGAAGAGCGCATATGGCAGAGCCGGTGAGATCGTCGTGCAGAGAAAAGCACCCCGTTCCTTGAATAATTCGATCATCGCATCATCCATCTTCGCACCGTGCTCGATCGAGTCGACACCATTTTCCAGAGCCACGCGGACACCCTCCGGAGATTCCACATGGGCGGAAACGATATAGCCGTTGGCATGTGCTTTGTCGCAGACGGCACGCACCATATCCGGCGACATCTTCAGCTCGCCCGGGACACCCTTTTCTTTGGCGTCTAACACACCGCCGGTAATCATGAGCTTCACTAAATCAACCTTTTCCTTCTTTGACTGTTCGAGATGCGCAAGTGCTTCCGGGATGGAGGCAGCGGCAATCGCAACCGAACCTGCCATGTGTCCACCCGGAACCGAGATGCCCTCGTTGGCGGCAAGGATACGCGGACCAACCTTTGTTCCGGCAGCAATCTCATCCCGCAGGCGGGTGTCGAAGCTTCCGAGTCCGCCGACCGTCCGGATCGTCGTGACACCACTTAACAGTTCATCCTTCGCAAAGCCGGAAACCATCTTGTAAGCGATGGCACGTGTCAGGGAAGAACGCATTATCTTCTTTACGAGTTTTTCATTGTCGCGCTGTTTTTTCTGCGGCTTTCCATTTCCGGCAAGATGCACATGCATGTTGATGAGTCCGGGCATGATATAACGTCCTTGTAAATCTATGGTTTTGTAGCCGGCAAGGTCGGCTGTATCCGGTACGATATCGGTGATCGTGCCATCCTGTACGAGGATGCAAAGACCGGTCTGCACCTGCATGTCTTTGGTTCCATCCAGAATCTTTCCATTTGTAAATGCGTAATTCATAAGCAGCCCTCCGTTCTTAATTCTATGTCCACTATACAATAGTTGGAGATGATCTGGCAATATTCGGAATCGCAGGAATGTCGTACATTTGCTGCGGGATTGAGGTATAAATATAATTGACATGAAAAAGGTTGAATGATAATATAATGTTACAAAGTGCTACCGATAGACGGTTAGCCTTGATAATGTTTAGTTATAAAAATAACCGCTCACAGTTTACCAGGCTGGGCGGTTATTTTTGTGTCTTATCATTGCTCTTAGAACCAACGGCATAACCAAGAGCAAAGCAAGTAATACATAAGCTGATAATGGCTATAAAAAGCTCCGTTGTAAGCATAAGCACAAACCTCCTCGACAGATTTCCCCAAATGGATTTCTATGTAAACACAAGCTATAACTCTTGTGGAGAAGGCTAACCGCCTACCGAATAGGGTAGCACCATAATTATTATATCAAACATATGTTCGAGATGCAATGAAAATATTAAATAAAATTGAGCAATAAAATAATATGGTTCATGGGCAGTAATATGTTGTTAAATATGTTCTTGCAGGTTTATATTTTTTTGATAGAATAAAACATAATAAAGTAGATTTAGCATTTATGAGAAACGGGCGGGAAAGTGTGGAAAGGAGTTAAAATGAGCTTAATTAAAGGGATTCATCACGTATGTCTGAAATGTGCTAACGAAGAGGAATATAAGGAAGTGGTACATTTTTACCACGAGATTTTGGAATTAGAGATTGCCAGAACATGGAGCGAAGGCACTATGTTCCGGTTTGGAAATGCAGTATTGGAAGTGTTCGCAAATGGCAGAGAAAAGGCAGAGACAGGAATCATCCGGCATTTTGCACTTGCAACCGAGGATGTAGATACCTGCGTGGAAAAGCTGAAGGCAGCAGGGTACGAGGTGTTTGTGGAACCAAAGGATATTGTGATTCCATCCGAACCGGAATATAAGGCAAGAATCGCGTTTGGTAGAGGACCGCTTGGAGAAGAAATCGAGTTTTTTCAGGAGCGATAGGAAGGAAAAATATGAGTGATAATCAGAACAACAATCCCAAGGGAATTATAATTGGAATGCTTTGCCTGATCTGGGGACTGGGATCGATTGCAGCGATGCTGTTTTGTTCCAAACTGGAGAATCATACGGGAATTCTCCTTGTGCTGCTTGGACAGTTTTTTCTTGTGATCGGCTTGATCGCCGTAATCTGCAATAGGAAAGCCAAACCATATCCATTTATTGTATTGGTATTTCCGCTTGTCGGGATTGCATTGCTTGTATGTGGAATTTATATCTTGACAAAAGGAGAGATTGCTTTGTCGATGCTGGATCAATATGCACCATACATATTGATCTGGATATTCCCGCTTGCCGGGATAATGATGATAGCAGGTACGCTTGGGAAAATCCGGTACCTGAAGCAGGTATGTACGCAGGAGGTTCAGGCAAAATGCGTCGATATTGAAAGTGCGTCTGCCGCAGGCACACATAGAAGAAAGCATGTAACGATGCCGGTTTACAGTATCTCCTATAACGGAGAAGAGAAGCTTCTTAGAAAAGGCATGTACACCAATCTGAATCATTTTGAGATCGGAGCATATTATAACATCCGGATAAATCCGACGAATCCGGATGAATATCTCGATGAGAATAACAGAAAAGGAAATAACTTGATTTTGATACTTGGTGTTGTACTGCTTGTCGTGACGCTGCCGGCGATCGTATATATGTATATCAATGGGATTTGAGATAAATAAAATAAGATGGAAACCGGTTGTAAGAAATGTTTTATTCAGATGAAATTTACCACCAATAATTAGAATAAAAAATCTATTTTGGTACTTGATTCATAAAAATCAATCTGTTAGAATACACATATAAAAAGGGAGTAGCTTGCCGGTCGCGGTTCACTTCTTCGTCAAGACAGTTATTGAAACATATAACTCGGAAAGTGATGAAATAGCGAGACTTTTACTGTTTACGCAGTAGGAGTCTCTTTTTTTATACCTACTGCAAAATAAAACAAAGAAAGAGAGGTAGAAAGGATGTTCTTGAAGGTTGTTATTTTGTTGGTAGGTTTTTTGTTTCTTGTGAAGGGGGCAGACTGGTTTGTGGAGGGGGCGGCGAGTATCGCGAAGAAGCTCGGGATTCCGCAGCTTATCATCGGTCTGACGATTGTAGCGATGGGAACGAGTATGCCGGAGGCGGCGGTTAGTATCACGGCGGCGCTGCAGAAGAATGCGGGAATCACGATTGGAAATATCGTGGGAAGTAATATCTTGAATGTTCTGATCATTCTTGGTGTGACAGCTGTGATCACGAATGTAGCGATCCAGACGTCAACGTTTCGTTATGAGATACCATTTATGATGGTAGTAACGATTATACTACTGGTATTTGGAATAACCGGTGGGGAAGTGACATTCGTAGAAGGTATTATTTTCTGGGTTTTGTTCCTGTTATATCTTGGTTATCTGTTTGTGATGGCGAAGAAAGGAACCAATGAGGAAGAAGGCGAAACAAAGGATTACCCGATATGGAAATGCATTCTTTTCATGGTGATCGGCGGTGTGCTCGTTGTAAAGGGAAGCGATTTCGCAGTCAGCGGAGCATCTGCAATCGCACGATATTTCGGTATGAGCGAGCGGTTTATCGGACTTACGATTGTAGCACTGGGTACCTCACTTCCGGAGCTTGTGACATCTGTCACAGCAGCGCGGAAAGGAAATGCGGGAATCGCAATCGGAAATATCGTGGGCAGCAATATTTTCAATATCTTGTTCGTAATCGGTACAACTGCACTCATCTGTACAGTGCCATTTGAGAGCAAATTCATCATAGATACGATCATTGCGGTTGTAGTTGGTGCGATCTTGTGGATCGGAACATATAAGCATAAGGAGCTGCGGCGTCCATGCGGCATCTTCATGCTGCTATGTTATGTGGCGTATTTCGTGTATCTGTGTATGATGTAAAGGATGTGTGTTGGGGAAATTCTTTTTCTTTGACTTTTTCTCCCCAATAAAAGTATGTATATAGCAAGCTGGTTGGGGGGATTTTTCGTAATTCGAAAAATCCCCCCAATGATAATTGTTAATCTGGTAATTTCACTGGGTGAAAAAATCTAATTTCAAAAAATTTCCCCAAACCCACCAATAAAGATGAGAGATAGTTGGGTAAAAAAGTGGCAATCAGCAAAAGTCACCCAACAGCAGTCAACAATATCCCCAAATTCATACAAAACCACACTGCAACAGTCATCTATATCAACCAATTTATACAAAAACGTACACTATGCGAATAAAAAACAAAAAACATTCGTAAAACCTCTTGACAAATAAGTTAGTTAGAACTAACATATATACGAATAAAATAACAAAAATGTTCGCATATAGCAGGGAGGACGCAGAATGTTTATCGAAGGAAAAAATCTGGTGAAGAAATACGGAAAGGGAGAAGCAACGGTGTTCGCGCTCGATCATACTGAGTTTGGAATCGAGAAGGGCGAGATCGTCGTGATCTTAGGACCAAGTGGAAGTGGTAAAAGTACATTGCTGAATATCCTTGGCGGTCTGGATAAGTTGACCGAGGGAAGCATGCTGGTAGATGGAACGGACTTGGAGAAGATGTCTGCCAAAGAACTGGAACTGTATCGGAGGGAGAAGCTTGGATTCGTATTCCAGTCCTACAATCTGACGCCGGATCTGACTGTGCGTGAAAATATTGAGATGACAGCAGAGCTTGTACGGGAACCTCTCAGCACTGACACACTGATCGAGGAACTGGGACTGAAGAAGTATGAGACACATTTTCCAAAGGAGCTTTCCGGTGGTCAGCAGCAGCGTGTTGCAATCGCGCGGGCAATGGTGAAGAAGCCGGATATCCTTCTCTGTGACGAGTTAACCGGTGCGCTTGATACAAAGTCATCAAAGGATGTATTGCAGCGTGTACAGAAAATGAATGATACATATAAGACGACAGTCGTGATTATTACACACAACCTGAACATCGCCGGAATGGCAGACTGGATCGTCAAGATCACGGATGGCAAGGTTGTATCCAATCAGAAGAATGCAGATAAGAAACGAGTAGAGGAGATGGAGTTGTAATATGACGATCAATAAGAGAGCTGGGCGCAGCATAAAGAAAAACATTGCGTTTTATATTATCAGTATCATTCTTACGATGCTGACATCTATGGTGATTGTCGCCGCGGTGTCAACCGGACACACACTGACAAAGGTTGTGGATGATTTTGTGAAGGACTATAAGGCGGAGGATGCGGAGTTTGTCACTTATCAGCCGTTGTCCGATGCAGATATGGAGAAGCTCGAACAGGAATATGATGTGATACTGGAACACAGCCGGTATAAGGATGTAAATGTGGAAAGTGGGGATTTAAAAGGAGCTACGATCCGTGTATTCCCGATGCCGGAGAAGCTGAACCTCTGTGAGGTGCGGGACGGACACGAACCGGGTGACGGGGAAGCACTTCTGACACAGGATTTTGCGGATATGCATGACATCCGGATTGGAGATACGATTTCTCTTGGGGCGTATGATTATAAAGTATCTGCCCATACGACGAAAGCAGATTATATCTATATGCTTGATAAACTGTCCGGCTATATTGATAGTGAGAAATTTGCACTTGTCGTAGTCGATCGCAAGGAATATGACAAGATTGATGCAGATGAGACAAGCTATTATTCTATCAAATACAACAAGGATAATTCCAAGGAAGTCCGTGAGAAGTTAAATGAAGGTTATGTGATTGCAAGCTATATGGCGGCAACCACGAACACACGAATCTCCATGCCGGTCAATGAGGGAGATGCCGTTACGAACATGGCAACCATGTATGCACCGGTTATGTTCATCATTATTATCACGCTTGTTGTTATGGTGCTTGGAAGAAATATCAGACAGGAACAGTATCTGCTTGGAACATTTCTGGCACTCGGATTTTCCAAGAAGCAGATCATAAGACATTATATGCGGTATGGGGTACTGCCGGGCGTCGTCGGAAGTGTGCTTGGAGTGATTGTGTCCATTCCGTTGACAGGGGGACTGTGCAAATTCTATATCGAATATGATTTTGAAAAGCTTACGTATACACCGGCCTACAATGTACCATCAATCGTTATAGCACTGGTTGTACCAACCGTCCTTTACTGTGCGGCTATCGCAATCCAGGCGGCAAAGCTCTTGAAGAAGTCACCGGTCGATCTCTTAAGAAACACAGGAAAAGATACGAAGACAGTTGGCGTGATGAAGAAGAGTCATGCAAAGACACAGACAAAGATGCGGGTGCGGAGCGTGATCGGACATCCGGGAAGAAGCATTGTAACGGCATTTGGTGTGGCTGTCGCTGCATTCTGTATTCTGACAGGATTTATTATGAAAGACAGTCTGGATACGCTGATGCATGGAGGACTTACAAGCTCTATCAAGTACGAATATCTGTACCGGCTGAATTCGTTAGAGGAAGGCACGCCGGAGCAGGGTGAGGCGTTGTTCCAGAATTACTATGAGGTAGAGGGAAACACAGTACAGCTTTTGGCACAGGGAATCAGCAAGGATTCGAAATATTTCCCGGACAAGACGGACGGTGGTGACGCGCTTGATCTGGACAAATATTATCTGACAAGTGCGGCTGCACAGACCTATGGTATAAAGACAGGTGATACGCTTACCTTCAGCAATATTGCAGATCTGAAAGAACATAAGGTAACAATCAGTGGTATCGTGACGGACAACACGCATTGCTATCTGTACACAGGAAGAGAAAATGCAACGGCGCTGGCAGGTGTAGACAGTGACGCCTATAACTGCATTATAAGCAAGGATGCATTGTCACTTGACAAAGACCGCGTGGCAAGTGAGACAACAATGACTGTCACGGCAGACACGATGGAAAATATGATGGGACCGATGCATGCAATCATGGTTATATTTGAGATCGTAGGTGTTGTGCTTGGTGTATTTGTGCTGTATCTGATTATCAACATGATCGTGGCAGAAACAGCAACCAATATCTCGGTTATGAAGGTACTTGGTTTCAGCCAGAAAGAGATTTCAAACCGGGTACTGAATGTCAACCATATTCTGGTATGCATCGGATATTTGATTGGAATCCCGGCTGCATATATGTTTGTCAAGGTCGGTTATTCAGATACAATCGAGAATTATGGTATGCTGTTGTCACCGGTTCTCACAGCCAGAACGTTGGTGATCGGTTTCGTACTTACATGGGTAGTCTATGAGATTTCCCTTCTTCTCCAGAAGAAAAAAATATCAAGGATTGACATGGTGGAAGCTTTGAAGGAAAATAACAGAAACGAGTAGATTTCTTCAGAAGCTTTTTGGGAGGATACAGATGGCAAAACGGGTATTTACGGAGGAAGAACGGGTAGAGTATAGAGAGAAAATGCTGGATGCAGGGTTTGATTTGTTGAAGCAGTATGGAATGACACATATGTCGGTTGCCAAGATCACCGAGGCAGCCGGCATCGGTGTAAGTACGTTTTATAATTTCTTCTCGTCGAAGGAAGAATATGTGTATGAGGTTCTGCAATACCGGAGAAGAAAGATTCCGGAGCTGATCCGGATTGCATTAAATGGCAAGGAAAAGGCTGGTCCGGCAGAGACGCGCACGTATCTGAAGATGATGATTGATGAGCGGTACAGTGTATTTCCAAGTCTGACACCGGAGGATGAGAAGCGGCTGCTGGAGATGCTTCCAGAACAGGTAAGACCGGATCTGCTGAAAGAGACCGAGACAAGTATTCAATTCTTCCGGCATATGGAAGGCATCCGACCGGATGTGAATATTCCACTTGTGGCGAATCTGATCAAGGTCTATGTGCTTGCCGCAGAGGGAAAAGAGATGCTGCACCAGACGGTGTACGAAGTGACGATGGATCGCATGCGGGATCTGATCTTGTATGAGATATTCGGAAGAACGGAATAAAGTTATGAAAAAGGAGCGATCAGCTCCTTTTTTTATGCCCTGAAAATAAGACTGACTTTTCCAGTTTCCCGGTTGTTATATATGAATGACAAAGGAATGAAAGGAAAGGTGCAGTATGAAGAAACAGGCAAGACACAAAAAGAAACAGAGCTACAAAGCGGTAGCGCGTGTACTCGTGACTTTGCTAATATTGATCACTGGTCTGATCGCGTACTATTCAATCCGTGGTGGAGATCGCACATTGCTCATGGTATTTCATTCGGAAAAGCAGGTGGCAGATACTTCGGGCGCATGGAATCTAATTCTTGTTGATCGGGATCATTACATTCCTGCCAATTATCAGGTGGAACTGACCGAATTATCCAATGGGGAAAAGGTGGATTCAAGGATCTATCTGGAGCTACAGCAGATGTTTGATGATGCAAGAGCGGCGGGACTTGCGCTGTTTGTGCGGGAAGGGTATCGGACAACAAAGGAGCAGCAACAGATCATGGACGATCGAATCAAAGAACATGAAAATCAGGGCTGCTCGAAGAAAGAGGCGAAGAAGAAAGCGGAGGAGTATGTTGCGATTCCGGGGACGAGCGAGCATCAGTTAGGACTCAGTGTGGATATCAACGCGGATACATCCAAATGTTCATCGGATGCTGTCTATCAGTGGCTGGATGAAAATGCATATAAGTACGGATTTGTGAAACGCTATCCAGAAGATAAGACAGACATTACATCCATCAACAACGAACCGTGGCATTACCGGTATGTGGGAAAGGATGCAGCAAGAACGATGAAGCAGGAAAATCTGTGTCTGGAAGAATATCTGATAAAATATAAATAAAACTGACTTTTCTGACGCATATGTTGTTATAGTAAGTGGGGATAGAAAAGAGGTGAGAGCGAGAATGGAGTCTACAAGCGATTTTCTGCTGGTGCACCGGGCGAGAGCCGGGGATGAGGAGGCATGTGAGAGACTGGTCAGGAAATATTATCCAAGCATTTATCAGTACTGTTTGTTGCATATATATGACACCTATGAAGCAGAGGATCTGACACAGGAAGTGTTTGTCAGAGCCTTTGCAAGCTTAGAACGATACAGGGAATATGGCAAAGTAAAAAATTATCTGTATACGATCGCCGGAAATGTAGTGAAAAACTATTACAAGAAGAAAAAGGATATTCTGTTAGATGAACTGCCGGAAGTGGAAACTGAAAACCGTGAGGAGACGGTTGATATCCGGCTGGATATCGAACAGGCGGTGCGGAAGCTGCCGGAGGAGCTGCGGGAAGTTGCGATTTTGTCGTTCTTTCAGGAGCTGAAGCAAAGAGAAATCGCAGAATTGCTCCAGATTAAGCTCTCATTGGTGAAATACCGGATTGGACGGGCGAAGGAGCTTTTGATCAAAGAATTGGAGGTGGAAGAATGAAAGCTTACAGACAACGGATACAGGAATATAGAGATTTCGTACAGCAGACATGTATACGGGAAGAAGCGGGGGCATGCACGATAAAGGTGTGTCAGGATATTCTGACAGAACAGGCACTCCAGATGGAATCAAAGAAGACATCGTATTTTGAATTCTTATATGAGCAGTCACGGTTCATCAAAAAAAGATGGTGGGTGTTGCAGGGCGGAGTGCTTCTGTATCTATGGCTGTGGCTGAGCAACAATGCCAACGACATGAAAGAGACAATGCGACTTATGGGAATTTTCGCAACGATGTTTGTGATTTTGATCGTTCCGGAAGTCTGGAAAAACCGAAGAAACGGTGCCGTCGAGGTGGAACAGGCGTCGTATTATACGCTTCGCCGGATCTGTGCGGCGAGAGTCCTGTTGTTTGCAGCAGTGGACTTCTTGATTGTCATGATATTTTTGGCGGTAGCATATCGGACAACGGCACTTACCCTGAACAATCTGGTTGTGAACTTCTTACTTCCGGTCAATGTGTCCTGTTGCATCTGCTTCCGCGTGTTGTATAGCCGGTGGGAACGGTCAGAATATGTTGCCGTGCTGTTGTGTCTGCTATGGGTGGCAGTCTGGACGATGATTGTTGTAAATGATGCGGTCTATCAGAGGATTGCATCTCCGGTCTGGAAAGCGATGCTGTTGCTGACATTTGTATATGTTGTGTATTGTGTTCGGAAGTCATTGACTTTCGATGAGAAAATGTTGGAGGATTACACCAATGGAATTAGAGTTTAAGCATGTAACAAAACGATATAGCGAGGTAGCCGCCGTCCGGGAAGTAAACTGTGTTATGGAACAGGGCATCTACGGATTGCTCGGAGTCAATGGCGCAGGGAAAACAACATTGATGCGGATGCTGTGTACGATCATCCAGCCATCGGAAGGAGAGATTCTATGGAATGGCAAGGAAATCTGGAAGCTTGGTAGTGCTTATCGGGAGGTGCTTGGATATCTGCCACAGGAGTTTGGGTATTATCCCGATCTGAATGTGTATGATTATATGATGTACATTTCTTCGATAAAGGGACTAAAGCAAGCATTTGCCAACAGGAGAATAAAACAGCTTTTGGAGCAGGTAGATATGTGGAAGTTCAGAAAACGGAAGATGAAGCATCTGTCTGGCGGTATGGTCCGGCGCGTGGGGATTGCGCAGGCAATGTTGAACGATCCAAAGATTTTAGTGTTAGATGAGCCGACAGCAGGACTTGATCCGAACGAGCGGATACGGTTCCGCAACCTGATCAGTGAGCTGTCCGAGAACCGTCTTGTATTGTTATCTACCCATATCGTGTCGGACATTGAATATATTGCAAATGAAATCATGCTGATGAAGGATGGAATGCTTTGCTATACAGGAACCGCGGAAGAGTTGCTTGCATCCATGCAGGAACATGTATGGCTGTGTCAGGTGCCGAGAAATATGGTCGAGAACTATATGCGGAAATATCTGGTCGGAAATATCAAAACATCCGAAAATGGTGCAGAGCTTCGGATCATATCGAAGGAGAAGCCGATGGCGGAAGCTGTGCTGACAGAGAAGAATCTGGAAGATGCATTTTTGCTTTATTTCGGGGAAAAATCGGAGGAACGATAGGATGCTTAAATTAGAGTTGAAACGGATTTTTTCAAAGAAGTTAAATGTGCTTGCCGTTGGACTGATGGTGATATTGGCAGCAGTGTTTAGTGGATTTGCTGCAACTAGCAACCGGTATGTGGATGCGCATGGAACGGTCAGCACAGGAATGCTGGCAACGAGAAAGCTTGTAGAAAATAAGAATGGGTATGCAGGGGCTCTGACGGAAGCAGAACTTACGAAGATTGTTGTACAGTATAAAGCGGTGATGGCACAATCCCAAGAGGAGCAGGATGCAAATTATGGGACACTATATCAGCCAATCGATGATATCCTAAATTTCATGATATCTGTGCTGACACCGGATGCGGGATACGATGAGACAGTTTTGGATTCGGTGACGGAGGATTCCGTACAGGATTTCTATACGTGGTATCGGGGAAATATGAAATGGATGGCAGATCAGTATGGAAAGACTCCTGAACAGAAAGATTATCTGGAGAAGAAATACAGTGAGATTATGTTGCCGCTCCAATACGAATCCTATGGTGCATGGGATACGATGATTATGTATGCGGAGACATATTCGATCGTGCTGGCAATCCTGGTTGGATTTATCTGTGCAGGAATATTTGCAGATGATTTTCAGACAAAGGCGGATGCGGTATTTTTTGCTTCGAAGTATGGAAGATCCAAAGCAATTAAAAACAAGATACTGGCAGGCGTCGTTGCGACAACGATGATCTACTGGACAGGAATTGTCCTGTTAAGTGCAATCAGCTTTGGCATTATGGGAACCAGTGGCATGCATACACCGTACCAGATGTCGGAAGCATATAGCATCTACATCATGACATATGGACAATATTACGCACTGACAGTAGCATGCGGTTACATTGCAAGTCTGCTTGCAGCGTCTTTAGCCATGCTGGTAGCGGCGAAGATGCATACGATCAGTGTTGCTGTCTGCATTCCATTTTTTCTGTACTGCTTACTACCATTTATTGGGCGGGTATTGTCCAGCTATACAAAGGTGTTCAACCTGATTCCGACGATCCTTACAAATGTGGAAGCAAGCGTCAGGGTGCCGTTGTTGTATCAGATTGGAACGCATGTGATCCGGCAGGTTCCACTTGTAATGGTGATGTATACCGTTCTTTCCATCGTGCTATTGCCGCTTATTTACCGGAGTTTCCGGCGATATGGGAGAGCGTAGTTGATTTTTATCAAATTACTCTGTATTGCAAGTGATAAGAGGATAAGCATGGGCTTTTCCGGAGATAAATGATGTGGCGGATTGATAAATTTTCGTTTGACATTTTCAAAATCAGCAAATATAATATTCAAACGAACGAGTAGCAAATCTGCGTAAATCCAGTTTTGCTGCTCGTTTTTATTTTTATATGCCATTAAAAAGTGTGTAGCTGATCAGCGTAAGTCCAACTTAGAATGATTAGTACACACTTTTTTTATGAGGAAAAAAGGAGGATTTAGAAAAATGGCAGAAAGTAACAAGATGAAGGATATGCCGGTGAATAAGCTCATGATCCGGATGGGTATTCCGATGATCTTATCCATGGCATTGCAGGCAGTCTATAATATTGTAGACAGTGCGTTTGTCGGAAATATGAAGGTGGGAAGCGAAGCTGCGCTGAACGCGTTAACGCTGGTGTTCCCGGTTCAGATGCTCATGGTAGCAGCCGCAATCGGCACCGGTGTTGGCACGAATGCACTTCTGGCGAGGACGCTTGGACAGGAGAATCCACAGAAAGCGGCGAAGGTAGCGGGAAACAGCTTATTCCTTGGAGTGATTATTTATGCAGTCTGTCTGTTGTTCGGCGTATTCGGTGTGAAAGCATATATTTCCTCACAGACCGGTGATCCGCAGGTCATCTCTATGGGAATTAGCTACCTGCGGATCTGCTGTGTGCTTTCGTTTGGAATTATTTTCTTTTCGCTATTTGAGAAGCTGTTGCAGGCAACCGGACGTTCCCTTTATTCCACGATCGGTCAGGTTGCAGGTGCTGTGGTAAATATCATTCTTGATCCGATCATGATTTATGGAATCGGACCGGTTCCGGAAATGGGAGTCGAGGGTGCCGCTTATGCAACGGTGATCGGACAAATTGCATCGGCAGTGCTATTATTCATCTTCCATAAGAAATTCAACAAGGAATTTGAACAAGGACTTTTCTATAAAGTACAGCAGTTTGTGCTCTTTATGGCATTTGGGTTGCGTGATGCAATTACACCGATCATTGCGTTTGCCTATGGAAGAGGAAATAAGAAGCGAATCAACGATGGAATTAAGTACGGGGTGATTTACACCATCGCATTGATGATTTTCGGTATTCTTGTCACAGAGATTTTCCCGGGGACATTTGCACGATTATTCAATGCAGGGGAGTCGAGAGAGTATTTTATACAGGCAATGCGGATCATCTCCATCAGCTTTCTTTTCGCAGGCATTAACGTCGCATATCAGGGAATCTATCAGGCATTAAACGGTGGTTTGGAATCGCTTGTAATTTCACTGCTTCGACAGCTTGTAATCATCCTGCCGCTTGCAGGTGTGTTCTCCATCTTCGTCCGTAACGGGCAGATGGGCGTGTCACTCATCTGGTGGGCATTTCCAATCACAGAGATTCTTTCGTGTCTGGTCGGCTATGTGCTTTTGAAGCGATTAAGAAGGAATAAAGTGGATATTATTTGATTTTTTGTAATGATTGCGCCTTATTCCATTCACCAAAATCTTGTAGCATAATAAAATAATAAATATGCGGAAGTGCTCTCTGCATGGGAAGATGGCACATGTGACGTTTTATGTGCTTGCCAGAGAGGGCATAACAATATAAAATATTACCGGAGTTTAGAAAATGTTTAGATTATACCCACCTGTTATTTAAGATTATCCTGTATCTTAATAGAAAAAGCAGGAGGCGATGTACAATGTTACAGAATTTGATCGCAATGGAAGCAGATATTTTATTATGGATTCAAAATAATATACGGAATGATGTGTTGACACCGATTTTCAAGTTTATTACGACACTTGGAAATGCGGGCGTAATCTGGATTGTCCTTTCTGTGGGATTGCTGATTCCGAAGAAGACAAGGCGCGTCGGTGTGCTGGCGTTAGTTTCCCTTCTCTTCTCGGCGTTGATTGATAATGTGATCTTGAAGAATGTTGTTGCACGGACAAGACCGTATGATGTGATTGAAGGACTAACCAGTCTGGTCGGTGCACAGAAGGATTATTCGTTCCCTTCCGGACATACCGGTAGTGCCTTTGCTGCAGCCGGTGTGATGTTCCGGGGACTGCCGAAGAAGTTTGGCATACCGATTTTAGTATTTGCCTGTCTGATGGGGTTATCCCGGTTGTATGTCGGTGTGCATTATCCATCGGATGTGTTGGGCGGAGCACTGATTGGGACTGGCATCGCATTGTTCACATATTGGCTTGGTACACTTGTGGTGGAGAAAAAAGCGTAGGAGGGTGATGTACATGACGATGAAAAAAAGAATCTTTATCTCGAATACAGTGATGGTACTCATCTCTCTTCTGATTTTATTTGGAATCGGTGGTATGTGCGTCGGATTGTTCAAAGAAGAGATCATGAAGGTTGTGGAGCAGAGTGCGGAGCTTCCGGATACAATGACTGATGTGGAACAGCTTTTGCAGAAGCAACAGGAAACTCCAACGACATGGGAGCTGTTGAGTGAATCGCTTTCCGATTACAACTTTGACCTGTATGTATCGGATGCAAAACATAAACAGGTCTATTCCAATCTGCGGCACAGTGAGAAGGAATGTATCGAAGAACTGGAACATGGTGAGTTTTCATTAGATAAGATCAAGCTGTACAGCATGGAGGGGGCTGCAATCGCCCGTTGCGTTGTGTCGCTGACCGATGGGGATTACAATGTATATGCCACCTATTATCCGAAGGAGAATTCCCTGTGGGGCATTGACCGCGGCGTCTTCGAGATGTTCGTGATCGTATTTATCATCGCAGGAATTATCATCATAGCCGGGCTGCTTCTATGCTGTCAGATCTTCACGAGGTTTATGATTAAGCGGATCATGCGGCCGGTCGATGAATTAAATCAGGCAGCAATCCGTGTGAAGGACGGAAATCTGGATGAACCGGTCGTATATGCTTCACACGATGAATTTGAGGAGGTCTGCAATACCTTCAATGAGATGCAGAGCAATTTGAAAGCAGGCATGGAGCAAAATGCAAAATATGAGAAGGCGAGAACCGAGATGGTATCAGGCATTTCCCATGATCTGCGTACACCACTGACTTCGGTCAAGGGCTTTATCAAAGGCATGCTTGATGGTGTCGCCAATACACCGGAGAAGAAGGAACAGTACCTGAAGATTTCCTATCAGAAAGCCTGTGATATGGAAGTGCTGCTGCAGAAGTTATTTTTCTTCTCGAAACTGGAGACCGGAAATATGCCGATCTTCACGAAGCGGGTTGAGCTTGGAACATGGGCGGAAAACTATGTGGAGCAAAAACAACTGGAAAGTGAAGAAAAAGGATATGAGATTGGCTCAGACAGAATGGACGATACCTGTTACAGCATGATTGATGGTGAGCAGATGAAACGGGTGCTGGATAATTTGTTGGAAAACAGTCTGAAATATGCAAACATCCGGCCATTGCGCATCCGTATTTCCATCGAGAAGCAGGATGGACAGGTGCATGTGATCTTTGCGGATAATGGCGCGGGCGTGGCAGAGGAGAAGCTGCCGCATGTGTTTGAACAGTTTTATCGTGGCGACGAAGCGCGGAACAGCAAAAATGATGGCAGCGGACTTGGACTATATGTATGTAAATATATCGTAGAACAGCAGGGCGGTACAGTCAGAGCGTACAATGAACATGGATTTGTTGTGGAGATGACTTTCCCGGAAGCAGAGAAAGAAGAAAGGACGAAGACAGATGGCGAAGATATTGATCGTTGAAGATGATGAGGAAATTGCATTGCTGGAGCGGGATTATCTGGAAGCAAATGGCTTTGAGGTAGATGTCCGTGCAGATGGAAACGGGATCACGGATCTGGTTTTACATGGTGGGTATGATCTGCTGATCTTAGATCTCATGCTTCCGGGCATGAGTGGCTATGAGATCTGTCGTGCCATCCGGGAGAAGGTAGATTTCCCGATTCTGATGGTGACAGCCAAGACGGAGACGATCGATAAGATCCGCGGACTTGGACTGGGGGCAGATGATTATATTACAAAGCCGTTTGATCCGGCAGAGCTAGTGGCGCGGGTGCAGGCACATTTGAAGCGGTATGAGCGGCTGACACATGCTGCACATGAACAGCAGACGGAGGAACCACCGGTGGCAGAGCAGGTCATTACGATCGGCGATGTTAAGATCCAGACCAAAAGCTGGAAGGTGTACAAAGGCGAAGAAGAATTGAAGCTTCCGCACCGGGAGTTTGAACTGCTGAAGTTCTTAGCCCTGAATCCGAATATCGTATTCTCCAAGGAAGCATTGTTCGAGAAAATCTGGGGCTATGATTATGTCGGGGACAGCGCGACTGTTACCGTGCATATCAACCGGATTCGTGAGAAGATCGAGGATGATCCGAAGAAACCACAGATCATTGAAACCGTGTGGGGCGCCGGATACCGCCTGAATATGTAGATTATAATTATAAAGAAAAGATGAGAATACCTATCGTAACAATTACGTTGCGGTAGGTATTTTTTATTTGTCATTTAGGAAATATTTAGAAATTCTCATCGGTTCTGTAAGAAGTGTTTCGTATGATATAGAAAACGAAAGATAAAGGCATAGGAAGGATGAGGAGTATGAGAGTTGGATTATTTACAGACACATATTATCCGGAGGCAAATGGAGTTGCGAGTTCGGTGTATCAATTGAAGAAAGAGCTCGAGGCAAGGGGACATCAGGTCTATGTATTTACTGTCAGTAACCCGGCACAAAAGGAGAAGGAAACACATGTGTACCGGATGCGGAGCCTGCCGTGCATCCTGTTGAAGGATCGGCGGGTAAGCTGTGCATTTGCGACGAAATGGTACCGGATCATCGGGGCTTTGCATCTGGATATCATTCATACGCAGACGGAGTTTTTCGTGGGACATATCGGCCGGCGGGCTGCGGAGAAGTTCCACATTCCGGTTGTACATACGTATCACACCCTGTACGAAGATTATACACATTACCTGAAGATTCCGGGCAATGCAAAACTGAAAGGCATCATACGGAAATGGAGCCGGATCTGTCTGAATCGTGCCGATCGTATCGTGGTGCCGACAGAGAAGGTGCGGAATATCGTGCAGGGATACGGCGTGAAGAAAGAAATCACCGTACAGCCAACAGGTATTCAGTTAGGCAAGTTCGGGATGGTGGACTGGAATGAGGTCACTGCACTGAAACAGCGATATGGCATCAAGCCAGAACAGCATGTGCTGCTGAGTATCGGACGATTGTCGCAGGAGAAAAATATTGCGGAAATTATGCGTTTTCTGAAAGTGGTTGCTGCAGTGGATAAAGATGTCCGGCTGCTGATCGTCGGAGATGGACCGGAACGGGAGAACTTAGAACAGATCGTGCAGGAATCCGAAATTGCATCGTATGTGTCATTCACAGGCGAAGTGCCGTGGAGCCAGATCCAGAATTACTATGCACTCGGCGATGTTTTTGTATCGGGTTCCGTGAGCGAGACGCAGGGACTTACCTATGCGGAGGCACTGGCATCAGGAAAGCCGCTGCTTGTGCGGAAGGACGATTGCTTAAATGGACTGCTTGAGACCGGCGTCAATGGATATGCATATGAGAACGAAATGGAATTTCTGGCAGGTTACCGGAAGCTCTTTGATGCGCAGACAGCGATTGAAGAAACACAGGTGCGTGCCAGCGTGCAGAAGCTATCGTCGAAGGTGTTTGGCGAACACATCGAACAGATTTACCGGGGAGTTTTAGATGGTGCATTGGCGAAGGCAAGTTAAAAAAATTGTGCAAAAATAATCAGAAAGGACTATAATTGTTTTAGCATAAAACGAAAGAGGGAATAACGATGTGGATTGCATTTGCATTCGGCTCTGCGCTGTTCGCAGGACTGACCGCAATCTTAGCAAAATGTGGCATTAAAAATACAGATTCCAATGTCGCAACGGCGCTTCGGACAATTATAGTCCTGATTTTTTCATGGATTATGGCATTCGTTGTAGGAGCACAAAAAGGGCTTGCAGATATATCCGGAAAGACGTTACTTTTTCTGATCTTCTCCGGTCTGTCAACGGGCGCTTCGTGGCTTTGCTATTTTAAGGCACTGCAGCTTGGCGATGTGAATAAGGTAACACCGATTGATAAGTCGAGCACGATTCTCACGATGCTTCTGGCATTTATCCTGTTACGGGAAGCATTGTCTCCGCTCAAGGTGGTTGCGATGATCGCGATTGGCGTGGGAACATATCTTATGATCCAGAAGAAGGAAACGGAAGAGAAAAAACAGGATGGCAAATGGCTGATCTATGCGATTGGCTCCGCGGTATTCGCCAGTCTGACGTCGATTCTTGGAAAGGTTGGAATCCAGGATGTCAACTCGAATCTTGGAACGGCAATTCGGACGATCGTAGTACTTATCATGGCATGGGTCGTTGTATTTGTGACCGGAAAGCAGCATACCGTAAAGCAGATTGACAAATCAAGCTGGTTATTCCTAGTATTATCCGGAATTGCAACGGGTGCTTCGTGGCTTTGTTATTACCGGGCGTTGCAGACCGGTCCGGCAAGTGTTGTTGTACCGATTGATAAGCTGAGTATCTTAGTTACGATCGCATTTTCCTATGTCGTATTCCATGAGAAATTAACGGCGAAGGCAGGGATCGGTCTAGTGCTGATCGTTGCCGGAACGCTGCTGTTGTTGCTCTGACTGCATTGTATGGAAGCCTGTTGAGGCGCGTACATAGAATCTGTTTCCATGTGGGGCGAATAATCTGCCGGCTGCAGGTAGTTTGTCAGCTTAAATATTTTTTGCGATAGTCACTCGGCGACATGGAGGCGTATTTCCGGAAAACACGGGAAAAATGCCCGGGGGAAGAAAAGCCGAGATACAGACTGATGTCAGTTAATGGTTTATCTGTGTAGCGGAGGAGGTATTTTGCCTCCTCTGTTTTTCGGTTAAGTATAAAATCTGTGAGCGTGATATTGCTTTCTGCTTTAAACCGTTTTGAAAGATAAGATCTGCTCATATAAAATTCTTTTGCCATGGCTTCCACCGTGATCGTCTCTGACATATGATGATCAATGTAATTTGCTACATCTGAAACAAGCTGTGATCTTGCCCCTGCTTCCTGTAACTGGTTTACATGTCTGGCAAAGTCTATGACCATAAGATTACGGAGATTAATAATCTGAGAATAATCATAGGATGATTCGCATTTCTGGATGTAGTTGTCGCCTAGAGTGAAAGCAACATCGGGATTCATACCTCCGTGGATAGCCGAACGCGAAACAAGTGTAGTTGTAACGATAAAGGTATCCTTTAATTGACGAAGCTGGTCGTTTGACATCGTACCAATCTTCAGGGCTGCTGATTTTTCAATCAGTCCTGTTAAGGCCATATAATCGCCTTTTCGTACCATATTCATCACATTCTGTTCAAGATCATAAGTGTTGTGAAACGTCATGCTTTGATTCGGAAGTTCATCGGAAAAAATCATATCAGCGTCATGCTTGTTTATTGCTTCTATAAACTGTTTCTGTACGGCATCGTCAATAAAAACATCATGAAGGAAGCATTTCTCATTGTTCAGTATGTAATTAAAAAAACACAGAATCTGCATAAGGCTTTCTAATGGTATGTGGGTGATATCCTGCATGGCGATTATAAAATCATCGATATCGTCACCCGGTATGTCCAATTGCATGGCGAGATCCCGTAGTGTTGGCGTGGAGTTTGGAACTTGGCTTGTCGGCCCGATTACAATTTTATAATCATCGGAATTAACAATGCCATAGTAGCAAAAATGTGCGGTCATGAAATAACCGACGTGGTCAGTGATTTTTAAAATGTCTGCCTGGTAGATAGACACAGGATCTTTAACAAGGTTGACTGTGGAGTGATAAAAAATAAGTGTATTGTTTTTATAAATACGTGTCGGAATACCGAACAGACTGCCGGTGATTGTACCAATATAATTGTAATCAATGGATTGCATGGCGGGCTCCTCCTTATGAATATGGACACAATTATACTATTGTGAACACATATGTGCAAGAAATACGAAAAAAATAGTGATAGAATCCCGAAGGATAAAAATATAAGAAAGGAACCTATGAATGATGTACACAAAAAATGCAAAAAAGAAAATTGAAAACATGCCATTACAGGAACGAATAGCCTATGGCTACAAAAAAGTAATTATGCTGATGCTTATTTCAGGGCTGCTTTCCATAATAGCGATAGGCGTACTGCTTGCGGACCTTTTGAATTATGTGCAGAAAATCAATGCTTCAGACATAGCAGTGAAAATGTGCAGAGTGAATGTAAATGCTGCTGCAAGAAATATAAGGGAAATGGCGTTGGATGACGATGAAGCTTCTTATGATGACTATGAAAAGACAATAACAAAGCTGCTTGCAGATGTTGATTCCCAGTTAAAAATAATAAAAGAAACCGGGGTTGTCTCAGAAGAAAATTATACAGAATATGCTACAGCATTATCCGATTGGGAAGACATAAGCACATCCATTATAGAGGAAATACGACAGGGACAGAACCAAAAAGGTGTAGAGGATATCCTTACCAAATGTACACCTGCATTGAATAAATTAGTTGATATTGCTTTGAAATTAGATGATATTACAGACATAGCCAGCGATAAGGCAGTCAGAAATACCGTATTATGTGCTATTTTCGGTGTTGCCTTCATTATATTCTTTATAAGTCTGGCGTGGATAAATTCAAGAAAAACCAGCCAAAAAGTACTTTCGAGCATTTTGGAGCCATTGCATGCGATCGAGGATGTTGCAAAGGAGCTGACAGAAGGAAATTTACACAGCATGTTGGAGTATCGTTCGGAAGATGAAATCGGACGATTGGCACATAGCATGCGTAAATCCATCCGGATCCTGGGCTCTTATGTGGATGATATAGACCGCGCAATGAAGCTGTTTTCAGAAGGGAATTTTGATGTGCAGCCGAATGTAGAGTGGAAGGGAGATTTTGTTGGAATCCTGAATTCCTTTATGGCATTTGAAGAAAGCATGGCAGCTATGGTAAAGGGAATCCAGACGGTTTCGGATCAGGTGTCCGGTGGCGCGGAACAGGTGTCATCCGGGGCAACCGAGCTGGCAGATGGAGCAACGAATCAGGCAGCAGCGGTAGAGGAGCTGACGGCAACGGTAGAGAATGTTTCGGAACAGGTTCAGCAAAACTCACAGGCTGCAAGTAAGATAAGTACAAAGGTAGTGGCACTTGGAGACGATATCCTTGAAAACAATACCAAGATGCGTGAGATGGTAAAGTCTATGCTTGAAATTAAAGACGCATCCATGCAGATAGAAAAAATTATTGAAACCATCAATGATATTGCATCCCAGACAAATCTTCTTGCATTAAATGCGTCTATCGAGGCAGCGAGAGCCGGGGAAGCGGGGAAAGGATTTGCGGTTGTTGCCAATCAGGTAAACCAGCTGGCAGACCAGAGTGCACAGGCAGTAAAGGAATCGGCTGCTTTGATCAAAACATCCGTGAATGCGGTCGGAAAAGGTGTTTCATTTGCCGAAGAGACTGCACAGCAGCTGGAGATAATTGCACAAAACTCAAAGATCATTACCGGAGAGGTATCCGATATTGCAGATACGCTTGCTAATCAGACAGTTGAAATACAGCAGATCAATGAAGGAATAGAGCAGATCAATGATGTTGTACAGAGTAATTCCGCAACATCAGAAGAGTGCGCTGCGGCGAGCATGGAGATGAGCGACGAAGCAGAACATTTACGGAATATGATACGGGAAATCAAGGTGGCTGAAATTTAATAAATAGGTAGAAGCATGAGTAATATTATATTTAAAGGATAGTTATGTTATGAAAGAACATAAAGATGGAATGCTTTCAAACGTTGATTTTAATAATATAATAGAAATAATCGAAGCATCTAGCCATTCCTTTTGTTTCGTGATAGAATAAGACATTCAATGAAATCGGAGGAATAGATATGAGTAACGAAAGCAAGCGCTGTAAGGTGCACTATACAGGAACATTCAACGATGGAACAAAGTTTGATTCATCTTATGATCGCGGCGAGCCACTCGAGTTTGTGTGCGGTGCAGGCATGATGATCAAAGGATTCGATGAAGCAGTGAAGAATATGAATATCGGTGAGATCATCGATATACATCTGATGCCGGAAGAAGCTTACGGTATGCCGGATCCGGCAAATATCATCACAGTTGCATTTGAAGATATGCCGGGGTCTGAGAATTTGGAGATCGGCAATCAGGTTTATCTGACAACTCCATACGGACAGCAGTTTCCGGTGAAGGTTGTGGATAAAGACAAGGAGACTATCACCTTTGATGCCAACCATGAGATGGCAGGTAAGGAACTGAATTTCAAGATTGAGCTGCTTTCTGCAGAATAAAGATCATAAAAAGCGTGGACACGAAATGTATCCACGCTTTTTTAATGAAATAACGGGAAAGGTAACGCAAAACGATTGAAAAAGCACGGAAAATATGTTACTGTCATTTCGTTCGCTTTTGCGTTTACTGTGTGGCCTGACTCGATAGCAGCGTGATATTTACGATGCCGCCATGTATATTTGCAAAAAGGAAAACGACTATGGAAACAAATATGGAAACAAATATGGAAAGGGTAGAGGGTAGGTTACATGAATAGAAAACATCCAGAGAAGCGTGGGGCTTTTTCCGGCAAGCTTGGCTATGTGTTATCGGCGGCGGGCGCGTCGGTTGGTCTTGGAAATATATGGAGATTTCCGTATCTGGCAGCAAAATACGGCGGAGGAATTTTCCTGCTCGTCTATATTCTGCTGGCACTGACATTCGGATACACGATGATCGTTGCGGAGTCCGCACTCGGACGTATGACGCAGAAAAGTCCGGTTGGCGCATTCCGTTCCTTCGGTAAGAAGAAATGGATTTCCTTCGGCGGCTGGATCAACGCGATCATTCCAATCCTGATCGTACCGTATTATTCGGTCATCGGCGGCTGGGTAATCAAATACTTGGCAGAATATATCCGTGGAAATGGAACGAAGCTTGCAGAGGACGGATATTTCGGATCATTTATATCAAATGGTGTATCGACGGAGCTTTGCTTTGTGATTTTCTGTCTCATAACACTGGCAATCATTTATGCCGGTGTACAAAACGGAATCGAACGTGTATCTAAGATGATGATGCCGGTTCTTGTTGTACTTTCCGTGGTCATTGCCATCTATTCTGTGACAAGACCGGGCGCGATCGAGGGCGTGAAATATTTTTTGGTACCAAATGTAAAGAATTTCTCATGGATGACAGTCGTAGCTGCGATGGGGCAGATGTTTTATTCGCTGTCGATTGCGATGGGTATTCTGATTACGTTTGGCTCTTATATGAAGAAGGATACATCCATCGAGGGTGCGACGCGAAATGTAGAAGTGTTTGATACGGCGATTGCAATCATGGCAGGACTTATGATTATTCCGGCGGTGTTTGCATTTTCCGGCGGAGATCCGGATACGCTGCAGGCAGGACCTTCGCTCATGTTTATCACGATTCCGAAGGTGTTTGCGAATATGGGACTTGGAACAGGCGTCGGGATTTTGTTCTTCCTGCTTGTGTTATTTGCAGCCCTGACAAGCTCAATCGCCCTGACGGAAAGTGCTGTTGCGACATTCGAGGATGAGCTTGGCTGGGGACGTAAGAAGTCAACGGTTGTGATCGGATTGATTATGATTGGACTTGGAACGTTATCAAGTCTTGGATATGGTCCACTTGGATTCGTGAAGATACTCGGAATGCAGTTTTTGGACCTGTTTGATTTCCTGACGAATTCCGTGATGATGCCGATTGCTGCGTTTGTGACAAGTCTGCTTGTATCGCGCGTGGTTGGAATCGACAAGATCGAAGAGGAAATCTGCCATGGAGAAAGTAAGTTCCGGAGAAAGAAGATATTTGTCGTGATGATAAAATATCTGTGCCCGATCTTCGCGCTGATCATTCTGCTTAGTTCCGTGGCGAATGCGTTTGGCTGGATATCAATGTAAAAAGAAAATATGATGATGAACGTAGCCAAACAGATGATTGCGGAACATGTTTTCGGGTAAATCAGAGGTAATCGGATATGGAACCAAAACAGGAGCATAAAATGATATCCCGTGCAGATATCCTGCTGATCGTCGGAATTATGATTCTGGCGATCGCAGGACTTTTTGTGTGGAAGAAGCTGCAAAAGCCCGGAGCGTACGTTGATATCATGATCGATGGTGATTCTGTGAAGACATTGCAGCTTGATCAGGATACAAGCTACGAGGTAAAGCAGCAGACGGGTGTTAATACGGTCGTTGTGCAGGATGGCAATGTGACTGTGCAAGATGCAGACTGCCCGGATAAGATCTGCGAGAAGCACCGGGCAATCAACCGGACCGGAGAGACGATTATCTGCCTGCCACACAAACTTGTAGTGGAGATTAAAGAGTAGATGGACATAGACTAGACATGGAAGACGAAAAGAGACAGAACACAGTGAAGGACGCACACGGACAAAAAAATAACCAATCACAATTAAATAATAATCATAAGATTGCGCTCTGCGGAGTCCTGATAGCACTAGCCATGATCTTATCGTATCTGGAAAGCCTGGTGCCAATCCATATGGCGGTACCGGGGGTGAAGCTTGGTCTTGCCAATCTTGTTACGATCATCGCGTTGCAGAAACTGGATCTGAAGTCGACGGTTGTAATCTCGGTCGGACGTATCATCCTGTCGAATGTTCTGTTCGGAAATATGGCGGTGTTACTGTACAGTCTGGCCGGTGCGGCATGCAGTATTCTGATCATGACACTGCTTAAAAAATGCCGGGTGTTCGGACTGGTAGGAATCAGTGTTGCAGGCGCAGTCTTCCACAATCTGGGGCAGATCCTGGTCGCGGTCTGCGTGATGGAAAACGTGCGTATTTTTTATTATATGTTCATCCTGTTGATTACCGGAACGGTCGCTGGTGTAGCAATCGGATTGCTTGCTTCGTTTCTGTTAAAAAATATAAGAATATAGTCACAAAAGTTGTGAAATTAAGGACACATTTGTTGATAAAAATCCTCACTTGTATTAGAATAGTAGTAAATATTTTTTAGAGTGGGGTCAGTACGATGAAACTAACTTTTAAAGGAGGCATCCATCCATACGAAGGGAAAGAACTTACGATGGATAAGGATGTAATTGAATATGTCCCAAAGGGAGATATGGTATATCCACTGAGTCAGCATATCGGTGCACCTGCGAAGGCGGTTGTCAAAAAAGGTGACCGTGTTTTGGTAGGGCAGCTGATTGCAGAAGCCGGTGGATTTGTTTCTGCAAACATTCATTCTTCTGTATCCGGAACAGTCAAGGCCGTGGAACCTAGACTGACTGCATCCGGTTCTAAGGTCAATTCGATCGTGATCGAAAATGACAATCAGTTTGAAGAAATTGAATATGTGAAAAATGACAAACCGCTTGCGGAGCTTAACAGGGAGGAAATCCTCGAAGCAATCAAGAACGCAGGCGTTGTCGGCATGGGTGGCGCCGGATTCCCGACGAATGTCAAGCTCTCACCGAAGAATGCAGACGAGATTGATTACATTATCGTGAATGCATCCGAGTGTGAGCCATATCTGACATCGGATTACCGTCGTCTGCTTGATGAGACGGACAAGGTGATTGAGGGCTTGCGTCTTGCACTTGCAATCTTCCCGAAAGCAAAGGGAATCATCGCGGTCGAGGATAACAAGCCAAAGGCAATCCAGAAGTTGAAGGAAGTGCTTGGAAATGATCCGGACATCAAGGTCAATTCCATGAAGACCAAGTATCCGGAGGGAGCAGAACGTCAGCTCATCTATGCGAATACCGGACGGTATATCAATTCGAAGATGCTTCCGGCAGATGCCGGTTGTATCGTACATAATGTAGATACGGTGTATTCCATCTGTGAAGCTGTACGGCAGGGCAAACCATTGATTCAGAGACTAGTGACTGTGACCGGTGATGCGATTACAGAACCAGGCAACTATCTTGTACGGATAGGTACAAGCTTTGCAGAGCTAATCGAGGCAGCAGGTGGATTCCTGCAGGATCCGGAGAAGATCATTGCCGGTGGCCCGATGATGGGAAAAGCTATCTATGATCTGAATATTCCGGTTACGAAGTCCGCATCGGCAATTCTATGTATGACGAAGGATGAGGTCTCGGAATATGAGCCGAGTAACTGTATCCGTTGCGGCAGATGTGTGGAGGTTTGTCCGGGCAGAGTGATGCCGAACAAGCTTGCGACACTGGCAGAACAAGGCGATCTGGAGGAGTTCCAGAAGTTAAATGGTATGGAATGCTGTGAGTGTGGCTGTTGTTCGTATGTATGTCCGGCGAAGCGTCATCTGACACAGACGATTGCAGGCACAAGAAAAGCCATCTTGGCGAATCGCAAGAAATAGGAGGTGCGAGAAAGTGGAACAGGAAAATTTGAAATTAAAGGTCTCTGCTTCCCCGCATGTGAGAAGCAAGGCAACGACATCGGATATCATGTTCGATGTTGTGATTGCATTAGTCCCGGCAACGGCATTCGGTCTGTACATATTTGGCTGGTATGCAGCGTTACTGGTCGCAGTCTGTATCGGAAGCTGTGTGGGGTTTGAAGCACTGTATCAGAAGTGTATGGGCAAGAAGGTAACGGTTGGAGATTTCTCAGCTGTGGTAACCGGATTGCTGCTTGCACTGAATCTGCCACCAAACCTTCCAATCTGGATGGCGGTTGCCGGTTCCGCATTTGCAATCATTATCGTAAAGCAGCTTTTTGGCGGACTGGGACAGAATTTTATGAACCCGGCACTTGGAGCGAGATGCTTCCTGCTGCTGTCGTTCTCACGTTATATGACAAACTTCGTATACGATGGTGTGGCAACTGCAACACCACTTGCGACATTGAAGCTTACCGGCATGGTGAACTTAAGAAGTATGTTCCTTGGATATACCGCAGGAACGATCGGTGAGACATCCGTGGTTGCTCTGCTGATCGGTGCGGTCTATCTGCTTTGCAAGAAGGTGATCAGCCCGAAGATTCCGTTGATCTATATCGGAACATTTACAATCGCAGTTGCAATCTATGCTGTGACACAGGATTACAATGTCCCTGTTTATGTGGCTGCACATCTGTGTGGTGGCGGACTGATGCTTGGTGCATGGTTCATGGCAACGGATTATGTGACAAGTCCGATTACTTCCTCCGGAAAGGTAATTTACGCAATCGGACTTGGACTTTTGACATTTGTACTTCGTATCTTTGGCAGCAGTACCGAGGGTGTATCCTATTCAATCATCATCATGAACCTGTTAGTCCCTCTGATCGAGCGTGCAACCGTACCGAAGGCATTTGGTGAGGGTGCGGAAATCAAGGATAAGAAGCAGGCGAAGCTTGCCGTGAAGGAAGCGAAGAAGGAAGCAAAGAAAGCTGCGAAGACAGAGGATACTTGGGACGGTGATGACAAGGAACCAAAGAAGAAAGACAAGATGGATGTCAAGGGCATCGTGGTTGCAATCGTTGCAATCTGTGTGATCACAGTTGTGATGGGTGCAGCACTTGGCGGTGTCTACAGTGTGACGAAGGATCCGATCGAGAAGGCACAGGAACAGGCAAAGAACGATGCCTATGCGGAGGTGCTTCCGGAAGCAACACGTATTATGAGCGTGGAAGAGGATGGCAATGTTGTAAAGCAGATCAATCCACTCCTTGAATCGTATGGATTTGAGGATGTTCATATCGATGATATCTGCGTCGGCGGTGATGATGAGAAGAATGAACTGGTTGGTTATGTAATTCTCATTACAAGTACGGCAGGGTATGGCGGAGATATCCAGATGGCAATCGGAATCAATACCGAGTATCAGATCACAGGTATTTCCTTCCTGACTTTGAACGAGACAGCAGGCCTTGGTATGGAAGCAGATACGGATGAATTTAAATCACAGTTTATTGGTAAGCAGGTAAATAAGTTTGAGTATACAAAGACTGGTTCGACAAAGGACAGTGAAATTGATGCATTGTCCGGTGCGACGATTACCACATCGGCAGTGACAAATGCAGTCAATGCGGCACTTCGTACAATTCGATTCCTGACAACAGGAGGTGCACAGTAATATGGGAAAGATAGCAGAACGTTTAAAGAATGGTATTATCACCGAGAACCCGACCTTTGTCCAGATGCTTGGAATGTGCCCGACACTTGCGGTTACATCCTCAGCAATTAACGGACTTGGCATGGGACTTACAACGATGGTAATCCTGACGATGAGCAACTTCATGATCTCCCTGCTCCGGAAACTGATTCCGGACAAGGTGCGTATTCCGGCATACATCGTTATCATTGCTTCGTTTGTAACAATCGTACAGTTTGTATTGCAGGCATATATTCCAAGCCTGAACGACAGCCTGGGAATTTTTATTCCACTGATCGTTGTAAACTGTATTATCTTAGGTAGAGCCGAGAGCTATGCATCAAAGAATCCGGTGATCCCATCCATTTTTGATGGTATCGGTATGGGACTTGGATTTACCGTTGGACTGACTACCATCGGTATCATCCGTGAGATCCTTGGCTCTGGCAGTATTTTTGGATTCAGCTTTGTAAAGGCTGTTGAGAATTTCGCTGAAAGTCATGCAAGTGATAAGGTCTTCCAGATCTTGTCCGATCAGGGACTGTTCCAGCCGGCAAGTATTTTTGTATCGGCACCGGGCGCATTCCTTGTACTGGCATTTATCATTGCATTTATCAACCGTCGTCATATCAAGAAGGCAAAGAAGACGGGCGAGAAGGCAGAGACATGCAGACTGGCAGATTGCGCAAGCTGTGCAAATGCCATGTGTGCAGGCAAGGGAAAGGAGGAGTAGGATATGAACATTATTTTATTAGCGATATCCGCTGCTCTTGTGAACAATGTAATCCTGAGCCAGTTCATGGGTATCTGTCCATTTTTAGGAGTATCAAAGAAAGTAAGCACAGCAGCCGGTATGGGCGGTGCGGTTATCTTCGTTATGACGATTGCTTCGGCGGTGACAAGTGTGATTTATCATTTCGTGCTTGTGCCACTTAAGCTTTCTTATCTGAACACGATTGTGTTTATCTTAGTGATTGCGGCACTGGTACAGTTTGTGGAGATGTTCTTAAAGAAGACGATTCCATCGCTGTATGAAGCGCTGGGCGTGTACCTGCCACTGATCACAACAAACTGTGCAGTGCTTGGTATCGCACTCAAAAATGTGCAGGATGATTTAAACATTGGAGAGTCTATCATCAACGGTATGTTCTCTGCAGTCGGATTTGCAATTGCAATCATCGTAATGGCAGGTATCCGGGAGAAGATTGATAAAAACGATATACCGGAAAGCTTCAAAGGAGCGCCGATCGTGCTGATCACAGCCGGTCTTATGGCAATCGCTTTCCTTGGACTGAATGGTTTGATTTAGAGGAGGCGAAGAAATGGGAGCATCGATTTTGTACGCGGCTGCGGTCATCGGAATTGTCGGAATTTTAGCGGGAATCCTCCTGGGCGTGGCAAGCGAGAAATTTAAAGTAAAAGTAGACGAGAAAGAAATCAAAGTGCGTGAGGCGTTGCCCGGCAACAACTGTGGAGGTTGCGGATATCCGGGCTGTGACGGTCTTGCGGCAGCGATTGCGAAGGGCGAAGCGAAGCCGGATGCCTGTCCGGTCGGTGGCGAAGCCGTAGCGAAGAAAATCGTAGAGATTGTCGGTGGGGAGATCGACAGTGTCAGACATGTGGCACATGTGAAATGTGCCGGAACGTGTGAGAAGGCAAAGGACGCTTACGATTATGTAGGCCCGGAGGACTGTCAGATTGCAGCCAATGCACCGGGCGGCGGATCAAAGGGATGCAGCTTCGGATGTCTTGGGTATGGTTCATGTAAGCGTGCCTGCCAGTTTGATGCAATTTCCATCGTAGATGGCGTGGCAGTCGTGGACAAGGACAAATGTAAGTCTTGTGGACAGTGTGTACTTGCCTGTCCGAGACATATCATCGAGATGGTACCGGAAGATGCCGGTGCTATCGTCGAGTGTAACTCGAAGGAATTCGGTAAGGATGTGAAGGCGGTCTGCAGCGCAGGCTGTATCGGATGTGGTCTGTGTCAGAGAAACTGTCCACAGGGCGCAATTACAGTGAAGGATCATCTTGCTGTTGTTGATTACGAGAAATGTACCGGCTGTGGGACATGTAAAGAGAAGTGCCCGGTTAAAATAATAAAGTAGACGATATGTGTTAATATAATAAAGTGTATCAAGTTGTACATAATTACAATTCTGACACAGACCGTTGAAGCACGCTGGTACTTAATGAATGGCAAACTTGTTTGCCGTGAATTTAGTACCACTGCGTGATGAACCGAGCGAGAGCGTGTCTGTGTGGAATTCGTAATTATGTACGACTTGTATATCACGATATTAATACATAAGATGGGAGAGAGTATGGGAAGAGATTACGTTATTATCACTGATTCATCGAACGATTTACCAGCCGGCTATGCTGAGGAACAGGGCGTCGTGATTATTCCAATCAGCTTTGAAATCGGCGATGAAGTATTTGATGGAAGAGAAAAAACACTGACAAAGAAAGAGTTCTATGACCGCATGCGTGCGGGACAGGGAACAAAGACAGCAGCGCCGAACATCAACGATATTGAAGAGGAGTTTGAGAAGGCACTGTCCGCAGGAAAAGACGTATTATTTACCTGTCTTTCCTCAGGTATCAGCAGTACGATCAACAACGCGTTTGTATGCAAGGAAGAGATGCAGGAGAAATATCCGGATGCAGAGATCTGTGTCTTCGATTCCATCTGTGCGAGTGGTGGACACGGTCTGTTGATCTACCATGCGATTGAGAACAAGAAAAAGGGCATGTCTGTCACAGAGAACATGCAGGCACTCGAAGAGTTAAAGCACCGTATCGTGCACAAATTCACGGTGGATGATCTCACCTATCTGCAGAGAGGTGGACGAATCTCCAAGACGGCAGCAGTCATCGGTGGTATGATCCAGTTGAAACCGGTTCTGCATGTGGATACAGAGGGAAGACTTGCAGCTGAGAGTAAAGTGCGTGGACGTAAGAAAGCGTTAAACCAGCTGCTTGCAGAGATGGATATCTGTACAGGGAGCTATGCAGACAAGCAGGATGTAGTACTGATCTGTCACGCGGATTGTCCGGAGGATGCGGAGTATGTCCGGGCAAAGGTAGAGGAGAAGTATCATCCAAATAAGATCATCATGAGCGAGGTCGGACCAATCGTCGGAGCAC